>Ga0208434_1000189_pt1 | contig 33102 bp, 62 predicted proteins | sample 13_taG_FD_184086 | JGI IMG/M metagenome (GOLD analysis project Ga0208434, IMG submission 184086) | Marine viral communities from the Subarctic Pacific Ocean - 13_ETSP_OMZ_AT15268 metaG (SPAdes) (version 2) | ecosystem: Environmental > Aquatic > Marine > Oceanic | place: Pacific Ocean | collected... | reverse complement strand
ACACACATACTGATAATTCCAGCATTACGATTATGTTTTCGTATGGCATCATCAATCATTTCCTGTGCTTGTTTTCTGGTTATGTAATCTTTATTCCACATGAATAACGCCGGTCATACCTGCACCCTGATGTGGACCACAGAAGAATTCATAGTCGCCAGCGTCAGCGAATAGAATATCTTGTGACTCACCAGGTGCAAAAAGCAATGCCTCTCTTGAAAGATCGGGACGTGCTTCAACAATAATATTGTGAGGAGGTAGTGCCTCATTTACAAAGTGTAGTGTGTCACCTGCTGAGATTGTAATCTCATTAGGTTCAAATGCTAGGTTTCCACCAGCACCCATTTTCACATCTACTGCCCATACAGGCGCAGCGAAAAATAATGCAATAAAGAATGTAATCAAAAATTTCATGATAGTTTTATCAACTACATTATCTAGGTATTTAATTTGGTTGAGATATTTTTTTTGTTTGGACTCGCACACTCAATTATTAGTGACTGAACAGTATCCTTGTTCGCATAATCTTTCTAATTTTTTTACAAGTTCAGTATATTCATCCCACATATATTCAGAACCAGTTTTTTCTTTGTACATGTTGCAAGCAGTAATCAGACGTGCCACGTCTACTTCGTTTAATCTCATGGTAAGACTTTAGTGCCTCTGTATTATAGGTATTTATTGGCGCTTGACAACCCCCTACATAGATGGTACACTACAGATTGTTGTAATGAAACGAATGATCTCAACATCAATTATTGCTGCTGGTCTCGCCTTCCTGCTTCCAACTGCTAGCATCCCTCCTGTAGTGGAAGATCTTCAACATGAAATTCCTGTAGCACAATATGAACCTACTTGGAAGTGTGAAGACTGTACTCCAGAGGAACAGTATGTTCTCGCACAACTTCAGGAGCATACCAAGATCACTGACAAGAATGCACTTGCCACGCTGATGGGAAACATCAAGCAAGAAAGTAAGTTCATCCCTAACATCTGCGAAGGTGGTGCTAGGGTCTCTTATGAGAACTGTTTGTCAGGTGGGTATGGTTTGATTCAGTGGACTTCTATCGGTCGTTACAAGGGTCTTGGAAGCTTCTGTTCTAAATATGGATGTGATCCTAGCAGTCTCGAAGGTCAAACTCGTTACATGATTAACGAACCGATCTTCCAACGCTATCTCCCTGAGTTTGAAGGACATGGATATTCAATCTCACAGTATATGGCTCCTGCATACTACTGGTTAGGGTGGGGCATCAAAGGTAACCGTGAACTGTACGCTTATGATTACGAAAATAAAATGGTACTCGCATGACTTATCTAGCACCAATATATCTTAAAGACGATCCGTGGTTTGGTCCCGCTGTTCTATCTGATACTCAGATGAATTATAGGGATGCATACGATCATGCTGTACTTGACGGTCAGTTATTACATGAACCAGATAGTATAGTAGTTAATGAAGTTATCACTATTCATGAGGTGATGTATCGCATCGCTACGAATAATGGTAAAACTACTTTACACCTTACCGGAGGCTCAGAAAATTTTCATGAATGATGATTGGCGCTACAGTGATGATCGTATGGATGTCAGATCCCAAGGGTTAAATATTCTGCTTAGTAGGTTTGGATCGGAATTATGTTCTGATGGATCTCCGAGGTATTCAAATCAAAGCATTTATGAATGTATTCATGATTGGGTATCGCAAGGAAATCCTACAACTTCTGGAATTGTAAAATATTATAAAGCATACTATGGAAATAATTGATAATTTTTTACCTAAAGAACAGTTTATACAATTGCGGACATGTATTAGTTCAACTGATTTCAATTGGATTTATCGACCTTCGATATTAGGACCAGTAGATTTGAGAACCGAAGAGAAAGTTGAGTATGAAAAATACAATTTTCAATTCATTCATCCATTTTATGGAGAGAATGAATTCACAAGTGAGCATTCTCAAATTTTAGAACCTACACTACAAAAATTAAAGCCAGCAAGTATTATACGAATTAAAGCTAATTTATCAACAAGATCACCGACAAGACTTATGCAAGGATTTCATGTTGATCATGAAATTTTACTTGACAGGATGATGACTGCCGTGTATTATATTAATACCAATGATGGTAAAACAATCTTTGAAGAAGGTCAGGAAGTTGACAGTGTTGCTAATCGTATGGTAATATTTTCTGGTGACAAGCGTCATGCAGGAACTACATGTACTAATCGAAAAATTAGGACAGTAATTAACTTCAACTATATACCTTTTTGATTATGAGCAAGTACGATTTCGGTGGTCTTGACAGACACCCCGCTAATGTGCTAAGATTAATCAGTGAGTTAGAAGGGTCTTATCAACTTTGTAAGTGGATGGGATTTGAAGAGGACATGAAAGTCCTTGATGAAATGAAGAAACCTTATTACAAACTTTATTTCAAACTCAAACGAGAGCAAGGGTAGGTGTCCGAGTGGTTAATGGAGGTGGACTGTAAATCCACTGGCTCTGCCTACGGGGGTTCAAATCCCTCCCTGCCCACTCTGGTTCAGTAGCTCAGATGGATAGAGCAACTGCCTTCTAAGCAGTCGGTCGTTGGTTCAAGTCCAACCTGAATCGTGCGACGGGGAATGAGCTCGCCCGCGACGGTGCTAACCACACTGTGATCTAGAGAGTTGGTTACTTTCTTCTTGCTCCGTTACAAACTGTCAGTATGTTGGGTGTAGTGCCCCATAGCAAGCATATCGATAAGTGTAATGTATGCCTCCGTAGCTCAGTGGTAGAGCAGGGCTTTTGTAAAGCTCAGGTCGCAAGTTCAAATCTTGTCAGAGGCTTTGGAACTATAAGTTCCATCATTCCCAAGTAGCTCAGTGGCAGAGCCGCCGACTGTTAATCGGCTGGTCGCTGGTTCAAATCCAGCCTTGGGAGTTTGCTCGAATAGCTCAGCGGTAGAGCACCTCCTTTACACGGAGATTGTCGGGGGTTCGATCCCCTCTTCGAGCATGGTTCATTACCTCCTACTAAATAAATGAAATCAGAAAAGATCAAAGAAGAGCTCAACGATATTAAAATCGAACTTGCTTATATGAGAGGTATGTTAGAAAATGTTAGTCATCAGATGCAGGAGTTGCGGGAAGCAGCTGGAATCCCACCCAACGAAAACACGAGCTTGCCAGTGCGAGAATTATACGAGCATCCGTGGTACAAGTATAAGCGCGAGCAACTTGTCTCTAGTGGAAATTGTCAGCAATCCGAAGGAGACGATCTCTCCGACATTTAGTGCTGAAGATTTAGCATATCAAGAGACACGTCGTCAAAGAAAAGTACGCAAACTTAACTTTGAAGTAAAATAAATGTGTTATAATTAGTAATGTATTTTTCATATAGAAATGAATCACCAAAATATTCTTCGTAAATTTCCTGAAGATATTGCACTCCTCAGTGATGCTGTTGATGGAGTTGTAAATCTTGAAGATGATTATCCATATCTTTACAAAAGACTTTATGAGTTTTATGATGTTAATGGTCTACAACTCTTTGGTGACCCTGACGATGACTATCAGGTGGTCCTGACCCAACTCGAACGAGACCTTGACAGCATCGCCTGAACCTGCTATCATTACAGAGTAAATCAAAGGCATCATCGATGAATGATCTTGACCCAAAGTCCGTAGCATCGACTAAGACTACGGTTGTCCATGAGCGTTTTCCTTACCGCTATGTGCAAAAGGGTTACATTCAACTTAATGGTAAACCCGATTTGCGTCTTCAGAAGGCAGACGAGTATACTAAAAAATACTCTGACATTTATCTCTTTGATAATGCCGATCAATGTTTTCTTGCTATAGAAGACTTTGAGTATTCTAAGTGGTTAGATCCCGCTGGTGTCCCTTGCTATGTAAAAGATGTCATTAAATTCTAGTCCATTAAATTGGAACAACCAAACTTCATTTGTCCCTGCTAAACCTACTAAATTTACAAATACTATGACTACTCATGACCATCTCGCTGCTGCTGAGAAAGAACTTCGTCTTGCTCTAGCATCAGTAGTTGAAACAGCATCACCTGTTCGTCTCACTAGACTTATCCATGTCCTTGATACTGTCAATGATATCAAGCAAGGATTTGTTTCTAGTGAAACTACTGCTGCCACTACTCCAAACTTTGTAATCAATACTCCAGATCCTGATGGTGGTGTTAATACATTTGATTATGGTTATGGTGCTGCTGGTCCTGTAGATTTTCCTAGTTCTTTCGGACAAGATGTAATTACATTTTCATGATGTACTGGTTTCCAATTTCCAGTTAAAGAATTGGTGGCGCGGCATGTAAAACCCTCTATCGGTGGCATTTATGTCACCTTTTTTTATGAATACATATATTGAAATCTATGATGGTGTTCTGTCATCAGATGAATGCAGTAACATCATACAGTATATTAATCAGTCACCTAATATACAACGAGGTCTTATAGGTGAAGGAGTTGATGTTAAAGCAAAAGATAGTTGGGACATACACAATAGATTTCAAAATCAAACTACAGTAGATACCCTAATACATGGTGCTTTATCTGAATGTCTTGCTGATTATAAAGTTAGAAATTCTGAATTAAATCACATTGGATACTGGTCTTTAGAAAATAATTATAACCTTCAGAAATATCTTCCTGGTGGTGGATACTTTACCTCACACTGTGAAGCAAACTTCAGAACCACTTGTCAACGTGTTGTAGTATGGATGATTTATTTAAACACTGTCACTGATGGTGGTGGAACTAAATTTCCTCAGTATGATTTGGTAACAGATGCTGTTGAGGGAAGAGTGGTTCTTTGGCCTGCCTCATGGACGCACTTTCATCATGGTGTAGTTAGTCCAAGTCAATTCAAATATATTACTACAGGATGGTATTCTTTCGTTCCTCAGTAAGTTTATAAATACTTTGAAGGAAAGTATAACGTACATGTAATGTCAAGAATATTAGTTGACGAACTAGTAAATTTAGCAGGAACAGATAAGGTAACCTTTGCTGAAGGTCTGAAAGTTACTGCAGGAGAAGCACTTGATCTTAACGGTGCGAAAATTAACATTGATACCGGAGTAGGTTTAGATAACCAACTGTTAGCATCTACTGGATCTGGTCTTAAGTGGGTCACTATTGGTGATACGAATAGCACTTATGCATTTTCATCAGTTGCTGCAGCCTCAAATGATGTTAAGTTGAAACTAACTGGTGGTGGTGATGCTGCTGGATATACAGATCAAGTAACATTTACTGGAACTGGAACTATAACTGTTGTTGAAAATGCTGGTGTTATTACGATCAATGGAAGCGATCAGAATACTACTTATGATTTAGTAGCATCCACAGTAACTGATGGAGCACAGCTTACATTAGCAGGAACTGATTCGAGTAATGATATATTTTCAATCTTAGGTGGATCTAATATTACAGTTGCCCGAAGTGGAACTGATATTACAATTTCTACATCATTATCAGGAACAGTTGGAGCACCTTCAACAACTACAGATGGTGCGGTTGCTTTATTTGATGGTACTGATGGAACTCTCCTGAAGAATTCTACATTAGTTCTTGATAGTAGTAATAATTTAACAGGTTTAAATGATATTAGTGTAAATGATATCACTTCAAACAGTATTAGTACTGCTGCAGGTACAGGAAATTTAATTACATTCTGGTATGACCAGCAGGCAAATTTCCCTAATGCTAATACTTATCAAGGTGCTTTCGCATTCTCTGATAACAACAATACCATGCATTATTCTGCTGGTAATTCTTGGTATCAGGTAGCAAAGATTGGTGATATTGTCCCTAACACTGACACCACATATTCTATTGCTTTAACGGGAACGAATAGTGGCACATTAAGTCTCAATGATTCTAATGGAATTGCTGATTCAGTAAATTTCCTACCGAGTAGTTATGGTGGTGCTGGAGTTTTTAGATCTGGCGAAAACTTATATATTGACAGTAAAGTTTATGACATCTCAGCACAAATTGGTCCTGGATCAGGAACTACTCTTAGACTGAGAGGAGCTAACCACGATGCTGCAGGTAACGAAGTCAACATCCTCACCGATGACATTCTACTTACTGGTGCCGATGGTTTAACCGTTGAGTTAACTGATGCTAATACAATTACCTTTAGGCAGAGTGGAGGTAGTGGGACATCTTATACTGATAACGATGCTAAAGATGCTGCAGCACAGGCACTTCTTAATGGAACATCGTTAGGCATTTCATTCTCTTATGACTCTGGTAATAAAACTATCAGTGCTCAGGTAGGAACAACTCCTACTACATTTAATTTTACTACTGATTCAGAGACTGGGAATTATCTAGTTACAGGATCTGATCGCGGTAATAATTATAACAGTTCTCCTGATCCTAGCATTACATTATACGAAGGTGATACAATTACCTTTGATAATACTACTACTAGGGTTAATCACCCCATGTATATCAGAGTAAGTGATGGTGGTTCTAGTGTTTCTAGTCCTGCTGCTTCTGGTGAAGGTACTGCAACAACTTCGTGGACTCCTACTACTGCTGGTGTATATTACTATCAGTGTGGTAATCATCCATTAATGATCGGAACTATTACCGTTCTTTCCACTGGTGGCGGTGGAGGTGGTGGATCATCAATTTTATATGATCTTTATGGAACTAACACCACATCAAATAATGTTTTCCTGAACCTTGATCCTTCAGTAGGAACAACAGATCAGATTGAATTTGCTGGTGGTGGTGATACTAGTGTCTCATGGGATGCTATTAATAAAAAAGTAACACTTTCCAGTACTGCTCCAGTCCAATCAGATTGGGATGCTACTTCTGGATTAGCACAGATCCTCAACAAACCATCTATTCCTGCTGCATATGCATTACCAGCAGCATCAACATCATCACTTGGTGGTGTAATTCCTGATGGTACTACTATTACCGTGGATGGCAATGGAAATATTGCTGCTGTTCCTGGTGCATATGCTTTACCAATCGCTGATGCTGCCACCCTGGGTGGTATTAAAATTGGATCTGGATTATCGATTGATGCCGGGGGGGTTGTTACTGTTGCTGCTGGTGGATCTGTGGGTCTTCAAGCACGGGCAGAGGTTGCTGATACTACTGCATCACTTGCTGATAACGCCACAGAAAATATAAATATAACAGCACATAAAGCATATTTATTGCTATATATTGAAACTAATAGAGATGCATGGGTGAGAGTCTATACTGATGATGCTTCTAGAACAGCTGATGCTAATAGAAGTGAAGGTAGTGACCCTGCTGCTGGTTCTGGAGTTATCGCTGAGACCAGAGGAACAGATGTAATTTGGTTATCTCCCGGTGTAATCGGATACAATGCCGATACACCAAGTGCTACTGATACAATGTATCTAGCAGTAACAAATCGTAGTGGAAGCACTAATTCAATTCACTTTCATCTTAACTTAATCAGATTAGAGGCATAAATGGCAATTCTTAAGAACACAGTTCAAGTAAATAGCGGCAATACTGGTTGGACTAGATCCAATGTTCTGGATGCCTTAGAAGAAACAATCGCTGACCTTGGATGGAACAGTGGTTCGCAAGTAAATGGCGTTGTTACTTCACTAGCTCATCCTGAAAATTCTGATACTGTTTGGGGTGCATACCGTGATAGCGGAATTACTGATAAGTGGAACCATTGTGGTGGTCCTGGTATCACTATGAGAGTGGTGGAAACACATAATTATAGTGTTGATGATAGCGGAACTGCATATGTATTCCAGAGATTTCATCCCGGTAGTTACTATACTACTAACACTATAGCCCTTGGTACAACTACTGGTCTTAGTATAGGAGATCCTTTACTTTTTAGAACATCTAGCACTAACACATCTACTCTTGGTTCTGTAAGTGATGGTGATACGGTTTATATATCTGAGAATCCAAGTTATCCATTTAGTACCATGGGTGTTGTTAGATTTGCTGCTACTCAGGCTGATGCTATTGCTGGAACTAATATCCTTGCATTTTCTGATACCAATACAATCAACGCGGGATGGAGATTTTATGATCCCGCTCATACTGATAACACTCAGTTGATGTCAGACCTTAATCAAGGTGATACCCTAGTATTTCATAATAATGATAACTTTCCAAGTGCGAAGGGTGGAACTCTTCCTATCACAGTTAGCATGACTACCAATAGTGGAGATGGTAGTGATTATGATATTTCAGGAACAGATCGATCTAATACTTACACTAATGCATCAGATCCTGGTATTGCAGTTTATGAGGGTGACACAATCACCTTTGATAACTCTGCTTTAGGCGGAAATCACCCAATGTACATCAGGGTATCTGATGGCGGTGCTAGTGTTTCAAGTCCTGCTGCTACTGGAGAAGGCACTGATACAGTTTCGTGGACTCCTACTACTGCTGGTACATATTACTATCAGTGTAGTGTTAGTGGTCATCAAGGGATGATTGGAACCATCACAGTTACTGCTGCTCCCACAGGCGATTCTGCTATCACAGCACATCCTTTATGGTTCCAGGATGCTCCCGGTGCTTATGATAGTACTAGAACTATTGAATCTGAAGTTAATTATGTCGCGATTAGTACTTCTTATAGACGTTTCCCTACTTTGGACTATGGATACATTGGTGGAGCGACAGATCTTTCTTGGGATACAAAGGGATGGGGGCATGACCAAACTTTTTATATAAAATCAGAAAATGATGCCACGTATACAGTACCATTTACATTAAATGTTGCTCCGGGAAGAACTCATAATGGTAGTGGGTATCTTGAAAATCCTTATTATGACTACACAGTTCCTCAGGATGGTTCTAGATCAGCTTTAAATCTTCGCATTTATAGGGAGGATAATACTGTACCATCAAAGATTGCTGGTATAAGAGTAAGGGATTTGAATAGTACTGGATGGTCTGAGAGTGATACCTTTACAATTCCAGGAACAGCAGTGGGTGGTACTTCTCCTACTGATGATATTCCAGTAGGTGTTAGCACTGATGAATCATATCCTGGTGCTTCTGATGGAACTGCATCTTTGCATGTAACTAACTTTGGTGCTGGGGTAAATGCTTATGTAAAAAATCCTGCTGCTAATCAGATAATGTTTAGACTTGAAAATGATGCTACTAAAACTTATGGTACTACATATCAACTAATTGAATTATCGGATGATCATACAATTAGATTGGTTTCTGGTTCTAGTCTAAATTTCTTAGGATTTGATCCTAAGAGTGGTGTTCAAAGTTATAGAGGACGTTGGGGTGGCACCGCAGGACTTGACTGGTCGCAAAATTATGGGGATGAACTCAGAGCTGATAGTGCTGTGGATACAGTAAATATGATGGATTTTGCTACATCATCAACACCAACAGCATATCCTCTTAAAATTGTTACATATAGAGCACAGTCACCACAAGATACTGATTTTGCTATCATTAGTTTCGTTCAAACTATCAATGGTATTGATACAACCTATGCTACATGGTTCTATCACAAAGGAAATAATTATGGAAATGGTATTTGGGATCTGGATCATGTATGGCAAGGAGGATTGACGACAATTACTCCTACAACAGCTCAAGACTATTCCTTGATATTTACAACATCCAGTAATCATCCTAACGATCAAGGTCATGAGCAGGAGGATGCTTCAGACGTGCAATCGGAGCGTATCATGAGAGAAGCACTGTACGGATACTTTAGAAGTCCCACAACCTCTAATAGTTACGGGTATAGTCAATCATATTGGAGTTCCAATATGTGGACAAATAATGATCTCTCTGCTGCTAGTTCAACTGTAACTCCATATTTCAGACATCATGAGTATGATGATTTCAATCAACCTAATGATTTTAATTTAGATTATAGAATGTATGCAGGCAATCAGAATGATTATGACGCACAGAAAAATAAATCTGTGCCTGCCGCAGCGAATTATTATAGACCACTGAAAGGATTACCCATTGATGTTAGCCTTGCCCCATGTCCTTACTATCTACCAGATGATTTTGTTATGATCCCATTTGATATTTCTCCTGGTATGGCTAGTATTAGACCTGGCGATACTGTGACAATTAGCGGAAGCGAAGTATACGAAGTTGTTCGTGCTTCATATGAAAATAATGATGAAACCTATGATGGTATTACTGACAATAGAACTAGAGGAATTATCTTTGCTGCGAGGACAACTTAATGGCAGACTTTAATTTAGAGACCGGATACGAGGTGCCAATCGGCACCTCCGTTCAACAGATTTTAACTACAGCACATCAACCAACAACTCTCACTAATATAGCAGTGAATGATGCTAGTGTTTTGACTGGAAATGCTGCGAGAATTCTAAGTGATTATGTTCCAGTCGATTGGACTTTGAATTTATCCAATGGTTCTATTACACTAGGTAGACCCATCGAACAACTACCACCTCCAAATCGTCGTGATGAAGGGCAGTTATATCCTAGACACAATAAATAATTAAAAACTATGTCAAGAATTAAAGTAGATGAAATTTGTAACTTCGCAGAGAATGGTGCTGTCGAAGCGATCGAAGGTATCACAGTAGCATCTGGTAAAAAGTTAACTCTTCTGGGTGCCAGAACTATTACTAATGCTACAGATACCGGAACTGCTGGTGAGGTTTGTTGGGATGCTGATTATCTTTATGTCTGTGTAGGAGTTGATACATGGAAAAGAACTGCCCTCACTACGTGGTAAATAAATGTCAAGACTAAGAGCAGACGAAGTATTAAGTAAGGATGCATTAGGACCATTCCTTGCAACAAAGGGGATTAACGTTCCTGTTGGGAAAAATATTACCTTTAATGATCTGAGTGAAACTACAGTTCTTGATGGAACGTCACTTACTACCTCAACATTAACTTTAGATCAAGTAAATATAGGATATAATAATAGTTCTCCTGCTACAAATGCTGTTAGGCTGGGGACAGCTCAGGAACTTACGATCTATCATAATAATTTACCTGCAGTATCAACTATTCAATCTGATAAATTAATTATTAGAGCCAAGCAAGGGCTAGAAGATCCTTATATTACATGTACTCAGGGCGGAAGTGTAGAACTTAGATATTCAGGAACACCAAGATTTGAAACTACTTCTGACGGAGTTAGTATCAGTGGGAATATAACATCGACATATTTGTCAACTAATTCTTCGGGACTTACATCAACATACTTAAATACAACTTCTACTGGAGCAGCGGTAACAGGAAGCACATCATCTACTGATGGATGGGCAGGCACTACATCGTCTGCAGGCGTCCTAGGTGGTCTTGCAATGGCATTTAGTTGTGGTATTAATGGTAGAATTGGATTGCCTTCTGTAAACTCTACAATGGTCTTTGGTGGTTCTGAATTTCAGGGTCAGGATGATCAAGAAGGAGTTGTAATGCCTTATGCTGGTAAAGTATATGCAGCTACAGTTCATACCGAAGGTCAGACTAATAGTTTGCGGTTAGCACTCTCCATCAATGGGGATATAACTAATACCACTAATACTTTATTAATGAATGGAACAGCAGCAGCACAGGATTTTTCTGTTATTCAAGACTGGAGTAGTTCCCCAGTAACGTTCTCGGCAGGAGATAGAGTAAATTTCAGAGTATCATATGTTAATGTTACTCAATTAGAAGTAGTAACAGTTACATTTTTCGTAAAGTTCGATTAAAGGCTTGACAAAAAGTCGATCATGCTATATACTATGTAAAGAAACATTACGGAGTGTAACATGACTGTAACAACTGAAGACGGTGGACGTACAAACATGTATGCCACAGAACCTACCATGTATATGACAAAGGAAGCACTTGACAGATATGGTATTGAGACCTATGCTGAACGTGCCGAGAAGTTGAACGGTCGTGTTGCTATGCTAGGATTTGTTTCGGCAGTAGTCTCATACGCTTTTAGTGGCAGTGTTTTCTTCTTCGGTGCATTTGGATTCTGATTAAGGAGACCCTTGACTATTAATGACTAACCCCAATCAACTTTATGAAGACATGGAGCGGTTAAATGCTCTCTATGAAGAACTCTGCTGGGGGCATCATGATGAATTAGTATTCACTCATGAAAACGGTAGAGTAATTATTTACAACAAAACTCAGGAGCAAAAACAATGAACGAAAACGCAGAACGTATTAACGGTTGGGCAGCAATGATCGGAGTCATTGCAGCAATGGGTGCTTATGCATCTACAGGACAAATCATTCCGGGAGTATGGTAAATGTTAATATTTGCATCGGGTCTGGTACTTCTTTTTGTTATTAACGCAGTCTTATCTGATATTGATGTAGATGATGACGACCATTTTGATGGTGGTATGATGGTTCCTGCCACGCAAGGCATTTAATATCATATCAACATATACTTATAAAATCATATAAATTCTACCTAAATACCCTATATGGGTATTTTTTTATGAGATCAATTAATGTCTGGATCTTAAAAGATGATGGTTCCACATGCTGGCATACCATACCCTGGGGGAAAAAGTATCTTGATGATATACGACAATTAGGTCGTATAATTTTTTCTTCCGTTTAACCTATACAAAATTAAAACTATGACCAACGATAAGGAACTGTCAGATCTCAAACTTGAGAGAAAAGAATGTCCTAAATGTGGTGCTATTTGGATCAATGGAAATCATATCTGGCGAGGAACTGCTAATGAAGGTAGCGAATTAGACCTGGCAGGATTGGTATGTAATAAGTATGCCAATAGTGAATGCATCAACCCTTCTAGGGGTCTTGATGGCGGAGACACATGGGCATATCGCTCTGGTTATATTGACGGAGCAATGACTGAGAAGAAAAAGTCCATGGAACAACTCAGAGATCTGGGCAAGGACTTAGACTTCTAAAGATAAGTAGTTATACTTATCAGTAGGGGGTTGACGGATCCAGGGTTTGGTGTTATTATATATACATCAGCAAGTTAAGAGACCAACACATTTCTTAACTGTTCGTAACACTCCTCAAACCAAGACCTATAGGGTGTATAAACACGTCTTTAATATCTCTGCCTAGGGCGCAGAGAAATAGTAACTCCACCATTCCCTGATGGTCTTACTTTTTTTTAAAAACAATGTCAACTCTTTCAAGGCAACAACAATCTACCTCTTCGTGGGAATCTTTCTGCGAGTGGGTAACCTCAACAAACAATCGTCTTTATGTCGGTTGGTTTGGTGTACTGATGATCCCAACACTGTTGGCGGCAACCATCTGCTTCATCGTTGCATTCGTAGCAGCACCTCCCGTCGATATCGACGGCATCCGTGAACCCGTCGCTGGTTCACTCATGTACGGTAACAACATCATCTCTGGTGCTGTTGTACCCTCCTCCAACGCTATTGGTCTTCACTTCTACCCCATCTGGGAAGCAGCATCTTTGGATGAATGGCTTTACAATGGCGGTCCTTTCCAATTGGTAGTCTTCCACTTCCTGATCGGCATCTATGCCTACATGGGACGTGAATGGGAACTGTCATACCGCTTAGGTATGCGTCCATGGATCTGTGTAGCATATTCTGCTCCAGTCGCTGCCGCGAGTGCAGTATTCCTCGTCTATCCTTTCGGTCAAGGTTCTTTCTCCGATGCTATGCCTCTTGGTATCTCTGGTACTTTTAACTATATGCTTGTATTCCAAGCAGAACACAATATCCTTATGCACCCGTTCCACATGCTCGGCGTTGCTGGGGTATTCGGTGGATCTTTGTTCTCTGCTATGCATGGAAGTCTTGTTACTTCTTCACTCGTCCGTGAGACGACTGAAACTGAGTCACAAAACTACGGTTACAAGTTCGGTCAAGAAGAAGAAACATATAACATCGTCGCAGCCCATGGTTACTTCGGTCGTTTGATCTTCCAATACGCTTCATTCAACAACTCACGTTCATTGCACTTCTTCCTTGCTGCATGGCCTGTTGTTGGCATCTGGTTCACTGCCCTTGGCGTGTCCACGATGGCGTTCAACCTCAACGGTTTCAACTTCAACCAGTCCATCCTTGATGGTCAGGGTCGTGTGCTCAACACCTGGGCAGACGTATTGAACCGTGCAGGTTTGGGTATGGAAGTTATGCATGAGCGTAACGCACACAACTTCCCCCTGGACCTTGCTGCTGCTGAGTCCACTCCTGTTGCACTCACAGCACCTACCGTAGGCTAATATGCCTGATGGTAGTCTTCACCCCATCACATTATATGTGGTGGGGTTTTTTATAGGTATTCTTACTATTGTCGTTCCGCTACTCTGTGTGCTACTATTATGATTGGTAATCTCGAACCGGAAGAAAACGTTATGTCTAACATGACACAGGATGAATTATGGGATACAATTGCAAGACTTGGATGGGACGTAAGAAATGACAACATCGTTATTGAGATTGGTGGTACTTGTGTTTCTGGGATTGATGTTGGTGATGATTATAACCGCAAATGGCAGTCCCCAATAGGTACTCGCAAGTATAATAAGGACGCATTCATTGTTCTTAAAAATCTTTCTCGTAATGATGACACTAAGTCTCAACCTATGGATCGGGAACATAAACCCCAACATCCATATGAACCGGTTCAACCACAAGATATTACTGTTAATATGGATGGTGGTGTAGGTGGTTCATGGACTGTTGAAGAAATGAAACAGACCGATGATGAATTAAATTATGATACTTCTGGAAAATGACACAAGTAATTGATCCCTCAGACGAACGGTATTTTACTAAAACGTCTGATGCTCCATATGATCGTCACACATACAACATTGTATTTTCTAACGGTCAGTCGGAGCACTACCCTTCATGGGAACAAGTACAATCTAGATGGTTTGAAGCACCTACACAATTTCTATCTCATATAGAAGTGATGGATGTAAAACAATCAAAAGGTTTTCAATGATATCAGAAAACACACCAAATAAACTTGCCGAGATCATTAGAGATACTTGGCCGCAATTATTTCACTTAAAAGGTTTTAAAAATGGTCGCATCAACACTACAACAACAAAGGAGGGGGTGGTTTGACATCCTCGATGACTGGCTTAAACGGGATCGTTTCGTTTTTGTTGGCTGGTCTGGACTTCTTCTTCTACCCACTGCTTATCTGTCTATTGGGGGTTGGCTTACTGGCACAACTTTCGCTACGAGCTGGTATACCCATGGACTCGCTAGTTCCTATCTTGAGGGTGCAAACTTTCTTACAGCGGCAGTTAGTACTCCAGCTGACGCTATGGGTCATTCTCTTCTTCTTCTCTGGGGCCCTGAGGCTCAGGGCAGTTTCGTCCGTTGGATCCAACTTGGGGGACTCTGGAATTTTGTGGCACTCCACGGAGCATTTGCCCTCATTGGTTTCATGCTTAGGCAGTTTGAACTTTCTCGCCTGATTGGTATCAGACCTTACAATGCGATTGCTTTTTCTGGTCCTATTGCTGTATTCGTCAGTGTTTTCCTCATCTATCCTTTGGGACAGTCCTCTTGGTTTTTCGCGCCGTCCTTTGGTGTCGCGGCGATCTTCAGGTTCTTGCTGTTCCTTCAGGGATTCCACAACTGGACGCTAAACCCTTTCCACATGATGGGTGTTGCTGGTATACTTGGTGGAGCACTACTATCAGCAATCCATGGCGTTACTGTTGAGAATACATTGTATGAAGATGGAGAACAATCAAACACATTTAAAGCGTTCGATTCCACACAGGAGGAGGAAACCTATTCGATGGTTACTGCAAACCGTTTCTGGTCGCAGATCTTCGGGGTTGCGTTTAGTAATAAGCGTTGGTTGCACTTCTTTATGCTGTTTGTTCCTGTCATGGGTCTTTGGGTCTCTTCTATTGGCATCATTGGGCTTGCTCTTAATCTTCGTGCTTATGATTTTGTGAGTCAAGAGATTCGTGCAGCAGAAGATCCTGAGTTCGAGACGTTCTACACTAAGAACATCCTATTGAATGAAGGACTACGTGCTTGGTTGGCACCTGCTGATCAACCACATGAGAACTTCATCTTCCCTGAAGAAGTTCTTCCTCGTGGTAATGCCCTTTAATAAGAACTCTTGTTATTAAAACTTTCACCCTAACCGTTAATAAGACCATGATCAAATCACTATTCAGTTTTATATTTGCTGCCATTATGTGGGTACAAGTCCCACAGTGGAGTGATGATTGGTCTAAGTGTGCTGTAGATGTGCCTGACACAGCATGTCATTGGTACATCACAGCACCTGATAACACCTTTGGTGAAGGATTTAGTTGGGCGAATGCCCCTTGGTTCAGTGCTGAAGGTCTCCTAGACATTGGAGAACTTCATAACACAGTTCAATCATTGCAGGAAGCATGAATAATACCGACCACCTCTTCTTGACAGGGGTGGTTTTTCTGTTATAATTACATATATAAAAGATTTTTGGATATGAAATTTATAGGTCTACGATTAGATGACCATGACTCAAATATTACATATACTGATGGCACGAAAGTTAGATATACTAATTGCGAGAGAAACTTCCAACATAAGCATCATGGTCTTAATGATTTAAATACATGGGTTGGTGTTATTAAAAAATGGAAAGTAAATCCATCTGAAGTTGATGCGATTGCAATTGTTATGGATAAATTTTTACATACTGATGTAATCTATAATGAAGATGATTTGTTTTCTATTATAGAATTAAAAATTTTCAGAGTTCTTGGATTTGAATGTCCTATTTACAGAGTAGATCATCATTATTCTCATGCGTTAAGTGCATGGCCCTTAGGAATTAAACCAACAGTTAGTATTGTTTCTGATGGTTTTGGTGATGGTAAAATTAACTTCTCAGTTTTTAGGGACGATAAAATTGTTAATAGGTTTAGAGAATCTAATAATAGAACAGACTATAAACCTTTCGAGAGCATTGCTATGATATTAAGTGGTGTTGGTGGTGCAATAAGAATGGATGGCAATCCATTAGATCATGCTGGTAAAATTATGGGACTGAAAGCTTATGGTTCTTCAGTCTCAGTAAAAAGAAACATGTTTAATTTGGAAAATATTTCGCAAGCATGGAGATCTTTTGATTGGGAATCAGTTAATATTAATAACCTTAAAGATTTTGATAAAATATGTTCTTGGGTATCGAAAGCACATACATTCTCGGAGAGAGTATACGTTGATACTTTTGTAAAATATACAGATGAAGATGATGTTATCTGTTATAGTGGTGGTGTAGCACAGAACACAGTAATTAATAGTGAGATTAAAAAAGTTAGACCTAACTTACATATTCCTCCTCATTGCAATGACTCTGGGTTATCTCTAGGTGCTGTAGAGTTTCTTAGAAAGTATTATGATCAGGAAGAATTTGATACTACAGGATTTCCTTTTTGGCAGGATGATGAGGCACCAGAAACTATTCCTAGTAAAAAAACTATTAAAGATGCTGCAGAAAGGTTGGCGCGAGGGGAAATTATTGGGTGGTATCAGGGTCACGGTGAAGTTGGTCCCAGAGCATTAGGAAACAGAAGTATTTTAATGAACCCATCTATTTCTAATGGTAAAGATTCAATCAATTCTAAAGTAAAACATAGAGAATTTTATAGACCCTTTGGTGCATCTGTTCTTGAGGAGAAATCTTCGCAGTACTTTAACTTCCCCCATCACTCTCCTTACATGCTTTATGTTATGGATATGATTGATACAGAATTATATCCTTCAGTTACACATGCTGATGGAACTTGTAGGGCACAGACAGTTTCTCCTGACCTTGAAGTTTACTATTCACTTATTGAAGAATTTGAAATGCTTACTGGAATTCCGATGTTATTAAATACATCTTTAAATGTTGGTGGTAAACCTATTGCATCATATAAAAGTAATGCATTAGATCTTTGGTGCAATACACAACTTGACACACTAGTATTTGGAGACGAGGTATTTTCTAATGATTGATTTTGTAGAAGTTAAAATTCAAGACATTGATAGACTTAAGAAATTCAGTGATGATCTTATCTTAGCTAAAAATCTTAAAAGTACAAAAAGATTGGTGCCATGGTATTACACACCAGAAACTACCACAAGTAGATTTCCTCAATTCTCTCATAACATGTTTGGGAGAGAGGATGTAAGACCAGTGTCGAAATACTTTAATTTTTTCTATGAAATTGTTGACCGCACATTTAAATCCGAGGGCATTAAATATGATGGTTGCATCAGAGCATGTTTAAATGCAACTTGGCACATTCCTGGATATAAATTTGGATGCGATCCTCATGTGGATAACTATGAAAATCATTATAGTACTATCTTATATCTTAATGAAGTTGAAGGTAATACTGTGCTTTTTGATGCTGAACATAAACAGGATGGTGGAGATGTGATTTCTGTGGGCGATCACGACTATAAATTAGATGGAGGTACTTTAGATTATGATGATGTAGATTGGGAAAACAATCCAATTCCAATCAAACATGAAGTTGCTCCTGAATTTGGTAAGATGCTTATCTTTAATGGAAAGTATTTACATGCACTCAGACCAACTTCTCCAGGAAATCTTAGGATGATTAGTGTATTCAATGTTGGATTTTAAAATAGGTATTTAAAATGAAAGTAATCGTAGAAGGTAAGGTAAAAACTGTATACGCTGGTGATGATGCTGATCGTGTCATCATTGAGTATCATGATAGAGTGACAGCAGGTAACGGCGAGATGGTTGATCATCCTTTAGGTAAAGGATCTCTCTGCTGTAGCATCTCATCTATTATTTTTGAAAAACTTTCCAAAGAACTTATTCCCAATCATTATATCAATATGGTTGGTGCTAATAAGATGATCTGTAAGAAGGTAGACATCGTTCCACTAGAAGTTATCTGTCGCAATCGTGCTGCTGGATCTATTGTTAGAGAGACAACTCTTCAAGAAGGTGCGCCACTACCACATCCTATTGTAGAATTTTTCTTAAAGGATGACAGCAAGCATGATCCTCTACTCACACCTGACCGTGTGAAATTGATGGGATATGATCCTGAACCTTTCGTTGAGATGACACTACGGATCAACGATTACCTTCGTCAGATGTTTTATATCATGGGTATTGACCTGGTTGACTTCAAGATTGAGTATGGTTATACTGCTCATGGAGAACTGATGCTGGCTGATGAGATTAGTCCTGATTGTATGAGACTATGGAAGATCGGTAGTGATGAAAGATTTGATAAGGATCTATTCAGAAACGATGAGGGTGATATTGTTCCTGCTTATCGTGAGATCCTTGACCGACTACAACCACTTGCTATTCAATGAAAAAATCATCACGAACTATTGTAGGTGCAGTCATAGCCCTCCTTGCATTACCTTTGATACTTATGTTGATATGGAATGCTGTCATACCAGGTATTTTTGGATTACCAACTTTGGGATACTGGTCTGCAATGGGATTGTATATGGTTTGTAGTTTATTATTTAAATCATGAAGCACGAAATCCCTGAAGAGATTAAGAAGAATGCATTTGCTTGCTTCGGTAGTTTAAATCAAGCAGAGCGAGCAGTTGTCCTACTAGGTGACGAAGCATACCGTGAGTCATTAGACCTTGACAACGATGATGCACCCTGTTGGGTTATGAAATCTGGTGAGACCTATGGGTTCGTAGGTTGGAACCCTATATGTGTCCCTACCATGGACTACATCGTATGGAAATTAAAGTACCGTGAAGGTATTATCAACGGAGAGATTTATTAAATGAATGAATTTAATATCACTCCTCAAACATACATTGATATGAATAAGGAGTTTGAAGAAGATGGAACACCATTTACAATTTCTATTCCTACACAGGAACAGATTGATAAGCATCGCTCACAACCATCATCACACGTTGGTGTTGTACATGAACACGATATGGTTGCCGCAATGTGGGCAGAGCATAATAGGATAGAGGAAGAACGTAAACTACAACTCGAACTTGACCTTGACCTATGAAGTTGAATAATACTGTGCCAATTTCAACTTTTAATTCCAAAAATCGCCCTAAAAAAATTCGGGCAAATTTTTACTCAAAAAGGTTTTTTTCATGAATAAAGGATTTTCACCATCAGAACACCCAGAAAAGCAAATCAAAGATATCGGAGCAGCGATTAAACGGAAAACTAAAGAACTTAAGAATGTCCTGAGGAACCCTGTAGTGATTGCCGCCCACCTTGACAAACCTGCTAGTGATGATATATAATAAATAAGAACACAATACAGGTTGTAAACCATGGACCGTGCATCTTTAATTAAGAGGATTCAATTTGTTCTTTTTGATGAATATGATGAAAGTCCATCAGTATTGAACGCCAAGTTTTTTGGTGGATACTACAATGACATGACTATTGAAGAACTATTGGATTACTATGAGGAATTGAAACATGAGAGTAAAAATCTACAGTATCAGTAATTGCAAATACTGTACTATATTGAAAGAAACTTTAAAAACGTCACAAATTCCTTTTGATGAGGTTAAAGTTCGTAGGTTATCAGAGACTACTGGTGAAGGTATGCCATTTGATGAGTATGTTGAACTAGAACCAGATGTTGAATTTGCAAAAAAATGCATTTTCCCTCAAGTTTATATCGACGATAATTATATCGGTGATATGAAGGACACATTGAATTATCTTTTTAATGAAACTAAATAAAAGTGTAGAAACAATGACGAGGGGGAAGAAATCTTGTGTTCCAGATTTTGGGATTTCTTCCGAAAGAGTTCTAAAATTTAGAAAAAGAGAATATACCTTTCACCTCGACTTTTGGGTGAAGATCAAAAAATTATCGGGAGACAACCAATGATTTCAATAGCTCTTTTCTGTTCAGGGTTCTTAATAGTATTATTCAGTGCTGTAGGTTTTGGGTTTGGTTGGATGGGTAGAGAATATTATGAAAATACAATCGTTCATAATAGATTATCAGATCATCCTGAGATGATTGATGATAATGGCAATCCAATTCAAACTGATTTGTATTCTGTGAGGTTTGTTGTAGATGAGGAGGATGACGACTAATGATTCTTGTTGATATGAATCAGACTATGATTTCTAACTTAATGGCGCAAATTAAGTTTTCTGGAAATCTAGATGAAAACTTTATGAGACATATGGTACTATCAAGTATCAAATCATATGAGAAAAGGTTTTCTGCTGAGTATGGTGAGTTAGTATTATGCTATGACTCCCGCAAATACTGGCGCAGGGAGTTTTTTCCATATTATAAGCAAAATAGGAAAAAAGATCGTGAGAAATCTGGTCTTGACTGGAATAAAATCTTTGAATGTCTAAATGCCATTCGTGATGAAATTCGTGATCTTTTCCCTTACAAAGTTATTGAAGTCGATGGTGCTGAAGCAGATGATATTATCTCTGTGATGACTAAGCACTATACTGAAGGTAAAGTGTTAATTCTTTCAGGTGATAAAGACTTCGTTCAGTTGCAGAAGTATTCTTATGTAACTCAGTATAATCCCGTCCAGAAGAAGTTCATCAATTTCAGTCGTTCTGAAGTTGCTGAGTTCATTAACGAGCATGTATTAAAAGGAGACCGTTCTGATGGTATTCCAAATATCTTGTCTCCTGATGATACTTTTGTGACAGGAAAACGTCAAAGACCATTGAGTAAGAAAGTTATTGCTAGTTTCATGGGTAATGACGCTCATGATATTTGTGATGACGACCAGTATCGTAATTTTAAGAGAAATAGGATTTTGATCGACTTTGATTACATTCCTAAAACCCTTGAAGAGAATATCTTGTCTCATTACAATAGTCTAAATAACACTAAGAAGGCAGTCCCACTGGAGTATTTTAGAAAATACAATCTGAATGACCTGATGACTGAATTTTGTTTTTCAAATAGTAATTTACCTTGGATTAAAAAATGAAACTATTGATTTCTGAAGTCTTACAAAAAGTAAGCAATGCTAAAACGAAGGTTGAGAAGGTTAAACTTCTTCAGCAATATAATAGTGACACTCTCCGAATGCTTCTAATTTGGAATTTTGATGAAAGTATTTCTAGTGCTGTTCCTGAAGGTGAAGTACCTTATACCGTTAATGATGCTCCTGCAGGAACAGAACATACTTCTTTAGAGCATGAATCACGATTATTCTTCCACTTTATTAAAGGTGGTAATGAAAACTTGACTAAAGCAAAACGTGAGAATATGTTTATTCAACTTCTTGAAGGACTTCATAAAGATGAGGCAGAAGTTGTTTGCATGGTTAAGGACAAGAAACTTGGTAAACGTTATAAAGTTACTAAGGCAGCAGTTTCTGAAGCATTCCCCCAAATCAATTGGGGAGGTCGCTCTCAGTGAAGAGTTTAGAAACCGATTGTGATGCATCACTATCACAAGATAAAGGTCTTCCTACTAATGCCTTTCTAATTGAATATAAAATAGATGGGTTGACTAAATTTGATATTGTTATGGCAGGCAAAAAGTCTGAAATTTTTGATCATTACTATGATAATTATCGTCATGATCTTGTAAATATTACTCAATGTGAGGGCAGGATTAGTCCCAAACTTTATAATTACAAACCAAAAACGTAAGATTAAAATGTTATCTACCCAGTATAGACTTCGCTTAGAATTTATTTGTAAATGTATAGCAAATAATGAAGATGTAAAACTAGATGACATGATCTGGGCACAGAAACTTGCCAAAGCAAATACATCTGCCAATGAGATGTTAAAGATGGCACGTCGCCAAGCAGCACAGGATATCCAAGAAGGCAGTACAGACGATTTTCTGAATAGGATGGGTTTAGGAGATCCCGATCCATCCAATCACAAAAAGGGATTTACTGATGCTGACGATATCAAGAGTTGGTTTCACCAAGACAAACCTGATGACTGGAGACAGCGAGACTAATGCCAAGTGAATTCGATTACGTTGAAGCACCTACTGAAGGTGAAGTTGATAAGTGGGGGTTTACAATAAAACCTTCCATATCCGATACCGAGGTTATCATCAGATGCCTTAAAAATGCCCCCTGTGGGATTGATAAAAAACAAGCAGAACGAATTACTAAAGATTATGAAAGCAAAAATTAGAGCACAAGTAAAATCTAAGTGGTATTACATCTTTTGGGGAACTGCTACAGTATCAGTTGTTCTTGGGCAATTGTATGTCGGCACTGGGTATCGTCTTCTTCATGGTGATATACGACAACTACTGAATAATGTTGATGGTGTTCTTCTTCATAGGGATGATACTTCTTATGGAGATCTTTTGTGACTAAGAAAGAATATAAACAACTGCTACTGGATCATTTCACGGAGCGGTTAAATAAACTCACTGCAAAAGAACTCAAAGAACTTGCTGCGAGACACACATGAAGGATTATGTTTGTATCCCCATGTGGGATCCTATTTTCGAGATGATGCGCTATTATTGGGTGCATAAGTCAGAAAAGGATCCTGAGCAATTCGTGAAAAATCTTAATCCAGAGCAAGAACGACTATGAGTAGTAAGATGCTATTCCTAGTTGACATTGGTAATGGTAGATGTCTTAGTCACGATGGGTACATTCAAATTGGTATTTTCTCTCATAGTGTAGAAAAGCACCTTGAGTTAAATCCCGAACAAGAATGGCAGGTAACATATTGGATGCCTGATCCATTCTGTATCAGATATCCAAGAGCAAATTATCAACATACTATGAAGGCAAACGAAGGTTCACCCAGAACTGACAATGCTGGTGATAGTAGACCAAGAGACTTCCCTGACCAAGCAACTGAAAGACTTGAAAGAACATTATGAAATTTAAAGCATTAGTATTTGTCCGTCTAAGATCACAGGTTGATGATTCTCCCGGAAATGCCGTGAGAGATGCCTGTAAGCGATTGTCAGAGTTAAAGATCAAGAAACTTAGACTTGGTAAGGTGATTGATGTTTGGCTGGAAGCAGAGAGCAGAGAGTATGCTGAGAAAGAGTTAGAAATGCTATCTGATAGATTTCTTGCTAATACAGTCATGGAAGACTGGGACTACGAATTGACTGAGATTGAAGAATTTCCTAAAGGTATTGAATAATGGATGATTTTAACACACCCGGATCTAATAAATCTTGGATGGATGATGGGTTCAAAAAGTATGTAATTCAATATCAACTAGATAATGTGGTGAATTTATTAGATGCTAAAGTAGAACGTTGTCGTGTCTATAATAGCGATAGTAGAGATGAAGTATATCATCAAATCACAATTACCTACAAGGATAAAAACTAATGCAGGCAGTCATCTATTCAAATGGAAGTCAAGAGTGTGAGCGCATGGCATCACTACTCAAGTCCCTCGGTGGAGAGTTTTTAGAATATAAACTTAATAGTCATTTTACTCAAAGAGCATTTGAGGCAGAATTTGGTGCTGAGGCAACGTATCCACAGGTATCCTTAGGATACTTGCATTTGGGCAATATGCATGATACACTAGGTTACCTTAAAGAGCATGGAGTTCTCAAATGACTAATGACAAGTGGAACCGTGGACTGGACCTTTTTATCGAAAGTGTCCTTAAACCAGACCATGCTCTGAGGCAGTGTGCTCGTAATCAAGAGTGCTATGATGAACTCATGGGAATTCGTACTGAAGTCCTGGAACAGTTAAAATCATTAAGAAAAAACTAAAGTGTATCGTATTATACACTTGACATCACATAAATACTAGTGGTATAATTACCATACGTTCATCCGAGAGATCGGACGCAAGTAAGTCGCGGAACGGAGCCGTTCATCCCATGTTAGAACTATTATTTTATTCATCGCTCACCTGTCAACAAGCCGATGCTATTATGCTGCGGATGAAAGCAAATGAGAATATCTCAAATGCTTTTAAGGTAGAGTTGATTGAGGTCATGAAGGAATCAACACCTGAGTGCTACCCATGGGACGCACACGACTGAAGGAACGGGGATTAAAAACCCTCTACTACTTTAGGAGTAACAAAATGACTACAATTACATACCGTGGTGTCAAGTATGACGCCGATAGCTACAAGGCAAAGGTTATTGCCGAGCAAAATGCTCAACGCAATCATAATCTTATGTATCGTGGCATCAAGGTAGAACGTAAGTTTGCATCAAAGTCTTAATTTGGTGCTATAAATAACATGGAGGGGTTAACCCTCCTTTTTACTATGAGGTAACCATGGAAAAAGATAGGTTAAAGTCAATAGTTCACAATTTAAAATTAGTCATAGAGACGTTAGAATCCGAGATATATTCAGACGTGAAAGCGTATACCGATACCAGGGAGAATTACGATAATCCCATTGAATATCTTAATAATGACGACGATGATGGTTACCCCGATTGATTGTTACAGCACCCTTGACAGGGTGCTTTTTTATTGCTAAAATAACTCTGTAGTGTTTCAAACATAGAATGACTGTTAAGCTTATTTCCGTTACTCCTGATGCTGAAAAGCATATGGCATATTGTGCTAGGGTGTCAAATCCAGCAAATCAGGAAAATGAGAAGTTCAGTGGTCTTTTAAAGTATTGTATTAAGCATCAACACTGGAGTATCTTTGAGCAGGCATATATGACTGTTGAAATTGAAACGACTAGGGCAATCGCGGCTCAGATCCTGAGGCACCGTTCATTTACTTTCCAAGAATTTTCTCAACGTTATGCTGATAGTTCCTTACTCGCGTCGAAGATCCCCCTACCAGAACTCCGTAGGCAGGACACCAAGAATCGTCAGAATTCTATTGATGATCTGGATGCGTTTGAAGTTCAAACTTTGGAAATTCAAATGAAAACATTATTTGATTCATCAATGGCATTGTATCAACAAATGCTTGAGCGTGGAGTTGCAAAGGAATGTGCAAGAATGGTGCTTCCACTATGTACGCCCACCAGAATTTACATGTCAGGCTCAGTTCGGTCATGGGCTCATTATATCGATCTGCGCTCTGCTAATGGCACTCAGAAGGAACATATGATTGTTGCTGAAGGTGTACGTGATATTTTCAAAGAACAGTTTCCTGCAGTAGCAGAAGCACTTGAATGGTGAATGTAGTTCGTATGAGGATTGTAGGCAGCATCGGTGTGATTGCTGCCTATTTTATTATCATCCATGTAAATCTTTACTGGGGAGTATTCCTCAACCTTTTCGCAGATCTTATTTCAGTTCCTTACTTCATAAAGACAAAATCTTGGGATGTGGTTATAATGACAACATTCCTACTCATAATTTCGACAACCAAGTTGCTATGAATATCTTTGTTACAGATCAAGATCCCTGGAAGTCAGCACAAGTTCTTCCTGACAAGCACATCGTCAAGATGCCCTTAGAAACCTGTCAGATGCTTGCTATCGTATGTTCTGACAAATGGGGTCATGGGTTTGGTACTATTCCTAAAGCAGACGGTACACCTTATGCCACTGAGAAGGGTGCGTTCCGTAATCATCCATGCACTATCTGGGCGAGTGAATTTGTGCTAAACTGGCAATGGTTACTCGCTCATGGTCTTGCTATGTGTGATGAATACACTGCTCGTTACGGTAAGGTCCACACCTGCCATAAGACCCTTCTAGCAGCGAAGAGTATATTGCCTACCGCTGATCCTCAAGGACGCTCAGGGAGGCATACAACGCCATTTGTAAGGGCAATGCCTGTCGAATACAAATTAGACAGTAGCATAGATACTTTTACCGCATATAAAATGTATATTGCGAGTAAACCATGGGTCAAAGATAACTATCTAAGACTTCCTCATCGTAAACCCGACTGGATTTAATTATGCCAACTTACAACGTTAAAAACTTAAAGAATGGAGACACTTTAGAACTTAGTTTATCTATCTCCGATTACGAACAGTGGAGAAAAGATCACCCTGATTGGGATAAAGACTGGAATGCTGGTGGGTTTGGGGGAACTATATATGGTGAACCTAAACAATCACAAGGTTTTAAAGAAGTGATGCAAAAAGTACAGAAGCGTCACCCCGGTGCTAACTTATCCCGTTATACTTGATTCTATGCCTAGAAAAAGAAATTCTGCTCCAGTCCCATCTGGTATGTCTACTAAGCAGATGAAGAGAAGGAAACCCATCAATAGTGAATATCTTAAAACTATTGAACCTCTCACCGAGAACCAAGAAAAGTTCTTTCATGATTATTCTTTAGATCAGAATATGTTTGGATATGGTGCTGCTGGTACAGGTAAAACCTTTATTGCTCTTTATCTTGCGCTTAGAGATGTGCTAGATGAAAATACTCCATACGAGAAGATTTACATTGTTAGATCTTTGGTTGCTACAAGGGAAATTGGTTTCCTTCCGGGAGATCATGAGGACAAATCATCACTTTACCAAATTCCTTATAAGAACATGGTGAAGTATATGTTTAAGATGCCAGATGATAATTCATTTGAACTCTTGTATACTAATCTGAAAGCACAGGGAACTGTCTCATTCTGGTCCACATCATTCATTCGTGGTACTACATTTGATAATGCTATCCTTCTGATTGATGAAGCACAGAACCTGAACTTCCACGAACTTGATAGTATCATCACCCGTGTTGGTGAGAACTCTAAGATTATGTTCTGTGGTGATGTAGTTCAGACTGATCTAGTCAAACAACATGAAAAAAATGGCATTATTGATTTCATGAAGATCCTAGAGGACATGAAAGAGTTTAGTTTAATTGAATTTGGTGTCGATGACATCGTTCGTTCTGGTCTAGTTAAATCGTATCTTGTAAGTAAAATGGGGCTTGGTCTTTAGTATGTTTAATCATGTTGGTAATTCTTTAAGTGAACTTCCTGATCCTACTACAGTGAATGGAGTGCGGTATTATCGTACTCCTAGTGGTAGAAAACTTCCATCAATCACGTCTATCACATCATTAAAATCTCGTAAGAGTATTGCTGAGTGGCGTAAACGTGTTGGTGATGTAGAAGCAAATCGTATCTCCAAGCAAGGTACTGATCGTGGTACTAAGTATCATGCATATGCTGAAGACTACTTCAATAATATTGAAGTGAAACCAAAAGATCTTATGGAACAGATCAGTAAACCATATCAATTATTTGAGAATTCCCTTCCTTATTTTGATGACATAAATAATATACACGCTCTTGAAGCACCACTGTATAGTGAATATTATGGTCTTGCTGGTCGAGTAGATTGTATTGCCGAATATCAAGGCGAACTAGCAATTGTTGATTTTAAAACATCACGTAAGCAGAAACCAGAGAAATGGATTGAACATTACTTCGTTCAATGTGCTGCCTACGGTGCTTTGTACCATGACCTCACTGGTATTGAGGTCCAAAAACTCGTCATTATCCAAGCATGTGAAGATGGTGAGGTGCAATTATTTCAAAAGTATGATACAATGTATTATATGAAATTATTGGAGCAGTACATTGATGAGTTTGTTAACTATCACAAGGGAGAAAAGTTTGCCAATGTCTAAGGAAAACCTTAATGACATTTTGGAACAGAAATTCATGACTGCTGCTAAGTTCTCGATGGAAATTGAGAACTTAAAAAAAATTAGTAATGGTACGATGAATTACATTGAATGTATCATTCATTTTTGTACTGAGAACAACATTGAAATTGAAACTGTTTCTAAATTAATTTCAAAACCACTCAAAGAAAAGTTGAAGTATGACGCTCAACGTCTCAACTACATGAAGAAGTCTTCTAAGGCACGACTTATTTTATGACAGCGTTTGAATCCTATAAAATGTATGTCGCACTGAAGTTACACTTCACTACCGACAGTTATGATTATTTCAAATTCAACGGCAAAACTAGAGTAACGGAAACAAACTTCGAGAAAAGGAAGGACCGTTACTTTTTCAAAAAACTTACTAATCGTAAGAAAGATGACGAGATCCTTCCATACTTCGTCTCAAATTTTGTTGCAGATCCAGCAGGTTGGATTGGTAACATGGTAAGAAATGACGGTGATGATAATTATCGTGCATGGAAGAAACGAATGGAAAGTCTGCACTATACTTTTAGTGAAGACATAGATTTCATTCTACAGCAGGTAAATGAATTCGATCAGTTATTCACTGTGACTGAGACACATCCTCAGTTACTTAAATACCTTCTGGGTAGTAAAATATCAATGGAGACATTTGTTATCCTTGATAAAATTCTAAACTTTATCCCACAGTTTGATAAGAAAATTACCGAACACCTTGTATGGAAAGATGTGAGGAGAACCGTTCTTAAGTATGCTCCATTTATAACTGTGGATACTGTTAAATATAAACATACATTAAAGGAAAAAGTATTAGATCACCAATGTCTTTCTTCGATTCAGAAATAGTACAAAAAGAAGCTCAAGAGATTAGTCTTAAGCAGCAAGAAATTGTCAATAGGATGCCATTTATTCCTATGATGACATCAGATGATCGTATAGATTTTTTTGATGCGATGCTTGAATTGATTGAGCGTCAGAAAATTTTCTACATGAGATTAAATCTTTCTGAAGATCCTATGGCAAAGGAACTGAAGGAAGAATTCCGTCGTGCTGCCAAGGTTCTTGGCATGGATGCCGATGGTCTTGACATGTTAGGGATCTATGATAGTTTCCGCGAAAACATGGAGAATGTCCGTCAGCAGGTGCTTGACGGCGACCTATAAATAGTGTATGATGATCCTGTTGGGACATCATAATCCAACAAATACAAAAATCCGAGGTAATACGAATGTCTTTTGCTGATCTTAAAAACAGCTCTAAATTTGGTTTTGATCGTCTGAATAAGGAGATTGACAAACTCCAAGCCACTGGTGGCAGTTCTGACGAACGTTTCTGGAAACCTGAAATGGATAAGTCAGGTAATGGTTACGCTGTAATCCGTTTCCTTCCTGCTCCTGATGGCGAAGATCTTCCATGGGCGAAGGTCTGGTCTCACGGTTTCCAAGGCACTGGTGGATGGTATATTGAAAACTCTCTCACCACTCTTGGTGGTAAGGATCCTGTCTCAGAACTTAACCGCACTCTGTGGAACAGTGGTCTTGATAGCGATAAAGAAATTGCTCGTAAGCAGAAGCGTAAACTCTCTTACTACGCTAACATCTACGTTGTAAGCGATCCTACTAATCCTTCTAACGAAGGTAAGGTCTTCCTCTACAAGTTTGGTAAGAAGATCTTTGATAAGATCCAAGCAGCAATGCAACCTGAGTTCCAAGATGAAACTCCTATCAATCCTTTCGACTTCTGGCAAGGTGCTAACTTCAAACTGAAGATCCGTAAGGTTGAAGGTTACTGGAACTACGATAAGTCTGAGTTCGCTACTCCTTGTCTGCTCGATGACAAGACTGATACTGAACTGGAAGAACTGTGGCGCAGTCAGCATTCCTTGAATGAGTTCATGGATGCTAAGAACTTTAAGTCCTACGAAGAACTGGAAAGTCGTCTGAATGTTGTGTTGGGTCGTGGTGGCAAGCAGAAATTTGATCGTGAAACTGCTGAGTCAGAAGGTGACTTTAACGGTGCTGACATTATGTCTAGTCGTCCTAACTTTGCATCAACTCCACGTCCTACCGTAGAGACTGCTGCTCCAGTCGCTGCTGCTGCTCCTAGGGTTGCTCCTACCGATGATGATGACACCTTGTCATACTTCGCTCGCCTTGCTGAGGAAGAATGAAATTACTCACACTAGACGACTATCAACGGGCAGGAGAAACATTCTGGCCTAAGTATTGGTACATCGCTAAAGAACTTGGTGAAGGTGCCAAGACTGAAGATATTCTTAAATGTATGGAAGCAGTTGGTGGTGTTGCTTTGAAAGTAGCACTAGAAGAAAAAGCAGCAGGTCCATTTGGGTTTAACAAAAAGAGTGAAGAAGTATCTACTGAGAATAGTTAGTAGTCCAGCGACACACTTTAATGTGATGTCTATTGGGGTATTGATTATGATCGGGATGCTCCACAACCATGCTCATTTTACAATGGATAAGGATGCAGATGCTTATGTGAGACAGTGGTGTAGGTCATCAGCAGAAAACAAAAAGACCTGCATCAGATATGGTGGTAACATGGATTACTGAAGCGATATATTATTAAATATATTTGTTTTATTTAAAGTTTTCTTGACGTTACCATCAAAAGCAAGATCTTTAGTAAATCTATAATCAACTGATGCCTGGAAGAGTCTTACGAATGCATTTAAGTATGCTGGTCTCAGTACTTGTATAAATCTTTTTTTATTATTCAACTCTTGCTCGTATTCATAATGAGATTTAGATCTCACTAAAGTAGTTCCATTTTCAATCTCTTCCACAAAAGGATTGTATGATTTAATATAACGAAGTTTATATGAATCAGGATTACTGGGGTCATAGTAAACAATCATTCCACCTGGTTGTACTATCTCTCCAATATCATTTTTCACTTCCTTAGTTTCCCAGTGCTTTATATCAAAAGCATTGGGATATTTTTTTGTAATTAATTTTTCAAACTCATTATTATTTAAAGGCCAATCATTCTTAGTGTCAACAATTTTATTTGTCAGAAGAATGACCCAATCATAACGGGGATCATTATATACCGCTTCCGATGCTTGGTCTGGTCTAATTCCTTGATTTAATTGCAGTTCAGTAAATAAATCAGTAGCAAATGCTGAATTATCAATAGCAATAAATTTAAAAATATTTTTTGCCAATACAAAATTTTGATTGGTAAATTTATATTGTACTCTCTGAGGAGTATATTCTATGTTTGGTAATTTTGAGAAAAACATTTAAATACTCCTTATTTAATCGTTGGTTTTTTAGGTTGATATGGATTTGTTTGAGGACCATTTGCTTGCAATTGATCTGCAAATAGATTAGTAACCTCAGTAAGTTGTAGGGTAATTGTCACACCAACTGTTGTGGCAGAATTCAATTGTTCTAAATCTGATAACGTCGTGTAATTTCCAGTAGGAGTATAATCAAAATTTACTGCATCAAGAGAAGCAGGTAATAAAGATGGTATGAATGGATGTCTTTGCGATCCTCTCATATACTGTAGATATATGAATGGTGGTTGTTTAATAAATCTATTAGTCCCACTGAAAAACGCTCCTCCAGTTCCTAACGCTACTGCTCCTAGACCTGCAGCAGAAAACAAACTATTCACACCCTGCATCGCACCCGTTATACCTTTACCCGATAATGCACTAGTTACAGCACCAGCAGTAGACTGAAACGTTCCAGTAAGTATATTCCCACCTGCCACTGTTGCGAATGCTTCCTTCAGTTTAGTATCTTCAACACCACCATCTGTTCTAGGTAAAGATGCTCTTCTAAATGTATCAACAATACCTTTAATCTGTGCGGCATCTTCTCTAGATTTAGTAAACAAAGCAAATTGAAAGTTAAACTTTCTAAAGGTCGGACCTTCATAAAGCACTTCTAGATTTGGATTGAATACTATTCCAGAAACTCCAGAAAGAATACCATTTTCACTTAACTGACTTGCCCCTACCTTATTAGCTAACTCTACTGATTTATTTAATGCAAAATTTTCAACCATTCTCTTGACCATATTTTCAAATGGACCACCTGTCATACCCTGTCTATTACCAAAAGCATCTAGAATTCCCATTTCACCCAATCCTGAGTTAGCAAAATTTTGTGATAAATTTTCAGTAATTTTTTGAGGCATATTCAAAATGATATCACTAAATCCATCTTTTACATATGTTACTTGACTGGATGTATAATCTCTTCTGATAAATTGAATTTTTATATAATCTGTTGCAGGACCGCTCTGAGAAAAATTATTCGGATATCTAAGAAATGCCATTAGTTGTCTATAAATTTATGGATGGGTAGAGATGCTATAAATTCCCAATCTTCTTCTTTCACTTCAAAGAATAAATTATCAGCTTGTTTGAAGATATAACGATGGATTGTCTTTTCAATAATCCTTGCTTTTTTATTTAGGAGGGCAAGAGCATATGGACCTTTCTCTCTGTCACGAAGGTAATGAATATTTGAACCTAGAAAGTTATCTTTACCACGATCAAAGGCATATACTAAAGGATATATGTCATATTTATCCATCTTTTCTTTATATTTTGGATCATATTCAT
>Ga0208434_1000188_pt1 | contig 33141 bp, 20 predicted proteins | sample 13_taG_FD_184086 | JGI IMG/M metagenome (GOLD analysis project Ga0208434, IMG submission 184086) | Marine viral communities from the Subarctic Pacific Ocean - 13_ETSP_OMZ_AT15268 metaG (SPAdes) (version 2) | ecosystem: Environmental > Aquatic > Marine > Oceanic | place: Pacific Ocean | collected... | reverse complement strand
TTCATCTACACCTTTTTTATATCTAGCCATTTCATTAAATACAACATCACTTATGGCTTTTAACTGTTCTGGTGTTACACCTATTTTATCTGCTACTTGTGTAAAACCAAAGTCTTCTACTGTTGTGCCTGTTTCTGCCGCTATACCTCTTGCCTCTTCAATGTCAACAGTTTTACCTTCTTGTGTTTTTTGTTTTATAGACTCAAGACTAACGTCTAAGGCGTTAAACCTTAGGTTTTTCATTATCCAACCAAAGAAGTCAGGTCTGTTTTTATTATCAAGAATTTTATTTGGATCGTAAGTTCTTGCAGGACCTACACTTAACTCCCTATAAACTTCTTGTATAAACTGCGATGGTGGTTGAGATTTATCCATTTGTTTACCAAGTATATATGTGTTAAATATTTTATTATCTATCGCATACTTCATAACTGCGTTTGCTATGTCATCATCCCAATTATATACTGGCTTTTCAGTTTCTTCTTCTTGCGCTTCAATGCTAACGCTTATGTCTTTTACAAACTCATTTATTTTATCTCTACGTACAGCGTAGCCTCTTGGATCGTTATCAACTATTGCTTGTGTACTTTTTTTAACCGGCGCGTTTACAGCTCTTTTAGCTTTACTAGCTACTGTTGATATGTATTCATTTATGTAAGTTTGCCACCATGTAACAAGCTCACGAGGTGTTCTTAATTTAAAGTCAGTATTAAATTCACCCTCAAACTGTTTAATAACAGCGTGAAATAACTCTGCGTGATCTTCTACTTTATGATTACCCTCTTTAAACGCTTCAAACCAGACAGGTGGAACCTCAACGTAATCAATAGGTATATCAAGCTTTTTACGTAACCTTCCTTCTACTAAACCAAGCGCCTCAAGTTTATTATAAACATCTGGCAGCTGTTCTTTACTATATAGTATTAAACCCTCTGCAAGAGTTTTAGTAGCTTCTGCAGCCTGTTTCTTGTCAAGTCCTAACTCTGAAAAACTTTTATCAAACACATAGTGAGTTATCTCATGTGGTATAGTATAAGGCCTGTTATTTTTAATTGCATTTTCTTGAATACCTACGACATAATATTTACCATCATTTGATTCTGATGATGGTATTTCAAACCCATTTAACTTTCCAGATCTTATTTCTACAATTGCTTTTTCTATCTCAGCTGGTTTAAGTGCTTTTAATTTTTTATAAAAATCTACAGCTTGTTTTATTGTAAAGTTCTTTATTACAAGATCTTTTGTATCTTTGTACAACTCTTTAAACTCTTTTAATGATTTTAAGTATTCATCTTTAATAAATAATTGTTCAGCTCTTTTTTCTACACCCTCAGGTGCAACACCCTCTTGTCTAGCTTTGTCTATGTATTTATTATATGTTTCAATATCTTTTTCATCACCAGCTTTTAAAGCTATAAAGTAACTACCATCTACTTGAAGAAAAGCATCTTTTTGCTTTTGGTTTAACTCAGCTTCTAATGCAACAGCAGTTTTACGAGCGTCATAAACCTCGTATGGTATAGATTTATTTTTATAGTCATCTTCTAATCTTTGATTATCATCTCTAAGCTTTTGTTGTTGAGCATCTATACGCATTAGTAATGCAAGGTCTTGTTTACTTATTTTTCTTGTCTCAACAAGCCTTTTGTATTTTTTTGCAAACTCTTTATCAAAAGCTTCTAGTTCTTTTCTGGCATCTTGTTCTATCTTAGCTTTTTGTTTTTCAGATAACCTAGTAAATGCACCACGTTCTCTTAAACGTATTATATCTTCCAGCTTCTTTTCAAGGTAACGCTTTTTTCTAAGGTCATCTTTTATGTCTTTAAAAGCTTGCGCATCACTTAAATAAGCTGTTGACAGTCCTTGTAAAGCACTAAACACACCTACGCCACCACCCATTAATAAACCACCAAAAGCAGCTATATCTGCACCTTGTAGTAAAGGTTCACCATCAATAGCGTTTTGTGTTATTTCAGTAAAAAATTCACCAAGAGGTTCAGCTACAAGACCGTAACCTAACGTACCCCAAGTGTATCTACTCTTCACAAACTCTTCAGCGTCTGGGCCTAATGCCTTTTTTCCAAATGGTTTTAGATTACCCACTTTACCCGTTTGTTTAAGTCTAGCTATTCTTTTTATTAACTGAACTGTAGTTAAGTATTCAAACGTTGCCTCAGCTAACCCGTGGCCACTAGAAACCATGGCTATCTGCTCAGGTGACATTCGGTCAGCAAGTGGTTTTAGTTTGTTCTCATAGCTTATTTCACCCATCTTCATACCCTTACCTATACCGTACATAGTTAAGAAAGGAACTATACCAGCTCCTCTTCCAAGGTATGTTGCAGCTGCTGTTATTCCAATTAAAGGTAAAAACTGCGCGGTTGTGTCTATAACTAGATTACCAAAGTCTCTTCCACCTTCTATAGCTCCAAGGCTTGCAGCTGAGTCTTCATACCTGTTTGCTGATTTCATTATATCTTCAAAAAAATCAGCTTCAAACTTTGACATCTCGCTGTCTGGCGAATAAAGATCCTTTATAATTTCCTTTACAGTTTCTTTGGATTTAGTAAAGTTAAGTACGTTTGCTAATAAAGCTAGTTCTTGTGGTGTTCTTACCGCTGCACTAAGCATGGCTTTTGGCATAGCTGATGCAAAAGTTGATATTTTATCTACAAATCTTAATGCTTGGTTATAGTTTTTTAAGCTAAGCTGGACACCATCTTCAATGTTTGAAACAGTTTCTATTTTAGCAGCGTTAGTTTTTAATCTACTATTTAGATCATATATTTTTTCACTAACTGCTTTAGCTAGCGAGTTAATGTTTGCTTGATCTTCTTCTGTCATGTTATATCTAGCTTGTCTTGAATTAGTTAATACGTCATAACTTCTGTTAACTAAGTCAAGCATTTTAACATCAGTGTCGTTGCTAAACGTTTCTATGTCAAACTCTAAAAATGGTAATTCATCTGCTATTAATTGTGCTTGCTGAGTTGCAAGCTGCATGTCTGATACGAAGTAACGAGCGTTGTACTCTTCACCCTTTTCACTGAGAAAATCTTCTAACTTTTGTTTTTTTAATTCGTTTACTTTCTGTCTTTGAAGTAAGTTTTTAGCAACCTCTTCAATTTGGCCGTCTGTTGGGTCATTAACACCATCCTCAGATAGTTGTTCTTTTGCGTCTTTTATAAGTTGAGTATACTTTTGACCTGCGCCCGTAAACTGAGAAAAGTGAAATTTATCTGCAGACTCATTTAGTATGTCAGTGTTGTCAACAAGATTATTTATGCTGTTTATCTCTTCTTCTGATAACGTTTCGACAAGTAGTTTATCTCTCACAAGCTGTTGATATTCTTGTGATAAATATTTTGTTGTGTTTTGATACTCCTCTGATGACTGATCTACATTATCAGTAAAAAACTTTTTTAAGTTTTCTTGTATCTCTTCAAAGTTTTCAACATTATTTCCTTGAGCAAGTATATCAAGGTTTAAAGGTATTTCAAAAACTTGATCACCCTTTTTTAGTCTTATAGTAGGTTTTGTATCAAAGTCATAGTCGGTTGGTATTGGATTTATGTTGTTTGCTGCGTCATCTAGAAACTCTTGATACTCTTCGTCACTAATATCCTCTCTATTATCATTTATCATTTCAACCTCAAAATCAAATGGTTCAAAGATTTCTTTTAATAGAAAAAAGTCTTTTGTGTATGTTTGGTTACCGCTTAATAATTGATTTGTTATACCTGATAAAGGATCAAACTTAGTAGGATCAATAGTCTTTGATTCTTTGTCTGCCCTTCTTTCTTCTTGTGTATCTCTAAACTCTTTTAGTTCTTTTTGATAGTCTTTGTTTTGTTGAGTTATATCGAATAGTTTGTTTGATAGGTCTTTACCGTAATCAGATGTTTTTAGTGGATCTAGTTTTATGTCTGAGTCTTTTAGTACTTGGCTATTAAAGTCCTGAACAAAAGCTGTCATATTACCTTGGTAATACTCTTGTATTTCTGTTAGCTTGTTATCAGTAATAGTAATGTTTGGAGCGTATTTCTTATATAGCCCAAGTATAAATTTTTCATTCATTATAATTAATTATTTTGTCCGCCTGTTAGGTCTATTCCTCCTTTGTTGTTTATTGTTCCTGGTGTTCCGTATAAATTACCTGGAATAAGATTACCATACTGGGCTATAAGACCAGGAGGTAAAGCTATTTCAGTTTGTTTTGTCATGTGAGCACTTGCCATATCCGCAAAAGCTTTTCTAAAGTTCTCAAGATCACCTACTGGAACAGCGTATATCATACCCGGCGTTTCTGTTACTTTCTTTGCAAAATCCTGGTCATCAACAGATACACTATAATCATATATCACTTTATCTGTTTTGCCGCCAAACGCAACAAACACCACATCACCTTTTGATATTTTTTCAGGTATCTTTACGTTCATGCCGTTTCCATCGAAGACTGGTTTTGGTACTCCATTAACAACATGTAGCGCATTTTTACCTTCACCTCCACCGTATACCCTAAAGTTTTCATTAGAAACTTTTAGTACGTGATTAGCAACCTGCTCCATGTATTCAGCGTTATTTGGATTTGCTAACCGTAGCTCGTCTAATGAGTTGTATGGTTTTTCTGTGTCTGGATTTATTGGCAAGTCTATTAGTGAGTCTGCGTGTTGAACAAATAAGTTAACCTCACCTATTTCAGATGGAAAAATAGCCTCCATTGTTTCTTTAAAATTACTTAATATAATATCGTTTGGACCAACACTGGCTGGGTGATCTTTAGGTAGTGCTGTTTTTTTACCTGTCGGATCTACCGTATGATAATCTGAGCTAGCGTTAACTAAATTTTGTGGTGCGCTAAGCGCTTTGTTAAGCGTGTTATCAACATAAGCATTAATACTAGTATTTACACCTTTTCTAGTTCCTGAGCTAAGGCCAGTTGTAATTTTTGTTTTTGTCTTTTCATCTTCGACTTGTGCTTTTAAACTAGGCCACTCTGTGTCAGATAAAAATAATGATAGTTCTTTTCTTGCTTCTTGCACTATGTTTATAGGTCTACCGTCAGCATCAGTAAAATTTTCTGGTACCTCTGTATTTGTATACCACAACTCTCTATATTTTGCTCTTTCAAGTCTACACTCTTCAGCATTTAGTCCATCCACACCTTTACACTGTGGTAAATTATCTAATGCTGCTTTCCACTGTGTTTGCATGCTTACACCTTTATTTTCCTTTGCCGTACGTTCAGCCCACTCTAAATAATTTTCACCAGTTCCTCTGTTTGAAAAGTCAGAAAGAAAACTCTGTAAGTCAACACCTTTTAAATTCTTTTCATCTGTTAACGATTGAAACGCTCTGTAAACTTCGTTTTCAATTTCATCATCATTCATCTCTAGTTTTAATGAATTTTGTAATGTCTTTGTTATAGTATCATAGTACTCTAGTTCTTTAGAGTTAGATGGTTCAAATATAGGTGAGAGCTTATTAACGTTGTCTGAGTCTATAAGTTTGTATCTACTGTTACCTTCTATTGTTTTGTAAAAGTCTTCTTTATTTAAATCTGGATCGTTATCAAGTCTCCAATCAACGTCCTTAAAGTCCTTGGTGTCAAGATATGTAAATACTTTATCACCTACAACCTTTTTAATTATTCTTTCACCATCAAAATTTGTAGATTCAAACATTCTACCTATTGTATATACGCTGTTTTCATCTTTGTCAACAAAAGCATATGATCCCTCAGGATTATAAAAAGCGTTTGCTTCGTCTATGTCTATAGCTGAAACAGCGCCAGACATGTTACCACTAGACTTTACTTCGTTATATAATATAACTTTATCTTGATAGTTTGACTGTTGGTCTGCAAGACTTTTTATTGAATTTTTAATACCTGTTATTTTTTCATTAGCCGCTATTCTTCTTCTACTACCTTCACCCGTCAGTGTTAAATCTTTTCTTAGGTTTGCATAATCATCCTTCATATCCTCCAATGCCTTAATAAGAACGGGGTTATCCTTAGCTAATAACTGAGCATTTTTTACTTTACTATCAAGATCAACCATTTGTTCTTGATATTTTTTCTCTCTTTCTTTTATTATATTTATAGCCGCATCTACTTTCTTACCAACTCTTCGTTTAGCAAAGTCTCCCCACGCTACAAACTTTTCACCTTGTAATGCTGCTTTCTGCGCGTCTAATAAAAATTGTGTACTATCTAATGCCATGTTATTATATTTATGCTCCGATTAACATTTTACCAACACCAACGCCAACGTCCATTATACCACCAGCTAATGCTTCTGTTGCATCTTTTCTAGCTTGATCTGCTATTTGCTTTCTTTGTGCTGCTAAAGTATATATTGTTTCTCCTTTGTCTCTTACTCTCTGCTCCGCGTCTGCTAATGATTGAGCTCTGTATATGTTACCCTGACCCATTAACCTTTGATTTACAGACTCTTGTTGGCCAATACTTCCAGATATTTGCTCTAGGTTTGACATTTGTTGTTGTGATATAGACTGCGCTAAGCCTGCAATACCTGATCCACCTGCAGCACCTCTTAGTTGTGCCATAGTATTACCTAAACCTTGTTGTTGTTGTCTTGCTAAGAAATTAGCCTGTCTTTGATTTACAGTAACATTAGCAAATGGGTTTGCCATAACAGTACCAAAGTAATCAGCTTGTTCAAATTGTGCTTTTCTTCTTTCAAACTCTTCCCTAGCTAAAGCTTGTTCTTTTCTTCTCTCTCTACCACCTACTATTCCACTTACAACGTTAGCTAAGCCACCCGCAACGTCTGCGGCGCCGGACATACCAACCGAAGTATCTAAATTTAAATTTTGAAAAAATCCCATATTATTATTCTTATCTTATTATAATTACCTAAATTTCATATTATTTACTACTCTCAAATATCTCAGTACCTACCGCAAATAGTTCAGTCTTTTTAGTGCTACCAGGTGTTAACCTCATTTGAACTTGCATGTAGTAACCCAGTAAACCATTGTTTTGTGCTACCCTATCTTTAACAACAAAGAAGTAATAGTTGTGTCTGGCTGCACTATCTGCAAAAGGCCATGTGGCTCCCACAACTTCAAAAACATCACTATTAGCCGTTGATATACCTAAACCAATATTAAGTATATCTTTTAAATCTATAGTGTGCTCTGATAATGAACCGTTATATGATGCTGTATCATACACACTTGTGTCTATTGTTAATACTGTTTTGCTTTTTGCTACTATAGGGCCAACTAAATAAGGTGTAGCCATTGTGCCAGATGATATATCTGAAACATACAATAGATCGTACGCTCTATCGTCTACGTCAAAACCGTTATAACCAGCTGCATTTTTTGCTTCTATGTCTGCTGGTATTTCACTAAATGATATTGTTCCGTTTGCCATATTATTAATTTAATAAACTTACTGTTACTGTTGCACTTACTGCCGTACCACCTGTTATTGCACCGTTGGCTAACACTTTAAAGTTAGCTGTCGCTGTATCACCTTCTCTTATTCTACCAAACTTATCACCTGATCCACTATCTAGTACAAGGTAAGTATCTGATGTGTTGTTATCTATATTTGCACTAAGTGAGCTGTAAGCAACTTGAAACTCATCAACAAACTTACCTGCAGCAGCAGCTAAAAATGTTACTGTATACTGAAACTCTAATGCTCCGTTATCTGCTAGTGTAGCAAACACACCACCAGCTCTTTCATCTATATCGCTATTAATATAACTACCTGCTCCAGTTAATGTTGTTGTTGACACTGTAGAGCCTGAGCCACCAACGTTTTGAGATAATTCAAGTACGTTCTGTGTTTTTAGTACAACGTAGTCATCAGCTGTACCGTATTTAAGTATGTCAAATTGTACAGTTATATTACCTCTACCACCTGTACCAATTATACCAAACCTATGATCAACAACCTTTAATATACTACCGTTAGCCAGCACAAGGTTACCAGTGCTAGAATCGTATGCGTTAGTACCATCAGTTTTTAAGAAATCATTTTCTACATCAAGATCGTCTACCTTAACAATTAAACTTTGGTTATCAGCTGCATTGTGCCTTGCAACACTGAATATTTGAGAGAACCTATTGTTTTCTGTAGGAAACTCTGTGTTAGCAGGCATCCTCATTAAACTAGTAGAAGCTTGTGCTTCGTTCATTTGCACAGATGTACCTGGGTTTGTACCTAGTACCGAATCGTTTGTTAACTGGGCTTGGAACTGTATACTATTGTTTGGTCCAGCAGGTAGCGAGCTAAACGTATTATGTGGAAATGTAGATTCAGATACTATTAAAAATCCACTGATATGTACTAATAATGTTTGAGGTATAGTAAATAAAACTTTAGAATCATCTGTACCATCAGAGTTATCAAACTCGTCTGTTATTACGTATCCTGTAGCTTCACTAAGTAATATAAACACGTTTCGTCTTGCACTTGTACTGTTAGCCGTAACTTTTATTATTGCTTTTGCTTGTCCATTATCACCTACTGTTAATGTTTTTTGGCCTGTTGAAAACCCATTACCGTCTAATATATTGATAGCAAGATCAGTGCCTGTTGACGAAACAACACTCGCACCTAATAAAACTTGTGCTCCAACAGATCCTCTAACTATTATCTCTCTTTCTTCTTCATCTTTAGCAAAATCTTCTTGTGATATTTCTGCGGCAAATATAGCGTTAGTTTCAAGACTAACAGCTTTGTTTGGTTTAGATATTAGTTTAATATTTTCAGCTGTAAGATTTTTATTAACTCTTGATCCAACAACTTTAAATGTATATCCCGTGCCCTGTGCTGTTGGTCCAGTTACTTCGTAGTTATCTTCAATGTCACCTGTTACTATTAACTGTGGTAAGTTATCATCTGTGAACTCATGGTTTGAGTGAGGTGTAACTAACACATCTAATAATGTTACGCTAGTGTTGCTACTACCTGATGTTGTCCATGAAGATCCGTCAGTTGCTGAAGCTGATATAAGGCCACCGCTATTAATATCGTTTATTGAAGAGTTTTCTACACTTTTATTGAACGTACCAGCTAGAGTAAATGAAGAATTAGAAGTTTTACCAGACGTTACAATAGGTAACGTTAAGTCAATATTTTCAGGTGGCATTTTAAAACTATTTAACTTTGTAGTAATTACCATGTTACCATCTGAGTTTATTGATGCTGATGTATCAGAGCTAGATAAGTACGTTGTATTGTAACTTCCAAATGTAAACACTGAATCAAACGTAGTTCCTGATTTTGGTTTGGCAATAAACGTATATGTGTTTGTCGCGGTTGTTCCAGGTGTTATTTTAAAAGAAACAGTACCAACACCTATATCTACAGGACCATCGTCACTATTATCAACAGTGACAGTAACTTTATGTTTCTTAACATGCTTCATGTGAGCAAAGTACTTATTTTCTTTTGCTTTAAACGTAACGTCCGCTCCAGTTTCTTGATCTGTTGTTATTTCGTCTGCAACCCAACCACTGTCACCTTCGTAGTTAAGTGTTTTAAATTTCTTTATAGCGTTTCTATTTTCATTAAATATAATGTCTATAGTTGAGTCTGCTTGTGCGGCGCCATGAAACGTGTTTTTGTTAACCTCGTGTGTATGTTTATGCAAGTCACCATTTTTAAACGTGTAGTACGTATTGTCAAGTGATATACCATAATCTGGGTGAAATGATTTTCTACTTGGCCAACCATCTACAGCTTCTTTAAAACTAATAGTATCTGAATGGCAAGCGTTTGACCATGTTAAGTTGTAGCTGTTAGTATTCTCGTCATAACTACCAATAACACTAGTATCGGCTTCTGCTAAATGATCACTAAAGTAATCACCCATACCCTTGTTAGATATATCAGTTAAACCATCAATTGATAACCTTAACACCTTACCTCTATCTTTATCAGAGAAGTAACTTCTATAACTAAAATCAGCAAATGATTCAGGATTTTTACTTATACCAAAATCACCAGCGTAAGGTATGGCCTGACCTAAAACATTATTTGTCGATACTAATCTAGCATCGCCATCTGCTTCAAACACAGCGTCTTTATTTGCAAGTACCTTTAATACTTTATCTTCACATAAAACGGTAAGATCATTATCTCTAGCATGTAACTTCTGTATAGAGCCATACGCATCGTTTATTTCTTTTGTTATGTTTTCTGCTTGTATAAATTGATTTAACTTATTAACGCCGCTTGTAGAGTTAAATAAACCAGAATATGTAATACTTGTTTTTCTTCTTTCTTCAGCAAATGGCTCGTCTAATGTTGTTGATGCTGTGGCGCCTTTATCTATACGTATACCATTAAAATCGTCTCTAACTCTATCTGACTCTACACCATTACCAAAACTAAAGCAGTTGTACCATATCTTACTACCATTTCTATTGTTACCCAACGCTTGCTCTGTTCCATGGTCTGCTATTGGATAAGCGTCACTTGCCTCATGATATAAATCAAGATCTACTATAGAAGGTTTTGGTTCTGTTTCCCACACAGCTGGGTTACCTGTTTTCTTTTGAACTTGATTAGTTCTTTTTCTCCATAACTTTATTGTAGCATAGTTTAATCTTTTTCTTATAGGAAACACCTGACTAGTACCTAAACCATCTACACGTAAGTTACCACCATCTGTACCGCCAGTTTGTGATGCTAATGGTCCCCATGGAATTGGCTTTTCTAAAAGTATATCGTATCTTATACCTCTATTAGCGCTACTACTATGTCTTCTTGTAGAGTTAAAATTTCTTACAGCTGTTATAAATACGTTTTTTATTCGTATTCTATGTTGATCTGGATCACCAGCAAACGATAAATATAAGCCCTTTTGACCTCTTAACATCTCATGAAACTGAAAATCTGATTGGCCTGTTATTCTTTTGTTCTCATCGTTTCTCGCTGTAAAATCTCTTTCTTTTGGTGCTGTTGTGTCTGAGTTTTTTCTATCATCACCATAATCTATATAACGTAACATTAATCTGTTGTTTCCTTTCTTAGGGCCAACAATGTTATTTTCAAGAACAACGCTGCCATTTGCGTTATTCACTGTAAACGCTGTAGTACCAGACGCTAAATCACCAGTTGGTTTGTTACCATCTTTATCTAAGTCATGCTCTATAACGAAACCAGCACCAGCAAAGTCACTTCTTCTTGCGTCATCTATATATATAGTGGACAAACCTCTTTGCTTTGCTGTTAAGGTTTTAGTAGCACCTTTACTATCGTTAAAATCAAATAGCTTAAATTTAGCCTCACCAACTTGATCAAATTCATCTGTTGGCCCGCCAAATATATTTTCTGCTATGATATTATCACGTTTTAATTTAACAAAAAATCTACCTGAAAACTCTTCATTTTGTATTATAGTTTCTTCAGAAAATAACTGTAACTTTAAACCAGTAACTCTATTATCTTTTGTTCCTACCCAGTTAACATCAGCGCCAAATTTTTTCGCTAGTGTAAACTCATAGTAATCACCACTATCTTTAAAATCCCCATCATCATTAGCATCAACCTTTAATACTTTTTCTATTTGGTAATAGTTAGTAGCACGAACATCTGTTATATCTGTAATACGTATAAACTTATTTTGATTAATAAAGTTATCGTTATTTGCTATGTCTCTTAATTCACTATCATCAACACCTATTTTATCACCAGCCACTCTAAATGTTCTAAAACCTTCACGAGGGTGGCCAACTAAAGTATCTGGAAATAATCTACTAGAATCGGCTAGCTCACCTAATAATTCTTTTTTCTTAGCTATAAACTCAGGAGGTTCATCTTGTATGTCTAGTATTTTATACTTCTGAGACTTAACACCATATTCATCAGGATCAAAAGCTACGTTTTTACCGTTTTGTTTTTTAAGTATTAAGTAATCATCTGTAGTTACTTTGTTTCTTTCTGATGATGGAAAACTTAACCAGAAGTTATCTTCTTCACCTTCATAAAACCTATCCATTATAACGTTATAATATTCGTTTGAATTTTCTTTTATGTAGTATTTATAGTGAGTTGCCCAAGTCGGAGCATCGGAATTTATCTTTGCTTTTAGTGTGTTCTTTTTATCAGCGTACGTGCCGTCTAGTTTTAATGAGCCACCTTTTGAGCTTGCAAATACAGGTGACTGTCTACCAAACTCATCTAAATAAACAACACCAACTTGATATGTTCGTAAACTTTTAGCAGATGGTTCAGGTTTGTTTCTATCAACTTCTGTTGGTGTGACTGTTAGTTTTATTACAACGTCATCTCTAAATGTATTGTTTTGTAAATAGTTACCATACATCAACCTACCAGCTGTTATCTCTTGTGCTTTAGCTTTACGTGGTACATTATCATAAGGTCTTAGTGACTGGTTTGACTCAATAGTTTTTTCTATTTGTTCAGATGTAATTACTATAGACTTTTCTTTATTTTTTAGTGTAGATACTAAATATATATTTGCGGCGTTTGATTCTTTATATAACACATCAACCTCAACTACATCAGGTGGTAGCGTGTCAAAAGTATTAAGTGTTATTTTTCTAACATTATTAACCATATTAACATTATGGCCTTCTTCCATGTTATAAACAAAATTTTCATCATCAGGTATAAACGCAACGCCTGTAAACGGAGAAAACGCAGAGTATTCACCGTCATTATATTTCCATCTATAAGCAAATCTAGGAAACTTGTCTTGAAAAAATGAATCACCTTCTTCAAGCTCAACATTCCACAGCTGCTTATCAACACTTATCATTTCTTCTGATGTTGATAACAATATAACCGTCACTCTTTGACTGATACTAGTAACATCGTCTATAGATTTTACAACAACTCTAGCTGTGTATACATTTGAATTATCTGTAGTTGTAATCTTTAATATATCATCTTCCTTGTAATCTGGTTGTCCTGTTAATATCAAAGATATTTCACTACCTATAGATTTTGGCGTTGTTGATTCATCAGCGTCAACAAATGCATCACCGTCAGTATCAATAAATGTAGCATCCACTATACCGTCTCGTAATGTTCTTTTTATAACTAAGTTTGGTGCGGCTTTTGGATATTTTTTAATTACAGTAATATGTTCTTCTAATAAATTACCGCCGTATATTTGTGTGTGTGCCTCAAAGTCACCGTTAGTAGCTGCTTTAAATCTATTTATATTTATTTTTTTAGGCTCAGAGTTATTATCAGTAAAGAACAATAAATCATCAATTATATTTATACCTGTTATAAAAAAGTTTTTATTAAATTTAAATACATCGCTAGTCGCTTTAACAGCAACAGCAACCGGTGAAACTACATCTGCTTCAACGTCATATTCTAGAATAGCATCTCTATTGTTACATGCAACAAACCAGTAGATCTTATTGTTCTCTGTGTCTCTAGCTGCTCCAATACACTTAGGCTCATCATAATTTGAAGGCATTGATTTTATCAGCTTAGTACCATTGGACGCTTCTATAGCAAAAGCATCAGACGTTTCTGATGTAGAAACTTCAATGTTCAAGGCATCTCTATATTCACCTTGTGGTATTAGCCTTTCATCCAAGTCTTTATTCATCTTGGATTTTAAAAATTCTCGTCTAAACTCTGGCATATTCTATTAGCGTTTTATCCATTTAGATTTGTTTCTCATTATCTGAGCTAACTCCTCTGACTTAAGGTTTGATAATCTTATTTTAGCGTTACGTAATGCTGCAAATCTTTCTTTTTTTAATAATGCAACATACGCTGGTTGTACTGATGTGTGTGTGCTTGCTATAGAGTATGCTATATGTTTGTATAAAGCCTCTTCAGCAAATTTATGTATTTGCATTTCACCATCTGTACCTAAACTATCTGATATATAGTTAATAACTAAATGATGACCGCTGCAATCACCACTTAAATGTATTCTACCTTGTACTTCATCAATATAAAAAGTACCGTTATCTTGCGCAAACTCTGGCGTTAATCCATATCGTTTACCTTCATTAAATCGAAACTCAATGTCTGTATCATCACTAAGGTTTAATGATCTTTGTGTTGTTTCGGTGCCTGTGTTGTTTGCTTCTTTAAATTTACTCCAAGCCTCTGAAGGTGATTTAGTTAAAGCATTGCCATCACCATCAAATAGATAATTATAATTATCATCTTGTAATAAAGATGTAGGGTTATTTGTATACCGCGTTGGGTATAATTTTTTGTATATACCTTGCCCATCAACTAATTGTAAACCGACATAATTAACATAATCGTGAGGCAAAGGTATTATAAGTGATGGTGGTACGTCTATTTCTTGTGACTTTCTAGACTTTAATGTATCATAACTAAACTCAGCTAAACCTCTTCTAGCATGAAATAAAACATCTGTTCTTTTTACTTTTGGTATTACTTTGTTTTCACCTACATAAGCTATTAAAAAGTTATTAACAACATCATCTAAAGAAACATATTGATATGTACCAAAGCTTTCACTTAATGCTCGCTCTTGTACTTTTAATGTAGCGTTTGCTTTTGGTGCTCCATCACTTTCAAGTTCATTAGTGTTATTTGTGTTGCCTGAAAAAGTTATTGTTGGTGATGAGTAGCTGTAATTATCAGTATCTATTTCAACGTCATTAACAAAAATTCTTATATCTGTCTTAGCGCTTGGTACACTAGGAAAGAAAACATTTGTTAATGTAAACGTAAGTTGACTGCCATTTGGTTCTGTACTAAAGCTACTTTGGCTTTGTTGGTAATATGCTTCTTGTGTTTTTTGAAATAATCCTGCCATTTAATTATGCTTTTTGTTGTTGTATATCTTCAATATTTTCTTTATCAGCCACTTGATAAACATCAGATGCTTTCATTGCTACACCTGCTAGTTCTAATATTTTAATAACTAAGTTTGGCTCTTCTGATCCATGTAGCTCAAAGTTAGTTGATCCAGTTGCATTGTATAACGCGGCGTCATTTCCATCTAAGTAATAAGCCCAATTAACAGTTGTAGGCTTTTTTATATAATCTACTGTTATTGCCTCATTGATTGTTAACTCTTCAAAGAAAGGTGTTGTTGCTTTACCTTTATAAACTTTTAGTTTATTAGCTTCTCTTATATATACTGGTTGCGTATCTGTTGGTAGTAATATGTTGCTTGTTCTAATTAACCTCCAGTCTTTTTTTGTAAGACCTTCAACCTCGTGCCAATTAGCTCCAGTACCATCAATTGTTGAGTATGATAATTCTACTGTTGATAATTTATGTAGCGCGGCTGGTAAATCATAACCACTGTTATAATCTCCTAAGTTTGTTTCAAAAACTTCAAACAGTGCTATTTTTTCTTGTAAGCTAGTTACAGCATCAGCATGTCTAGTATCATTACCTGGTCTTCTAAGATATTGATCTAAATCATAAAAGTACTGTTCAAATATTTCTAATTGTGCTTGGTTTGCAAACCTGTTGTATTCAATAGGTGTAAGATAACCTCTTTGCTCTTTGTTTGCAATTGACTGAACTCTAGTGTATACTGTGTTTATATTTACTGCCATAATTTCTTTTTATATAGTGTAGTCACCTCATAGAGATGACTACTCTATAAAGTGATTAATTAGCTTAATCTTTTTTCTAAATTGTTATAAGCTTCTAAACCTTCATCGGTTTTGAACCAAGCAGCTAAAGCTGAATATGGATGCTCATCAAATGGAACGTTCATAACTTTTCTACCTGTCTTAGCCCATGTAAATGTTCTGTTGTCGCCAGATAAAGTTATTAATCCTAATTCAACACACTTGATTCCAAAGTTTCTAAGCTGAACATTTTCATCATTTGCTAACTCAATCAGTAATTCTGGATTTTGTTTAGCAAACACTAATATGTCTCTTCTTAGTTCTTTAGAAGTTAAGTTAGAAACTTCACTACCTTGTTCTGTTCTTAGTATAGCTTCTGCTCTATCGATCTCCATATCTCTAGCTAGATTTAAAGCTTCTATTTCTAAGTTAAGGTAATCCATATCATCTTCAGCTTCTTTAACTAAATTTTGTTCTTGGAACAAAGTGTTTCTATCTGGATGATATAGTGATAATAGTTTCTGTAATGTTTGTTTTTCTTTTGGTACATACAGTGCACCGTTTTCAAATACAATATGACCAAGTCTTGCTTCACCTTTGAACTCATCTACAAATGGTGTTCTTTGGTTAATTGTGTATTTCAACTCTCTCTCATATCCCTTCTCCTCATCAAAGTAAAATATACCTCTTGATCTTATAGTGTATGTTAAAGGATTTAAATTTCTAAGTAAAAAGTAGTTTCTATCCTTTATTTCCCAAGTGTTTGTTTTCTTGGGTTCTTGTTTTATAGCTTCAACTACAGGTGCTTCTGCAGCTGCCGCTTTCTTTTTTGCTTTTGCCATGATATAATAAAATTAAATATTAAAAAAATAAAAGGGCTAGGCGCCGAAGCGCCTAACTCTTTTAAAAAGTATTAGTTAAGTAACATGAAGTTATTAGCTCCTTGTACTACTAGACATCTTTCTGATAAGAAGTTGATCTCCATAGCATCAAGATCAGATGTGATGTTTCCACCTACTGAACCTGTTATCCATGTTTTCATTCTTCTGTCATCAGTTTGAGAAGCTCTGTATCTTACGTGTAAGAAAGGTCTTCTCATGCTTCTACCAACTACTTCATCATATACTGTTGAAGTACCAGCTGGAATTAAAACACCTCTGATATCATTGAAAGCGTCTTGACCTCTTAATGAAATATCATTTAAGTATCTCCAATCTGATTTGTAGAAGTCATATGATGCTCTTCTAAATCCAGAGAAACCTAAATTCAATGCCATATCCTCAGAGTTGCTGAATACACCGTAAGATGTACCACCAGACCCGTAAGAGTTCTGAGCTGCTAACATATCATCAATTGCTAATGATACTGTTCTGTTACAATAAAGCATGTACTCTTCAATAGCACCTTGCTCGTCAAACTTTTTAAGAATCTCATCAAAAGATCCTAAATCATCTACTGCACTAGTTCCTGCAATACCAGAAGTCACGTGACCTCTAGCTGTGATAGCTTTAAATAAACCTTCAGTACCGAATGATTCTCCTGCACCGTTGATTGAATTATCAGCTACTGATCCACCTACTGTACCTTTTTCTGACTCTAAAAGAGACATCTCAAGATAATCAGCAAATCTTAATCTAGTTTCAGCTTCTGCTTTTAGATACCATAAGTATCCTGAAGTTCCGTCTTCTGCGCTAACCTCAACCCAACCGATTCTTGAAGTATCAGATCCAGAAATTGAATAATGATCTTTTAAGATAATTGGTTTGTTGTTAAACGTAGTGAACTGTGGCATAACTGGGTTATTACCAGTAGTTTCGCCCATACCATTTGTTCCCTTACCATACTCAGAACCATAAACAAATACTCTACCACTTGCTGCTAGAGTTGTTGTATTGATACCTGAAACATCTGCAATATCACCTGAAGCATCACCTGTTGTATAAGGAGCTACTGTGATTTTGTTACCTGCTGGTAAGTGAGTGACTAACCCTCTAAATACTACTGCGTTAGCCTGTCCATCAGATACTAGAACGGTTGAACCGATTCTGATACCGTGAGTAGACGCTGCAGATGCACTTGATCCTGGAGCTTGACCTAAAGTAAGGTCACCAGTGTTTGATCCTGCTGCATATGCTGTTACTTTGTACGAAAGGTGTAACCTACCTTGTTCTGTCCAAACTACTTGGTCTGAGCTCATTGCCTCTTCTGCCCCAATTGCTGCTAGAAAACCAGATATAGTTCTTTTACCATATACTTCTGCTTCTTGCTCAATTAGATCAGGTAGATACTGCTGAGACCAGTCGTTACTACCAGATGTAAAATCTAAATAGTTAGTAGTTATCGCCGCTTTAACTGGTGAAGGTACGCTATTTAACGACGATCCACCTGTTGGAGTAATTGCTGCCATAATTATTTATATTTATAATTGTTAAACTTTATTTTGTTTTTGGTTTAAAACGAAATGAACTCATATCATTGTCTTGTAAAATTTTTACTTTCATACCACCCGCTTCAACTTCACCTAAACCTTGTCTAGGTTCCATGCTAACGTTTTTTGCTTTAGCTATACTTTCTTTTATAGCATCAGCTCGGCCTTGTTCGTAAAAATGATTCGCAACGCTGTCTGCGTTCATTGCGGTAAACAAAGATTTATGATATCCCTTTGCATCAGATATTGTATTACTTTTATTATCAACAAATTTGTTAACAAAATTATTAATATCACTCTGCTGCTCTTGAACATTGTTTGCATCTTTAACATTAAATCTAAATTTCTTTTCACCAATGTTATATTCAAAACCTTTAAAGTTTTTGTTGAATACATCTTTAGTTCTTTGTTGAAATACAGATTTACGTTGCTTTGCAATTTTATCTTGCTCACCTCGTTCTTTATTGTATCTATTAAAGAAATCAATAGCCTTTTTTTGGTCAGGTGTTAACTTAACACCAGCATTAATCTCTTCATAGTATTTAGACTTTTGCCTGTCTAATTGGGCTCTAGCGTCGGCAACTTGCTCTTTAAACGCTAATTTCTTTCGCTTGATGTTCTTAGGATCATCAACATCTTCATCGTAAGTAAATGAGTCTTCCATTAAAAAGTCAACCTCATCACTTGATAAATGTGGTTTAGTTTGTCTATAGTATTCTCTTAATAACGCCGTGTCATCAAATTTACTATAGTCTTGATTTAACTTAACATAATCCTCAAGATCACCACCAGTTTCTTCCATAAACTTCATAAGCTTTTGGATATTCTCTGGTAACTCTTCACCAGTTTCTTCTGCCTTTTCAATCGCCTCTTCAACTGCTTCTTGTACTTCTTCTACCTTTTCCTCTACTTCTTCATCAGTTACCTCTTCAACAACTGGATCTTCTTTTTCTTCAACAACCTCTTCTTTTTTCTCTTCTACCACCTCTTCAACAACAGGTGTTTCCTCTTGCTTTACTTCTTCTTTAGGTTGTTCTTCTTCTTTAACCTCTTCTTCTTTTGGCTCAGCAAGATTTACCTTTATAGGTTCTTCATCTTGTTGAAACTTTTTAAGACGAGGTTTTTTTACCTTACCGTCACCCTGTGGTGACTCGGCGTTTTTTTCGTCTATATTGACGTTTTTCTCATCATTTGCCATAATATAATATTATAAAATTAAACATATGTACTCTCGTACAATTTCTTAAGCTTTTCCTATGTATGCTATAATTTGTCCAGCGTTGATATCAATTTTTGTATATCTACCATAAATTGTAGTGCCAGCTGGTAAATCTAAGTTTGTAGCATTTATTTGTACACCACCAGATCCTTCGCTTATTGTTTCAGAGTCTGCAGCTAAATCATTAGCAGCATCTTCAGTGTTAGCCCATACAGTTGCATCATCTGCGACTAGACCACCTGAAGCTACAAAATCAGTTGCGGCTAGAGCTGTGATTGCTACAAATACATGACCAGTTGGCGGTACAATAGGATCACCACCTCCTACTTGAAAAACGGATCCAGTAATTTTACCAGTCCAATCGTTAGTTACTATTGCCATTATTATTTATTTATTTGTTAAACATTAACTTGGTTCAAATCTTCCTAAACCAATACTCCCACTCATTATATCATTACCTGAAGATTCAAAATTTTTATTTTTTCTTGCAGCAATTGCTTGTTTACTTGCATCATCTTTTCTACCCTCTTCCTCTCTAGCTGCAATAGAACTATGCTCTAGATTTTTTAAAGCTAAGTTGTATTCAAACTCTTGTGCCATTAAGTCTTTTTTAAGTTCAGCTTCAAGTTGTAACTTGTTAGCTTCTAGCTCAGCCTTTTGTGCGTCACCTTGTAATTTTAAAGAATTTATAGCATTTTGCTTTTGAACTTCAGCTTGAGCAGCAACCTGTTGCGCTTGTGCATTAGCTTGAGCTTGCGATTCTATATTTTGCTGAGCTAACATCTGGTCCATCTTTATTTTTTTCTGGCGTCTTACTTTTAGCATTTGATTTGCTAATTTTAGATTTTTTATATTTCTTACATCTATAGCATCCTCTAGTTCAATACTATTTGACTGTAAAGCCATTTGTATGTTATTTTCAAGTAATTGCTTTTCTTCTTCATCAGGAGCTAAAGTTAAAAATATTCCAAAGTCATATAAATGTAGCTCTTGTAATTCTTCTAATGATGCTACATTGTGAGCTCCTATAGATTGTATAAAAGCATCTCTTGTTGAAGAGTATTCTAAAACATCAGATATTCTTAATGCTAAAGCTTCTGCGGTTTCTACTGTTAAATGTAAACCACCTTGAAGTATATGTCTAGTAGCAACATTTGAATTAGCTGCCGCTAACTTTTGAATACCGACTAAAGCGTTTTTATCCGGTGTGCTAGCGTCTCTTGCTTCGTTTAAACCAGTTACATCTCTTATCATTTGCAAGTAATAATTGTATGTGCCTATTAAACTTTGTAACTTAGCGCCACCATTACCACTTGCTATTTCTTGTATAGGTACTTTACCTGGATTAGGATCACCTTCTTGTGTTAATGATCTACCTATTATACTACCAGTTTGAAAGAACATATTTAACGCTTCCTGTGGGTTGTAATTTGTACCATTACCTAAATCAACTTCAGCTAAACCATCAGCATCTAAATAAACACCGTCAGGAACCATACGTGACATTACTTGTTGTAACTTTAGGTGCGTTAGCTGTATCATGTCAGCAAAGCCTGTTATTCTTTTTACTAAAGATTCTATTCTGCCTTTATATATTCTTGGCGCGTGAATAGCGTAATTCATTTTAACTTTAGTATAGTTACTCTTTGGTCTTAACATGTTTTCTGCTAAATTCCATTTTAGTAATTTTTTTGTGCCTAATATTAAAGCGCCTTCATATAAAACCTCTAATGAGTTAGATAATTTTTCAAATGGAACATCTCCAACAGCTTCAAATGAATCATCTTTTGGTATAACTCTAGATCCACCAGCTGCTGTTTGTTTTAGTTTATATACCTCATTATTATATGTCTTATAATTAAAGTATAAAACTTGCGCTATATTATTATCTACGTTGTTATCATTATAAGATGAACTATACCTATTTGCTGCATAAGCATTTTGATGTGGTTGATCTTCTATCTCTAATAAATCTTCGTTTGTTAAATGTGGAAATTGTTTTTTAAGCTCGTTGATAGGTATGTTTTTTACTTCGCCACAATAATATATATCATCAAAATAAGGCGATTCAGTGTAAGAATACACTAAGTTTGCAGGATCTACATACTCAACAGTTATACCGGATGATGTATCAAAGTTATTTTTAACAGCGGCTATACCAAGTACTGTTAAATCATAGTACAATCTTTTTAACGTGTTGTCGTATTTATTACCATCAAATAAAACATTAAGTGATTGTTCTTCGGCTATTTCAATTGATTGTTTGTAATCAAGCTGCATATGTAGCTCTAGTTCTTCAGTTGTTTTAGGTAAAGATAATGGATCGTTTTCATAAACATTTAAACCTAACGTTACATATGCTTCGTCATTTATTTCAGATGTCTGCATGTCTCTAACAATAGATTCCATATAATCTGTTCTTTGCTTTACACCAAACGGATCTTGAGAATATGCTTTTAAGTCATAACCTCTTTCAGCTATACCATTTACAACAATATCAACAAATTTTGGAACTATAGGAACTGGTGTCCAGTCTAAATTAAGATATGACAAATCACCATTAATAGATAATTCATCTTTATATTTTTGAACTGATTGTTCGCCTCTTGCGTATAGTCTTAGTTTATGAAAATCTTGTTGGTTTAAACTAAATCTATTAGAATTAAAGTCTTTACCAAACCATTCAGCTTCAATTGCTTGAGCTACTTTTAATCCATATTCGTAGCTGTTTTTTTCTTGGTCACTAACTACTTGACTTGGAAAATAATTTTGTGCGCTCTTTGTGTTCATGTTTTATTTTATTATTTGTGAAGTAAATCCTTCATTATTATACTTTGAAAAACTTAAGTTTACTTTCGCTCTTTCAATTTTTTTATTCGGTTGATACAAGTGTCTATTACAAGCCATAATCGCAAGACCGCTGCTAATAGTAGCATCAAACTTAGTACGCTTAGTAATATCAAATTTCGACCAATCATTTAGTGTTCTGTTAAAATACATATTGCCACAACCTCCATCTGGTTTTAAACCCACATGTTCTTGTATGTAAGTTTCAATTGCTGCCGCATGAGCTTGCTTTATGTCTTCACTAGAGTTTGGTATACCACCTATTTCTTTTTCACTTTGTGATAATTTATTCCAAACTTTATCTGGTCTATTCATTGAATAACCTCTATAACCTCTTCTTCTTAAATGATATAATAAACGTGGTTTGTTGTTTTCTGCAAGTATTGGCATACCATAAAATACCAACGCCATTAAAACGTCTTCAAAAAATATTTCAGCTGTTGCTGGTCTAGCCACGTATTCTAAAAAGAACTGACTAGGTGGTGCGTCTTCCATGCTAAACTTTGTTAAACCATGTAAAGCGCCGTTAGATCCTAAACCATCTACAGTACCTGATATATCATAACTATCACAACCAAAAGCACCCATGTGCTCATTGCCTGGATATTTAGTGCCATTTTTGTCAATTACTCTATTTTGTAAGTGAGTTGGTGGCACCCAACTAATTCTAAATCTACCTCTTGGATCAGGATAAAATTGTACTTTTGAATCTTTTACCCCGTTAATCCATTGAAAATTACCAATAGATATACCTTGATTTGTTTCTTCATTGTAATCTATTTGCTCGTATATCTTTACTAAATTAAATATACTGTTTTTAGTTTCATCTCTAAACGCGTGCTCTTCAGTTCTTGGAAACTGTCTATAAAATTCATTTAACGCGTCTTGGTCGTTCTTCAAACCATCAGCTTCATTTTGCCAATGATCTATAACGCCAGTATCAATAAGGTCATTGTGTGGACCGTAGACCTCGTTATCTGGTGTATCAAACACAGGTAAGCCATACTCATCCATAAAGCCTTCATAGTTCCACTCCATTGGTATAAAAAACGAATATAGTCCTGAAGCTGTCTGGCCATTTTTATTTCTTTTAGTTACGTCAGAGTTATAATATAATTTCTTAAAATTATCACCACCTTTGTCTAACGCGTTACAAGTTGAGCCCATCATACACTTACCAATAACTCTACTACCTAATCGTAATGTGGTTTTAGTTACTCGCCAGTTGTTTAGTATATTATCTGGTCTTTCCCACTTACCACTTTCATCGTGTACTAATAACTTTAATTTTTCTCCGTCATACGAATTATCACCGGTATTTTTCCAGTCAATAGTTGTATCGAGCCCCGTGAGTTCTTCAGGTTGATCTTCGGAACTTGCGGTGAGTTTTCTTCTAGTAAGCTTTGAAGCAGGTACTCTATAAGCCAACTCTGTTTTGGGTCTGTCCATCCCGTCTTGGATCGGTTTAAAGAAGAAAGGATAGTTGACCGAAATCGGGACAATTTTATCCGTGAACATTTTCTTCGCATCGGCACCAGATTTGGACAATACCCCGAAACGTGCATCGGAAGATATTGTGGCGAGGTTAACTGTTTCCCCCGACGCCATAAAAGAAAAGCCTGAGCGTCTGTTTTTGAGATAGCACATACCATAACTTCTGGCATCCGCTTTACATGCCTCCCAAAAAATAAAGAATAATCTATTTGCTTCTCTAAAATCAGGGTGTCCGACGTCAATCTTTGACCATTGGAGGTACATGTAATGAGTACCAGTAATATAAGTAGCAATGCCTTTGTTATAAAACCAGAAGCCATTTTCTCTCTTTGTAAACTCTTCTTCAATATAATCAATATACTTGCTTTTAAATTCATTAGGATAATCTCTCCAATCAAATATAGATTTTATCCTATTAAGTTCTTTTGGATATGGTGTTACTTCCCATTTGTCCTTTTTAAACTTATGTATTTTCTTTGGTTGTTTAGGTAATGCTATTTGTAGATTTTGTATTTCTATTATATCACCTATCATGCCTGTTTTAGATATAACAACAACATCATGTTCTTTGTTATATCCATACTTCCACTTTTTGCTTTTGTTTAACCTATTTATTGTTGTTAATTTTATAGGTTCAACAATTTTACATAATGTTTGGTTATACATTATTTAGATCTGTTTTCAGCAAAGCCGCCAAAGGCTTGTGTTTTATCTTCTTGCACTTTACCATCAAGCATGTTCTGCTCGTCTTGTATTTTATTTAATATCTCAAACGCATCAAATATAGCTAGCTTTTTAGTTGCTGCGGCATTTTTTAATCTATCAGCAGATACATCCTCTTCTGTATCTACAATTTCTTCTTTAGCAACTTTGATTAATTCATCAACAGCTTTATACCCAGCTTGGATTATATTCTTCTTCTTGTCCTTGATATTCATATTTAATTGTAATTGAATTAGTTAACACTCTATATAATCTCTCGCGCTCTATAACGAACTCAAATCTACTATTAGGGCTAAAACCCACTAAAGTATTTTCTGTTAATCCTAGCGCGTTTAATTTATTATTAGAGTATTTTAAAATACCTATTAACGGTTGCTCTTTTTCATCACTGAGTTTATCATACGATTTTATTGGCTTTACAAAACAATAATCATCAGGGGCTGTCCATATACCTTTATGTTTATATAAAAATATTTGATCTTTAGATACACAGTATGTATCTTCATCTATAAAGCTTCTACTGTTTTTTTCTAACCCCTCTGCATTGTACCACCTTCTAAACACATTGTGGTGAAGAATTACTTCATCACCAACTTGTATATTAGTATCACCAACTGTAGGTAACGCTTTTACAATACCTGTACGGTTTATCATTAAATGGTCTTCTAATGAAGCGTTCAGCACGAGTTCGGTATCACCTACTTGCTTCGTGTTGTTATAGCGTTTACCTTTTGGTGTTATGATAAAGTCAAATAGCCCTTTCAATATTCTAAGTTATACTCAACTGATATTGCCATGTTTTTGTTAAAGTCTTTCCAAGGCAACACATCATTATTCTTTTTTATAAACACACTGTACTTGCTATCATCTTCTAAGATGTCGCAAATAGTATGCCCTCCATAAACCTCTTGGCCTACAGAGTAGTGCATAGCATCGTTTTTATAATCTTTGCCAACACTAATTTTTCTTATCAGCTTCATCGTTTTCTAATTTTTTATATTGACCCGTGGTAACATCAACACTTATTTTGTCGCCGTTACCATATAACACGTCAAGCTTCTTGTGAAACTCTTCAAGCTGTCTTTGTAGATTTACTATAGCTTGTGCTATAACCATCTTTTGTGTTTCTAGTGTACCAAGTCTAAGTTTAGCTTGATTTATGTTAGAAACTCTATCCTGTAATTCTTTTAGTTCGTCTTTTTTTATTTTCATTGTATTAAATTTTATTTTTTATTTTTTGGTTTTCTGCTATCAATAAACCAGTTTTTATACTTATCTCTTTTAGCAGTTATGTACTCAAAGTACTTATCAACTTTTTCTTTCCAGTTTTTATCTATTCTAGGACATATAATTCCTGACTTAGGACTTGAAAAAACTTTGTTGATATAATTTCTTGCATCATGTTTGTTATCAAATAAATGATTACTAACACAATAGAAAGACCCGTAAAATATATTATTCCATACATCAAATGGTTCTATGTCTTTACCTAAAACACTAGCATACACAGCACTTTCACTTAAGTGAGTTGTATATACTTTCTTTGACTTTTGTATATAATAATACATATCCATTTCTCTTGGCAGTACATTTTCCTGTCCGAACAAATCTTTCATCTCACCAATGATTTGATGAGTTGTTATCGGATGCGGTTTAAATAAAACGTTACCCTTATGTACTCTCTGTATGTGCCTCATCTTGTTCAAACAACATCTGTCTTTTAATTTGTTTGAACCTGGAAGTATTACTAAGTAGTCTTTAGCTGGCCACTTTTGGTAGTCATCTAACCTATCTTTATACTTGTTGGCAGTATTATCTGTTATGTTACTTACAAAGTAAGAAGCATAATCTAAAACTTCATGATCTTTATCATGAAACGCATCTGGCAATTGTGCGTCTCTTATCTTGAAGTTCATTGGCTGCAAATAAAAACACGTTGCCAACTCTGTGTATGCCATTGTTTTAAAGTAAGGCATCTCTTCTGCCATCACATCGTAAGCATACTCTATTCCGTTTTCGCTACACTTTCGTATAACATAGCCCTCTACTTGCTCCAAGTAATCGAGCTTATCATTTTTTTGAAGGTGCCCTATTCTTTCTTTCAGAACCTTCCTATTAAACATTTCCATATAATTAAATTAAATTTAAATTTCTTTATATACTATTACACACTTTTAGTGTTTTCTAACTAGAGCTATTGTAGTCTACCCTGTCAGTATTGTAATCTGATCTTACTGTATTGTAAAATGCTATTGTCGTATTAAATGTTGTGGTTGTATTAAACACAGTGTTAGTACTTATAACAGTGTTAGTAGCTCTATTAGTACTGTATGCTGTACTTGTAGCTTTATTAGTTGATACTACAGTTGTTGTACTTCTATTTGTACTATATGTAGTAGTTGTACTTCTATTTGTTGTAGTTGTAGTATTAAACACGGTAACAGTTGCAGTTGTAGTATTAAACGTAGTAGTTGTTGCTGTAGTTGTGTTAAACACCGTGTTAGTTGTTCTATTAGTTGACACTACAGTGTTAGTAGATTTACTCGTTTCATAAGTTGTTGTTGTTGTTCTATTAGTGCTATATGCAGTGCTAGTAGCTTTTTCAGTAACCGTACTTGTATTAAATACTGTGGTTGTATCTCTGTTTGTACTTATAGTAGTTATAAATATCGTAGTTCTTGATGTATTGAAAGTTGTAGTCGTATCAATATTAGTCTCATATGTTGTGCTATATAGCGTTATAGTGTTAGTACTTGTATTAAACGTAGTTGTAGTAGCTGTACTTGTATTAAACGTAGTTACTGTAGCGGTAGTTGTATTAAATACAGTTGTTGTGTTAGTTGATGTATTAAATACAGTATTGGTTGTTCTATTTGTACTGTACGTTGTAGTTGTAGATCTATTTGTTTCATACGTTGTTTCAAACACTGTAGTTGTACTAGTACTTGTATTATACGTGGTTGTTGTAGCTCTTGTAGTATTATACGTTGTAGTAGTATCTCTGTTTGTTGAGTATGTTGTTGTGTACGCCGTTATAGTATTAGTTGAAGTATTAAATGTAGTAGTTGTATCGATATTTGTAGATACCACTGTGCTTGTGGATCTATTTGTACTAACAACAGTGCTAGTTGTTTTTTGCGTAACAGTTGATGTATTAAACACGGTAACAGTAGACGTGCTAGTATTGAATACTGTATTGGTAGTTCTATTAGTGCTATACGTTGTCGTGGTATTAAATGTTGTTGTGGTACTTGTATTAAACGTAGTGGTAGTACTTATAGCTGTATTAAACGTAGTTGTTGTAATAAAAGTAGTTGTAGTACTTGTATTAAATGTTGTTACAGTTGCCGTTGATGTATTAAACGTTGTGGTAGTATTTCTGTTTGTACTGTATGTAGTGGTAGTAGCAAACTGAGTAGTGGTGCTCGTGTTAAACACTGTATTTGTAGTCTTTGTAGTTTCATACGTAGTAGTAGTTGCCCTATTGGTAGATACAGTGGTTGATGTACCAAACGTAGTTGTAGTACTAGTATTAAAAGTAGTTGTCGTACTTCTATTAGTGCTGTATGTAGTTGTAGTATTAAATGTAGTTGTAGTACTAGTATTAAATACAGTTGTTGTACTAGTAGATGTATTAAATGTTGTAGTCGTAGACCTATTGGTAGATATTGTAGTAGTTCTTGACGTTTGCGTTGTAGTCGATGTATTGAATACAGTGTTAGTTGTTTTTGTTGTATTGTATGTAGTAGTCGTAGCTCTGTTTGTACTAATAGTAGTAGTTCTACTAGTTGCTGTAGCTGTTGATGTGTTGAACGTTGTGGTAGTAGCACGGTTAGTAGATATTGTAGTTGTTCTACTAGTTGATGTACTTATAGCTGTATTAAATGTAGTAGTTGTAGATCTATTAGTAGAGTACGTAGTAGTTGTTGCTCTATTAGTTGATACTGTAGTAGTTCTACTTGTGGCCGTTGCTGTAGAGGTATTGAACACAGTAGTAGTAGCTCTGTTAGTGGATACAACAGTATTGGTTGATCTATTTGTAGATATAGTAGTTGTACGCGACGTAGATGTCGTAAACGTAGTTGTTGTTGATCTATTAGTAGATACTGTTGTTGTAGTTGACGTATTAAACGTAGTTGTCGTCGCTCTATTAGTTGATGTAGCTGTAGACGTGTTAAATACAGTCGTTGTGTTTCTATTTGTAGAAGTTCCAAACGTTGTAGTAAAAGTTGTAGTAGTCGTACGATTAGTTGACTTACTAGTATTAAACGTTGTGGTTCTACTAGTATTGAAAGTAGTAGTAGTACTAGTGTTAAAGACAGTAGTAGTATTTCTATTAGTTGAAGTTGCAGTACTAGTATTAAACACAGTTGTAGTATTTCTGTTTGTACTACGTGATGTATTAAACGTAGTGGTAAAAGTTGTGGTAGTAGCTCTGTTTGTGGACACAGTGGTAGTAGTACCGAATGTGGTTGTAGTACTTCTATTTGTGCTTATAGTAGTTGTGCGTGATGTATTAAATGTTGTAGTACGTGATGTATTAAATGTCGTAGTAAAAGTTGTAGTCGTTGTTCTATTTGTACTACGTGATGTAGTTGTATTAAACACTGTATTAGTGCTTCTATTTGTAGATACAGTTGTGGTAGTGCCAAATGTAGTAGTGGTGCTTCTATTAGTAGACGTACTAAAGGTAGTTGTAAATGTAGTCGTAGTAGTTCTGTTGGTTGACTTAGAAGTATTGAATGTTGTAGTTCTGCTAGTATTAAATGTAGTTGTAGTACTGAATGTCGTGGTGGTTGATCTATTAGTTGTGGTTGCAGTACTAGTGTTAAATGTTGTTGTGGTAGACTTTTGAGTTACTGTACTAGTATTGAAAGTTGTGGTAAACACTGTATTGGTAGTTCTATTAGTAGTTGTAGTTCTATTTGTTGACGTACTTCTATTTGTAGACCTAGTAGTTATTGTACTCGTGTTAAACACGGTGTTTGTATTAAACACAGTGTTTGTAGTATAACTTGTAGTAGTGCTAAATACTGTATTTGTAGTTTTGTTTGTTATAGTGCTAGTGTTGAACGTAGTAGTAGTATCGAAATTAGTTGAAACAGCAAGATTAGTTTCAAACGTTGTGGTTCTACTTGTAGATGTACTTCTATTAGTTACAGTACTTGTGTTAAATACTGTTGTTGTATTAAACGTTGTTGTTGTTGAGCTGCTAGTACTTGTGTTTCTATTAGTAGTTGTGGTTGTTGACGTGTTGTAAATAGTATTTGTACTAAACGTAGTAGTTGTAGCAGTTGACGTATTCCACGTGTCGCTTGGATCTTCAAACGCAATACCTATTTGATACAATGCTAAACTACTCTCTTCATAACTTGTTGCAACGCCATTTGATTCAGTAAAACTTGGACCACCACCCGCCCAGCCAGTATATGCAACGGTAAATTCAAAGTGTATGTCTGAACCGTTTGTTCGTTTTGTTGCAGCTGTAATTCTATATGATACGCCGGGAGCTGAATAAGCAGCACCACTAGCATTAAGTATACCAAGAAGTCGCAACCTACCTTTAGCGCCATTAAGAACTGTCGCATTTACAATAGAATCCATAGCGCCTGTGTGATCTGTACCTGTGCCAGCCGCACCATACCTTGAAACAGTAATTTTTGTTGTATCTTTAGGATTACCACTTGGGTTATTTACTCTAAACAACCCATCACCTGGATAGTCACCAGCACCTTGAGCAGTGCTATCATGATCAAAATTATATAGTGGGTCTGTACCTGGTGTAGCAGGAGACCAAAGCACGTGTTCTCTATTTGTGCTAAACAGAGTTGTATAAGATGTTGTTGTATTAAATGTAGTTGTAGTACCTGTAGTTCTGCTAGTAGCTGTACTTCGGTTTGTGCTGAAGGCGGTGGTAGTGTTAAATATAGTTGTACGTGTAGTCTGAGTACTAGTGCTAGTATTGAAGTAGGTTGTAGTATTTCTATTAGTTGTTCTGCTTGTAGATCTACTTGTGCTAAACGTAGTAGTTGTTTGCGTTGGTCTATCTGTACCTAAAGATGTTTGAAAGGTTGTAGTAGTATTAGGCATTGTCTACACCTCCTTCCCCAACAAGTATACCGTTAACAAAGTAATTATAACTAACGCCTAGCTTGCATATTTCATATACAGTATCTGAATCGTCAAAGTCTATTTGTGTTATTTCTATTTCGTTACCAGCAATACCATATAACTTGTCGCCAACGGTTAGTTGATTTACGTTAAACTCACGCCACGCATTATTTCTTTTTGCTATTATAGGTTGGTTGCCAGTAGCTTTTAAATCAGAGTTTATTGTATATATACCTTTTGCTTTCATTATAAAAACATTTTTTTCACCTCTCTGCTTTTCTGATCTATTACCTGCTACGTCTGACGATAATAACTTATCATGCTTTACAACTTGCCACATAGGAATAGAGTCGTTACCATTAACATGTATCGTAGCATCTTGCCTTACTACACCATAACCAGTTGCTGGCTTTTGATTTGTGTATACAGGTAAGTGATATACAGACTTGTTGTAGTATTGATTTGCAGGTGGATTTATATCTACATCGTGAAAAACAATATGTTCGTCTGGCCAATAAAATTTCATCCATGGATCTGTTTTACCGCCACTCCAGTTCCACCAAGATATTCTACTACCTTGCTTTGCTTTTTGTTTTACAAAATATGCAAACCTTGGATGTAAGTCTGCGTCAGCATATGTATCCATTAGTATAACATCATACCTACCAGCCTCTTCTATTAAGCTATACCACCTGTCGTTTACAGCTCTTACTGTTGGATTATTAGAAGCAAACTCAGCAAGTTTTGGTTGTATTTGTGGATGTGTTTCTGCTATTGTATGTGATGCTGGTTTTCTTGCTTGCACAGCTGTAGCTAATATACCCATACCAAAACCACACTCTAAAACATGGTCACCCTCGTTGACACACACCTCTGCCATCTTTTCCATAATAGGCTGTTCCCAACCCATCATAACTTCCCATGTTTCTTGTGCTGTCGGATTAAACCAAACAATATCACCATTATCCCTAACTGTAAGGTCTGCTTTGTGATAATTAATCTGCGTATCCGACGGTTTTTCGTATCCTGACATATTTTTATAATTACATATTTATTTTCTTAGTTACAGCCTCTACTACAACCACCACCGCCACCACCTGACGTGAATGTTGATCTTGACGTTTGAAATATTGTTACAAACGCTGTAAATGTATAGGTTAATGTACTAGTGTTAAATGTCGTGTTAAACGTTGTAGTAAATGTAGTTGTTGTATTGTGAGCAGTCTGATAAGTAGTTGTCGTGTTAAACACTGTTATTTTAGTAGTTTCTGTGGACGTACTAGTGTTAAAAGTAGTAACTGTACTATACGTAGTTGTAGTTGATGTGCTTCTATTAGTAGATGTATTCATTTGTGTTACTGTACCAGTTAACCATGCCATTAGTGTTGACTGTTGGAATACCGTATTAGTACTTCTACTTGTAGCTGTGTTTCTGTTAGTACTATACACAGTGGTTGTGCTAAAAATAGTAGTAGTATTAAACGTAGTAGTTGTGCTTCTACTTGTAGATGTATTTCTATTAGTAGATCGTATATGTGAAGAGTATTGTGTAGTAGTACTAAACGTTGTTGTTCTACTAGTATTGAACGTAGTTAGAGTATTAAACACTGTGTTAGTTGTTCTATTGGTAGATCTTATATGTGAAGAATACGTAGTAGTAGTATTTCTATTAGTTGACGTACTTCTTGATTCAGTTGTATTTTTATTTGTAGACGTATTTCTGTTTGTAGATCGTATATGTGATGAATACGTAGTATTAAAAATTGTAGTTGTATTGAACGTTGTGGTGGTTGAAAAAACTGTTGTAGTGTTACGGTTAGTACTTCTTGACGTATTAAATGTTGTAGTATAAGCTGTGGTAGTAGCTCTGTTAGTTGACACTACTGTGTTTGTAGTAAATGTAGTTGTAGTTGATCTGCTAGTAGCTGTACTTCTACTAGTATTAAATGTGGTGGTTCTACTAGTATTGAACGTTGTAGTAAATGTTGTTGTTGTTGTTCTGTTTGTAGACCTACTTGTATTAGTAGTAAACACAGTTGTGGTAGATTTAGATGTTTGCGTTGTGGTACTAGTGTTAAATGTTGTGGTGGTATTTCTATTAGTAGATGTAGAGAACGTAGTTGTAAATGTAGTTGTAGTAGTACGATTAGTAGATTTACTTGTGTTAAATGTAGTTGTTCTAGATGTATTAAAAGTGGTTGTTGTACTTGTATTAAATGTAGTTGTTGTAGATCTACTGGTCTGTGTAGTTGTGCTCGTATTAAACGTAGTAGTAGTAGCTCTATTAGTGCTTCTACTAGTAGGGAAAGTTGTTGTAAACACCGTATTAGTTGTTCTGTTTGTACTATACGTTGTTGTTGTGCTAAACACAGTGTTTGTAGTTCTATTAGTACTTATAGTTGTAGTTCTTGAAGTGTTAAACGTAGTTGTTCTACTTGTTTCAAATGTTGTTGTGAATGTTGTAGTAGTTGTTCTATTAGTAGAACGTGACGTACTAGTAGTAAATACAGTATTAGTAGTTCTATTGGTACTATATGTAGTGGTTGTATTAAATACAGTTGTAGTTGACCTGTTAGTACTAATAGTTGTAGTTGTACTTGTATTAAATACAGTAGTAGTTGATTTACTTGTATTGGTGCTGAACACGGTGGTAGTAGATGTGTTAAATACTGTTACGGTAGCGGTTGACGTATTAAAAGTAGTTGTAGTTGCTCTATTAGTAGAGTATGTAGTAGTAGTATTAAACGTAGTAGTGGTAGACGTA
>Ga0208434_1000187_pt1 | contig 33311 bp, 44 predicted proteins | sample 13_taG_FD_184086 | JGI IMG/M metagenome (GOLD analysis project Ga0208434, IMG submission 184086) | Marine viral communities from the Subarctic Pacific Ocean - 13_ETSP_OMZ_AT15268 metaG (SPAdes) (version 2) | ecosystem: Environmental > Aquatic > Marine > Oceanic | place: Pacific Ocean | collected... | reverse complement strand
CTGTTCTGTTTTAGGGTTTAGAATGTTAGGCAAATCATTAATAATATCTTCAGTGGTAGTGTAGCCCATTGAGCCTAGAAAGTTTTCCATCTTGTCAGAAGAAACTAACTCGCCTTGATCAAGCTGGAGCGCTGTCGCCATCGCCTGACGCCCTGCCGCTTCAGTTTTTAAAATATCTTGCAGATTGTTTTCGATAACAGATAAATCGCCAGCAATAATACGGCGGCTCTCTGCATCTAAAAACTGCGGAGATAACATCTCTTCAGTAAAGCCAGCTTGTTTTAACAACGCCTTGTTGTTGTCAGACATGCCATCGAGATTACCTGTGCGATATGCGCCCTCTAAACTTTCTAGCAAAGACGCCGCTTTAGTAGCACCACTAACGGGGTCTTGAAACTGAGGCAGGTTTTTAACATTGTTAACGGTTCTCGTCATTAGAGCGCCGCCATAAGCCCGCCTGATGCGCTTCTTCATTTCTGTGGCACCTGACACCGACAATCTATCAGGATGCTCCTCAGCGAGCCTGTCAACGCGAGCAAGAAGGTCTTGATAATCTTGCCCACCCATAGCTGAACTTAACTCACCAGATTCAACACCTGCGGCAACATCCAGCATATCGCTTTCAATCAAAGAGAAATCGCTCTTGAATGATGCTTCATCTTCTGCGTTTACTTTATCTGCATAAAGCGAAGCTGTGTTTTCGCCAGCAAGAACAGAACCAGTATCAAGCGTGAAAGCGGCGTGGCGGTCGCCTACTGCTTCAGCAGTTTTTGTAACGTAAGCGCTATATGCTCTATCAAAACCTTCTGGGTCGTTTGGATGGTCAGCACGCAAGCGGGTTGCTTGGTTCTTCATATCCAAAAGAATATCGTTACGATACTTTCTATCGAGCAAAGGCTGTGCAGTTTGGGCAGCAATTTTAGAAATGCCAGCGGGAAGCTGTCTATATTCTACCTGCCCTGCATCATTGCGAGTACGAAACCCTGCGGCAAGCTCTTCGCCCTTCAAGGTTTCTTCAGCGACAGCTTTATCATAAAAACCCTGCATCATGTTTGCACCAAGGCGCTCTAGGTTTTCACCTGCCTCTACGCCAGCCCTTGATGGGGTGACGATGCCGATGGGTTTATTAAATCCCTCTTGACGCTGTAATCTTTGTATCTTCGCCATTACACTGTTTCCGTAATTGTTTGATACTTATCAACTGCACCAACCAGCGTGCCAATATTTTTAGTAAACGCAGAACGCATTGCCTGATTACCAGCCGCGCGTGCATCTGCCGCCGCAAATCTTGTTCTGCTTTGCTCTAACAATGTCTGTGTTCTGGCTCTGCCATCATCTGTTGCAGATTTTTTCTTTTCGGCTGCAGTAAGTGCTTTTATAGAGCGGTCATTAGAGCCGCGATTATTTACAGCCCTCACTGTATCATTAACTGACAGCATAGTTTGTAGACGGTCTTGGCGTGCATTGTGTTGTTGTAATGCCTCTAACGCTTGAAACTTTGCGTTCTGTTCGTGCTGTGCCGCAATAGCCTGTTGACGCCTACGCTCTGCGCTAGCCGCCTGTTGTCTGCCGTACATTTGAATGCCAGCACTAGCAATCATTAAATAAGGATTACCGAACATTAGAATGCCACCTCTGCTATCAAACCATTAATCTGTAAAGGCAAGGGAGCGCTTTGAGAGATAGTTACCCTTGGGTCTTTAGAGTACCCCAGAGGACGAAACTCCTTCTTGCCTGTTATCTTGTCGGGTGCTGAACCAATAGAGAAGTTTACATTACGGATAACCATATCGGTGCCGTTAACTGAAACGCTCAATGTTTCGTTCAAATCCAAATCAACCATAGAGATGCGCCGTGGGCGTGCAGTCAAGAACCCGCCTTGCACCTGCCCATCAACAGGAAGGGTTTTTAACTCTGGTATAAACTTGTAACCAGCCTGTACTGTGCTTGATGTTTTAACAGCGCTTACATCTAACTGCCCACCAGCAACAGTAAACTGCCCTAGATATTCATCGCCATCTGTTACATCAACAACAGCGCCATTAGCAAAATGAGAACTCACAGTAAACACGCCGTTGGTGCCAGTGAACTCATCAGAAAAATCTGTATCTCGAGAGCTAGTAAATCTTTCTAAGAATAATTTATCTGTGCCAGAACCATCATCTCGTACAGATACAGAATATAAATCATCTTCTACAGAGCAGATTGAATGAAACTTGCCAGTAGTATTCCAATCTACCCAGCCAGCACGCTTCTCATTGCGAATGCTGTAATACACAGAGATGTTGCCATCATTCATAAGAAAGAAAGCGTAAGCCCCTGGACGGTCTAATGAACCCTTCACAGTAGCAAGCTGTAAAGGTGATTTTATCAAATGCGAGGATAGCAGAGATATCATATTGCCTGTGTACGCACCTTCTGCATCAGAGTAGATATACTCGCGCACAGCAGATCCAGTTGACTGCACAAACATGGTTGCACCATCAATAGATTGTGGGCGAACAAAGCCTGTACCAAATGGTGTCTGTGAAGATATCTTCGCGTTCTCTGGCGTTACAGGCTCATCTTGAAAAGAGGGCAGATAAAATTCTGAGCGAGAAGCAAAAATTTGAAGGTCACGATTAGAAACCAGATGCCTAATCCTGTTCGTCTGACCAATGTTTGCGTCCAAGTCCAGAGCATCGTTAGCTTCTGCATCCCCTAAATCAAAGTTAAAATATTGGCTGGTTACTGACCCCCACAGCCCGTCTGGTTGCGACTTCGTGCCGCCAAACCACAATCTATCTTCGTGGAATGTAACAGCCGCAGGGAAGCCTCTAATCGCGGAGTATGATTGCTCATACCATTCTGTTGTTGCCGCGCCTGTTTCAATGGTTGGAGAACCACCGCCAATAGCACCGCCAGTAGCATTAGCGCCAGCAGTTACCTCATAAGTATTCTTATCAATAATACGAGATATTGTTCTAGCGCCGTTAATATTTGTGGCTGTTATACCGCCCACACCACCAGCGTTAGCAATAGTTATAGAAGCACCAGAACTCAACCCATGCAGAGCATGAGTAATCTCTATTTTGTTTGAACCAATCTTTGTTTCAATAGCATCTACATCTAACTGCGCTTGAAGCGTACCAGTAACATCAGCAGTAACAGAGGTGCTATTGGTAAACCCTGTGATTTCTGCTTCTGCCTCACCAATCAACAGCTTTATACCAACATGATTTGCTGTGAAGTATGGAGCGCTAGAAGTTAAAGTAGCACCAGTGCCAGAAGTAGCGCTGGAAGTAAGCGTGACGCCGTTTGGTTGAAAGTTATAATAAGGTTGTAATTTTCTGCCATCGATAACAGAAGTATCAAACTCAAACACCCTTACCTCAAAAGTGGTAAGTCCAGTTCTGACAAGCATTCTACAAAGAAAATCACCATGAGCGATAAACATAAAATCGCCTCGGTGTGCATAAGTAAACTGATTGAGATTATCATTGTTGATAGGCAAATTGTTGCCATCCACATCAGTAGTAACAGTCTGAATGTGGGAGACCACGTTGGTTGACGCGATGATGCGGAAGATATCAAGTTGACCACTAGAGAAAGCGACAATGTATTTCTCATCATCAGAAAAAACAAACGGCTCAATTCTTATCTGCTGAAGCAGAGAACTATCGTAGGTGTGTGTAAAATTATATATACGTTCAGTAGCAGGGCGCTTGATCACCCCTCCTTCTGCACGAATAAAAAAGTTTTTTACAGTCTCAGCCGCCTGATTATACACAGCGCTGTCTGTTCTTGAGGTAAGAGAAGGGTTGATTTCACCAAAGGAAAAGTTGTTTAGCGGTACACGAATACGCGGCATCAGCTTCGCCTTTCAGAAATAAACCTCGATGTTACAAGTTTGCGTGTTGTCTGTTGCTGAGAATCCAAAGTTTTTGCCTGTTGCATTAACTGCAAAGCTTTGCGTTCCATCATCGTTGCCATAGCTTCATCTCTTGCAATCGCAAGCGCAAAAGAAGCGGCAAGAGAATACTCAACAGCCAATGTAAAATAGCTAGGAAAATCCTGCTCTTTTGCCCTGTATGTGTAATCAGCTACAACATCGTTAGTTGTGCTGACATCGTGATACAGCTTGTCGCCGTAAACAGTATATTCAATTAATCTATCTTCAATGGTAACAGCGTGAAGCATGAGCATGTCATGCGGAAGCTGATAAGCAATATCAAACCTGCCTGTTGGCGCGGCTGATAGTTTATTCAATGCCGCTTGGTTTGTAGCAAAGCGCCATCTACTCGTACACAATGCTGTACGCACTGTATCCTCATACAAGTTTGAAGCCACAAGGGCTTCAGTGCTGTCGGCAGAAAATGATGTGATTGGTTCTGCACCAATCAAAATCAATCCGCGTGACGCTATATCTATTCCTGAGTTCGCTACCGTTGACATGTGGTGATGGGGGGCCGTAGCCCCCCAATCCCTTAGTTATTATCTAGGACTTCATAGATACCGTTGTCATCAATAACAACAGCACCCATTGACATCATAGAAGTAGCGAGATGCGCGGCCTTCTGCGGCACATAGTTAATCTCAGTTTGAACATCTGAGTTGATGCCCAAGCCCACAGCAGAAGTGTGGTAAGCGATATTCTTACCAGCGGTTACTGCTGAAGTTGAGAAAATCTTAAAGCCTAAGAATTCCTTCATTGTCATGCCGCCAGCATAAGGCAGGTTCTGCTCACCTACGAAATCGCTTGAAGCAAATTCGTTGATGTTGAACAGGTCTGCATAACCAGCAGGTGACATTGCTAAGTAACGCTGACCATCTTCAGGAAGGTCGGCGGTGCCAAATGTTTCAAACAACTCAAGCAAATCCGCTTTATCTACTGCGGCGGCAGTTGAGTTAATCTGAGTTGAGTTAGCACCTGCATCCATAGCAGTGTACAGAAGATCGTCAGTCTTACGACCAAGTGCGGCGGCGGCTGATTGTGCCACTGCCTGACGCTCATCAATGTTGATTTTCAATTCATCGAGCTTGTCGATGTATTCTGCGGCGTAGAAGTCTGCCATGGTTGCTTCTACATTTGTATGTACAAGTTCCATAGCGGTAACATCGCCGTTACGAGTTTTAGTTGAAGCAGTGCCAGAACCGATTTTCTGGAAGCGAACTACGCTACCACGAACATTGCCTACTGTACGCACTGTGTTACGGAGTTTAGACCCCATGCGCTGATAAGCCATGTGAACTTCGGTTTCAAACTGCTTGATGAAAGCAATATCAATAGTATTAGCCATTTCAAGAGTCCTTTAAGAAGAGTTCAATTACAGTTCACAGTTGTCCGTTTCGCTCATCGTCCAGTTGTCCCGCAGGGCTGTCAGTTAGAAACAGGCTGTATGCTATTGAAATCTCACTTCAATCGTTTCATCGCAACGCACAAAACGAATACAGGAATAGCCGTTGATTACAGTTGCCTCTTCAGCAAATGCAAAACCCAACCAATCCAACCATTTAAGAGTTTTGTGATGGTCAACAGGCACAACATTTTCTAACAAATCATATCGAGCAGATATGTATTCAAACATATCCTTGCTGGCTTTCAAGAACTTGCGAGGCTGTTCATCAATTACAGAAGAGCCAAGAAACCAAATTGTAGCGCCAACAAAATCTTCTGCCGCCATAAAAGGTACAACGCCAAACATACATACAGGTTCGTCTTTATACATACCTGTCCATGTATAGGCGTCTTTGATGCGAAAGGGCGCATGAAGCGCCCTCCACGGAGTTGAAGAATGTATCATACATTCACGAACATCTGATGGCCTCAACCTGTGTTGAAGATAACCAGCATGTTCTACCTCTGCTTTTACAATTTTAACATCACCTTCATGGTGAAAGCAGTTAACGGTAGAGTTTGGAAAACCCTTCTTGGACTTTTTGGACATAAGCGTTATCTCTCTTTGCTGGGTTCCAGTAGCGTTCATCTTTCATCATTGATTGCAAATCGCCTTCATTGATGGGTGCAATGCCACCAGTGTTGTTAGCCATCGAACTAGAGGACATCTGGTTCATTAGATATTCTAACGCTTCAATGCCACCAGCAGTGGAGCCAAGAGAGAGAATGGCATCAGCATGTTCTTCAGGGAAAAACTTCTGCGACCATAAATCTACAGCTTGAATACGCGCATCAGCATTTTCCCCGAGTGCTGCTTTTTCTGCTTCAAGGTTAGGCTGTGTACCTTGCAATGCTTGTGCATACATCTTAATGCCATCTTCAAACTCTTGCTGGCTGTATGCATTTTCGAATGCGTGGTTAGCCCACCATTGAAACAACTCGTTATCGTTTACATCATTCTCGGTTAATTCTTCGGGAACAACATAATCACCAACGGTAGCTGGCCTGTTTGCTAATGCTTCTGCTTCAAATTCTTTTACAAGAGATTCACGCAGTTCATCTTGTGATGTACCCAACTTGCTCTCAAGCTGAGAATATGAGGATGCTAAATCCTCTGGTGTATTAAACTTCTCTGGCAACCACTCGGGGCGTCCAGACACAGGTGCTTCTGAAGCTTCTACAGCCACTTCCACATTATCTGTTTCACTCATTTGATTTCACCTTTTCGCCGTGTTTCATTCGCCTCTCAATGAGGCCCACTAAAAATCGCTGACCCTCCAGATGTCGGAGTTCAGCGTCACTTGCGCCACCACCAGTTACGGCTTCAATGGTGATAGAGCGCAAATACTTTAACGTCTGTTTGCCTGTCGGCGTTCTAAACAGAGCGTGCATGTTTTGTGAGATTTGTTCGTCCTCAGATTTAGGGCGAGGAAACCCATCAAGACCTAGGTAGTTCGACATTAGCCTGTTGCTGTTGTTGTTGGAAATTTTGTGCCGCTTCCATTAGCTGTTGGCGCTCCACCCCATCTCTCACTAAGCTGTCTGGCACGCCAAACTTCTTAGCAAGATACACCGCAACATCATCAGATTTTACTAGCAGGTTAAGTATCTCTGGCCCGAATGTGCCGCCTACCATCTGAAGATAACGAGCAACAGAAGATATATCTTGGTTAGCTTGCGCCTGTGCCAAAGGAGATACAGAACGTACCTTTACTTCTCTGCCGTTAATGGTTGGTAATTCTATTCTGCCCTGCTTCTTCAGAATAAAAACTACGCGCTGTAATATTGGCGCAACCATCTCAGCTTGCAATCTGCCAAATGCAGAGCCAATACGCCGAGACAAGTCAGCCATGCGCTCTGCCACTTCAGTAGCAGACGCAGGTGTTTTGTTGGGGTCGCCTAGCATGTCATTATATAACGCACGCTTAATGTTTGTTCTCATATCATTGAGAACAAGATTGGCAACATTAAAGTCCCCAGCCGCCTTGATAGGCTGTAGACCAGCAGACCCCATAGCTTTTGGAATGATAGTGCCAGGAACAAGATTGATTGTATCTGTGTTTACAACACCATCATCATCCATCTGATAGATACCAGAGATAGCCATCTGCGCGTTCTCTAGTATTAATTCGATTGTAAGGTTGGTTGTTTTAATAGCGCTCAAAGCGTTGACCAGTGGGCCACGACCATATACCTCACCTGCCGCTTTAGACCAGCGGAAACAAATGAAGGGGTTGGAACCAAGGCCATCAAATCTTTCGTGATAGATTATCGATTTATCTTCAACATCGACAACATAAAAATCGTGAGCCTCTTCATTAAGCTTGTCATAGTTTCTACACACAACCTCAATAATCTTGCACTTACTGTCAGGATTGTTTGCGGCCTCTCGAGCCATCCGTTCCGACATGATGCCCTTAGGGTACGCAATAAGTATCTCTGATATCTTAAGAGAGCGCTCTCTAAAAACATGATCGATGCGGTCATCCGCACCTGTATCAAGAACCACAGACGGAAGCGGAATCGCGTTGAAGCGTACTGGATTGATTGCGTCACCTTCTTCACAAAGCAGGACGCCAGTGCCAACAGCAAGGTCCATAAAGCTTTCATGCACCTCTTGCCCGAAGTTAGAGTTCTGGAGGACTTCAAACACATATTCAGTTACCTCATCTAACTGATTGTTAACCTCGTCAACTTGGTCGGGTGGTATCTCTGAGCCCGCAACAAAATCAGCCCAACGTGCAAAGTTTGGAACTAAACCAGACTGCAATCTGCTTGCGAACTCTTGCGTGCCTACAACAGCAGTCTCGTCAAAGATGCGGTCATCTCTGCGCTGTCCTGCTGTTTCATGGTAAAAACTCTGCCGCATGGGCAGAGCATACTCATAGCACTCATCAAAAAGAGGTTCGAAGTTCGTGCGTGCATGCTTGGCACGCTCATACTTTTGGAGCAGACGTTGAGCAATAGCGCCGTGCATTACAGAGTTCCGTCAAAGTAACCTGCGCCGCCCTTGCTACCTGTCAGCAAAGATACGCTACCCATACCGCCACGCTTTTGCTTGATGGCTTGACCTAACGCTTTATCTCTGTTCTTCAAACGCTTTTCATTCTCAGCGGCCTCTTGGTTCTTGCGCTCAATCTCAGCATTTGGATCAACAGGCGGTACAGATGATTTCGAGGGGCTTGCTAAACACATAATAAATTCTCCAATCTACTTTGTGATATGGTTTGCGAGTTTGCAGAGCAACGCACAAAACTACATTCGTGACCAAAGACCTGCTCTTCTGCTCTTTGGTTTGCGTGAAAACACATCGTAATCTTTGCGTGCTTGGAATGCTGAAGTAGCGCTTGCCATGTTCTGCATGATAGCCCTGCCCTCACCTGCACCTAGCATTAGATATTGCACTGCATCATGGATGTGGGAGAAATGGTTCTTTTCTGGCTTATCATCATAGCGTTCGCCTGATACCTGCAATCGCCTGTACTGGTAGCCGCCTTCAAAACCCTTGATGATGGTTCTACAGCGCGGGTCAATCAAAAGCCCAGAGTGACCGTCAACCATCCGCCCCAATGGTGCTGAAACTGATTCCAGCCTAAGAGACACATCGTTTGATGGCGCTGGACGAGCATTAAGCCCTGCGCTTCGTAATATCTGGAACGGTGTAGATTCATCTGTTTGAGCGCGAAAGTCGCCAGCAGGATCACCAAATATGATGACCTCTGAGGCAGAGTAACGTGTGGAAATTTCTTGGCGGAGGACTTCGCTAAACTTCACGATGCCCATGTCGAATGCCACTATCTCCTGTAATATGAGCCAACGTCCACGCACTTTTTGCCCAAACACGCCAGCAGGTGTAAGCCCAAAATCTATACCCAGATAAACAGGCACACCCGCCGCAACAGGTATCTCTTCTCTGGCGACATGTACATCTGCCGCAAACATCGGGTAGACAGGTTTACCGTCTTTGATACTCCCAAGGCGATTCATCACATACACATCTATCCAACTCTTCGTCTTGCCCTGTACGATATTCGGATAGTAATCGTTCCTCATATTGTTTTTGTTTTCTGCGTTCACGTTTGGCGAATATTTTATGACGTTCCCGCCCTCGTCCTTTTCCTCCACCATTCCTTGAGGCTGGGTGAAGAACTCCCAGTTGTCGGGCTTCACCAGCATCTTTGCTTCTTCTTTTGGAATGTGATCTGGTATCGGAACTTCCCCTGACATGATAGGCCACCAATGGTCCTCCTCTGGCGCGTTAGTATCTGCAATCACACCTGTCCAAGTACATCCGCCATCCTTCATGGAAGGGAAACGACCTACACGCATTGAACATGCATCGATAATAGATTTTGGAATCTCACGCGCTTCGTTTACCCAGATGCCTGTTAACTCTAATGAGAGCAACTTCTTCACATCTTCTGGCCTGTCGAGCGCAAGAAAGATAACTTCCAACTCTAGGTCTGCACGTTTGATGTTATGCGTATAAGGTACAGACCATTGGAACTTGCCCCATTCTTCTTCGGGGAACCAATCGAGCCAAGTTTTGATTGTGGTAGTTTTTAGCTGTGGGTTGGTGTTACGAATGACCGCCCACCTAGAACGGCGCACGCCATTCTTATCTTTCTTCTGCTGTAATGCGCGTCTAAATAATTCAACACAACAGCAAACAGATTTGCCAGAGCCTACAGGGCCACGCAACAATCTGAAGAACACTTCGCTCTTCATAAAATCTTTTAGCGTTTGACCGTCAGGTTTATATTTAAATGTTGTCAACTTTGTTATCCTTACCGAATTTAATCATGCGCTCGATTACTTCTGGCGCAATTACTGAGATAACCTTGTCGGCTTCTCTGTCGGTCTGGAACTGTTCAGGGTGATAGGCAAGATGTACTCTCTTCACAATATTGCGTAGAAGAATGCGCTCATCTTTATTAATGGTATGCAAAAAACTCATGTGCGATGTGCCTTTGTTTTTTTAGCGATGGATGCAGGTTGGCGGGAATGTTGTTTGCCAGCTTTAACAGCTTTGCGCTTGGCGGCTGTAGATGCCGCGTACTCTGCTGATGAAAGAGATTTGATAGCGCTCGATGGTAGATAGCGCTCACCTGTAGCGCCCTTGCCCTGCGTAGAGTTTTTGCCAGACTTAGTGCGCCACTTTTGTTTAGTCCAGCTACGCAGAGAAGCTTGTGAAGGTTTTAAACCCATGCTTTTTTCCTCGCTACAAAATACGCGAACCCTAATATGAACAAGGCCGAAATTAAAATTAATGCAAATATGCCTATGGCTTCTTTGAGTTCTTCTTTCTTTTTCGCTTGTTCACGCAGAGCGATTTGTCTTTGCTTGCGTGCCTCTGCTTGAAACTTTACCCAATCAGGCCACAGACCCGCCCTGCCGTATAACTGCATATAGCTTTGCAGATCTGCCTCTTGCTTTTTAATTTTCTCAAGAGCCATAAACTCCTCAAAATCATTGCCGAATACACTAGCTTTCTTCTTGCGTTGTTTGTTCTGCAATTCCTCTTTTGCATTTACAAAGTCGGATATAGCCTTCCCCGCACTGGCAAGCTCTTTACCGTTTGCAATAGTTGTTTTTATTATTGCAAATGCACCATTGATTGCCGCAAGTTCTGCTAACATTAGCTGGTATATCCGCCTCCCTTTGCTTTATAAGCCTTGGCTAACATTTGTGCTTTTCTTGCACTCCACTGACCTTTTGCTCCGCCCTTGTTACCAGCTTTGATGCGGTTGAAGAGCGCCTTACGCATTGTAGGTTTAGTGTAATTACCAGCCGCGTTAACTGCCATCAGTACCCCCGTGAGTAGGTGCCAGCCGCAGGTTCACGCTTCAGCATAGAAGCAGGTTTCTTTTTGGCAGCAGTTTGTTTTTTAGCGGCCTTCTTTGCGGCGGCTTTTCCAGCTTTGGTGTATGGAAATTTTTTACCAGATACGTTTGGCATTATGCTTTATCCTTCTTTTGGTGCAGGTTTTGGTCTTGGCTTTGGCAAAGACATATTTAATTTTGTGTCGTAAAATTTGTTTTCTGTTGCGCCTTGTTTGGGTGTTTTGCCAGCCTTTACTCTTCTTTTTTCTTCTGCTTTCAGAGAGCCTTTACCCCTCATTAAGCTTCTGGCAACAGGCTTTAGTGTTTCAGAATCAAATTCACGCAATCTAATTTTGTTGTTTAATAAAGAGTTTATTGGCTTGTTTTTTGGAACAGCCGCAATGTTTTGCGCTTTTACAATTCTTTGATAATGTTCCGCTGATGCACCTGTAAGTTTTTCGGCTTCTGATTTAGTAATTTTTCTAAAGCCAGTATTGAACTTACTTCTATTTTTTGAACTGCTGTCCATTATGCTTTATCCTTCTTGGCTTTGTTGCGCTTGGAAATGGCGGCGGCTTTTGCTCTTGCATCAGCAGAACTAGATGCACCCCACGCCATAAGAGAGAGAAGTTTTCTGGTAGGCTTGCCCTTGCTATCTCTGTCAGGGCCTTTATTGCCAGCCATGCGAGCAAGGAAGCTGGCTCTGCGTGGGTTGTCACCCGACTTCACAGGAGCCTTGAGCGTGCCTTGCTTGTAGCTATCACGGCCTTTCTGGTTCAATCCGCCTTTCGGATTCTTACCTGCCGAGCGTGTCCATGCTGGTGATACCATCAACCAAATCCAATCTGTTCTGCAAAAGTTTCAAACCTCTCACCCAACCCACCTTTATCTTTCTTCTGGCGGTCTCTTCTATCGTTGACACTGCCAAGAGGTGTGTAGGTATTCCCCCGCCGTTGGAGGTTCTTATCTTCTAAATATTCAACAGGCGCTTTGATGGTATCAAAGAAGTTATCGAGGAAGCCGCCAGCATACTGGCTCTCAAACTGCTTCTCGAATATCTGTTTGCGCTTGTTGGTCATGCCGCCTTCAAATACAAAGGTGGTGGCATTAGGATTGATGTCGTCATCAAAATCGGTGTTAACCACCTTCTGTTCTTTTGACAGCTTTATCTTGACGCGCAGTGCATCTTCTCTGCTGGTGCCATCTGGGTTCTCTGGCATTATTTTGCCGCCCATGTAGCGTGCCACAGGATATATACTGCCAGTTTGGTAGGTTTCTTCTGCGGAGGCTACAAACTCTTTCCACCCGCCTCTATCTTGGAAATCATAAGTATCGAATACATACAGTTCGCCATCTTCTACAGTTACACCAAACTCACCAAGAGAATTGCGTATCTGGTCGCCAATGGTGTCGATATTGTAGTTATCCTCGAAGATAGATTTATCCCCCAGGACTTTCATCATGTCGTCATAATCGATGCTCTTTACCTGCCCCTCTTTGATATCAGGGTGAAGGTTGGCAACAACAATCTTTAATGTCTCTAGCGCTTCGCCAGAGATGTTGTTCTCGTTTACAACGCCGTCAGAGGGGTCAATGAAGTCGGGGAGCAAAGAGTTCAGAACACCACGCAGGTAGAAGTTCTGATGCTCTGGGAGCGCTTTTAATAATTCATTTAATACTGGCATCGAACCTTGCACCAAAAAATATTTATCAAGTGCAATATCACAGATGCAGTGTTAGAGGCTCAACGCACAAACCTTGCGTGTAGGTATAGAAGAAAGATAACTATGGTAAGGATGGGGTGCGCTATAACAAACAGCCACACGTTTATTTCCTGATAGGTGAAGCCAGTAGCAGAAGCGGCAAGCTTCAATAACTCAACCCCTGTCCAAAAAATATAATCAATCATCGCTCTCTCCAGTTGCATATATGCTATCGAGCTTTTGTGGCAATAATGTGACTAAGGGTCGGGGTCGAGGGGGTAGTGCGCAACTTTTGGCCCCCCCCCTCTATGATTAGCTACCTCGCCGCTTCAGGTTCGGGCGGGCAAGCGAATGCGCTAGCCCGCAGTCTTATAGTGCGGGGCTTGCCCCGCTCCGCTTCACTCGCGGCGACCCCGCTAGCTGAGGTCAATGTTAACGCTAATGTCTCCAGCGTGCAGGTGCATGTGTTTCTCGGGAGCCTTGAAGCCCGCACGGTCAAGGATATCTTTGCTCGCTTCCAGTTGCACGTACTCACTCTTGGCTCCCCGAGAAAGCTGCACCAGCTTGGCGGCGGCAATCGTAGCACTCACGCCCATAGTTTCACCAATCCTCTGCATCATGTAACTCTGCACATGCGGTAGCCGCAAAGCCTTGCTGGCTGTCACTCTCCCGCTATCACCCGAAGCGTAACCAGCCAAGCCCGCCGCCTCTGTGATACTGCATCCATTTGCTACAAGCGCATCAACCAAGGCGGTCTGCTTGGCGGTCAGCTTCTTCCCCGCTACCTCAACATTACTACTCATCTTATCATCCTGTACAGTTGACCCCCCCTTGTGTTCCCCCCCTTTATGACCTCTCCCCAAACACAGTGTCAACGCACATAGTGTCAGCATGGTATCTGTGCTTGGTCTGCCTTTACCCCGTTGTCTGGCTGGCGCGTTACCCCCGCTGACTCCTTACCTTCCAGCACTCGCCCAGAGATACAAGGCCAAGCGTTGTCCTCGCTCTGCTCGGAGCCTTGTATATCTGGTCTTGCCGTGCTGGTGGCGGGCGGATTCATACGCGGGGGATAACCCCCTGCACCATCAAACGGAGATAAAAATGACAGTAGAAAAAGCACAGATTGAAACCATGCTAACAGCTATGTACGGTTCACTGAATAAATCACTAACCAAAAACTATCCTGCAAAGATGTACCTCGGTAGCATGATCAACCAGTCTATCTGGATGAAGAATAATAAAGCTAACGATGCCGCTGAGAAGATTGAACGCATCCGTTCCATGACATCAGATGTTATCGCCAACGAAAGCGCAGAAGATGGTCGAGTAGTTCACATGCCATCTGGAACAGCCGCAGTAGGTTCCCGAAACTTCAGCCAGCACAGTGTAGACCAGCTTATGGCATACGCCGAGCGCGATGAACAAGAATCTGAAATACACGCCGACAATGAGAAAGCATTACGCGGTATATATCAGTCAATCTTCAAAGAGGCATATCAGTCCAAGCAAGAGAGACAGGCGGCGTCAATGCCATCATCCGATGTCAACAAGTGGTTAGCCAAACGAGCTAGCTAACACATAACAGTTTCCTCCCGAAAGAGGGGCAGGCTTCGATAGCCTGTCCCTTTTTTTATGGGCAAGCAGATGGCCCCGCAATCCCTAGCTAATGAAGGGGTTATCTGCGTGCATGTATAGCGAGCATGTGCCTGTTGAATTGTATGAAATGTTAAATAATACTGCAAAAATGCATGCAATACACTTGATACTACTGCATTAATGCACTATATTAAAAGTAACACCAACGTAAACAAGGAAAAATCAAATGCGTAAAATTGTAGAAGATGCCTTTAAATGTGATGAACTGATTTATCAATTCACACGGATTGATGTGGAAGATGGCTATCTAAAAACAGGTAGCATCGAAGAGGTAAATGAAACCTATTCCGATGATTACATAATCGGTGAAGCCGAGAACAGATTGGCTATTTCAAGTTCAAACTGCGTCAGCAAATGCCCAGCAGATATGACAGCAGAAGAGCGCACTCACTGGAAAGAGTGGGGACAGCTAGACGATTTCATTATCAAATATAAGTGGGGGGCAAAATAATGCGCGCTTCAGATTACGATGCAATCAATCAAAAGATTATCGACCAGCTGAATAATGGCGTTCGTCCATGGGTCAAATCACATAACAGCGCTGGCGGAGGGATGCCCCTCCGCGCATGCGGCACGCCATACAGGGGCATGAATACCATCATGCTATGGATGGCTGATTATGATAACCCGTATTGGCTGACGTTCAATAAAATCAAATCGCTTGGCGGTTCTGTTAAAGGTGAGAAATCACCAGCCAAAGTTATCTATGCCTCGCAAGTAAACAAAGAACGCGAGGATGGTAGCAAAGAAAGCTTTGGGTTTCGCAAGCTTACCTCAGTATTCAATGCATCACAGGTAAAAGGATTGCCTGACCATTATTACACCAAGGAAAATATCTTTGCGAATGCTGATGAAAGAGCATCCGAAATAGATGCTTGGGTTGCACATACTGGCGCCCACATTGGCACCAAAGATGGCACGCCTTGTTATGTGCCAGCCATTGATAAAATCTACATGCCAGATTGGCAAGATTGGAAAGATGCAAACGCATATTACTCTACCTTGTTCCATGAGTTGGCGCATTGGACTGGTTCAAGCAAACGCCTTGATAGATTGGATATGAAAAACCGCAAGGGGTATGCGTTCGAAGAATTGGTAGCAGAAATTTCTGCCGCCTACCTGATGGCTCATCTCGGCCTGTCTATGACAGTACGAGATGACCATAGCGAATATATTGGCGCTTGGTTATCAGCATTAGATCATGACCACAAATATATATTCGATGCCGCAAGCGCGGCGCAAAAGGCTGTCGATTATCTCTTTGAGATAGTCGCAGTCTCCGAAAACACCAACGTAAAAACAGCATAGAAGGTAAGCAAATCATGCTCAATTTAGCACAGAATAATGTAACATCTCAGATCCTCCAGCGTATTGAAGAGCGTCTGACCCGCATCGAAACAAAGTTACACTGCCTTGACGGTGTAACTGTTGCCCCCAAAGGGCAAGATAATCAGCCGCGTACTAGGCTGGTTATCAATGCTGGCAAAGTAGAAGTTGCGCCAGAACCAGCACAGCTATCAAAGACTGGCTATGACCGTATCGCAAAGATATGGGATTTCTTTGGCAAAGATAGCTGGTTTAATACTGACACAGCCTCGCAAGTTTTAGATTTAACCAGCAAAGATATTCGCAACCTCCTCTATCTAACCCGCAACACTGATGGCTGGGAGGTTATCGACAAAGATATGCCAAACACCAAGCAGAAGCTTTATAAGATTGCGAGGGTATCAGCATGAACACGCAACTCATAAAAGAATTTTCCAAACTGCCACAGGTAACAACAACAATAGATGTTGTCCTGTTGGGCGAAATGCTAGGCCGCAATCTATGGCCTAGCGAATATGCCCAGGTGTTGGACGTTATCTTTGATGGTAATGACACCGCCAAAGCTACCGCAAAAGCGGCGGCGGATGTCATTTGCGAGCGCAAGCTTAATGAAATGGAGGAAGAGTATGAACATTCCCGCGCTTTCTCTGCCTAAATCTATGTCGTATAAAGATGCGTTTGAACTAGTGTATCAGACTGTTGAGTTAGATGCCCAGCGTTCAGAGCGTGACGCAAAATATTTCGAAGATGAAATAGATAACGACCCTGATTTTTCAGCATCGCATGCCGCAAAAACAAGTAGGCTGAAAGCTTCTAAATTAAGAGAAGCGTTTGCCGTACTCGCTCGCGGATACTAATCTTAATCGTGCAGGTTTCTAATGACCTGCACGACCAACCCTTTTATTTCTAAATCTTTAGCGGCATACACAACACTATCAGAAATGAATTTGTTCTTCTCTGATGTTGCACGCAACACTAAAAATCTATCATCATGTATAGCAACAACAGTATCACCAGCCTCATAAGCTTTATGATTTCGTTTTACTACCAAGATATCATCAACAGACATTTGAAAATCTGGCCAACCTATACCTAATTTGTAAGCCTCGACCTCACCTTTAACGCCCCACACAGATATAACCCCTAATCTATTACGCTCAGTATCATAGAGCGCTACAGCATTCACTTCCCCCTGCTGTATAACTTGATGTGTAAAGCTTGGTGCCGACCCTGCAACCAACGCAAGCTTTGCTATAGTTCTCGCAGATGGGCAGTGTGCCGCATCTTTTAAAAAGCGAGTGATGTTAGTCGGCGATGTCCCCGCTAACGAAGCCCAGCGATTAGCTGACCAACCGTTTTTGTCCATAACTTGGCGCATCCATACCCTGATGCCCCGCACTTCTACGGATTCCATTTGAACATATCCCTGCAAAATTTGGTGGTGATAATGTGCCACATGATGAACGTTTCCTGTGCATTCTTATACTGAATGCACGCTGACTAGCCCTCACTTGAGGTCGGAACACAGATGGCGGAGCATGTGGAATATTCTCCCAGTGCCCTGTGCATGTAGAAAGTTTCATATCTTACTCCGGAAAAAAAATCATGCAGTTTTTTTGCACAAACATTTTGTGCGTTTATTGATGTTACTGCATTATTGCATTATATGCAAATGATGAAAAGTTATCTTGAACAATTGAATTTAATCTGCGCCCCAACAGGAATAAACTTGCTTACGTTTTTCAAGCAAGCTGGCGTGCCTACCTCAACCTATTACCGCGCCAAAGCAGGGAAGGATTTGCGCTTATCAACAGCAAGGAAAGTTGAAAGTGCGATCACATCTTACACACTACACAAATCCAAAACCCAATACGAGTAGTTGGCAACAGCTAATCGAAAGCCTCGCCCTACTGAGAAAGAATAAGGGCTATTCACAAGAGGAGTTAGCGCATCGCATTGGATGCCACTCCTCTCTTATCCACAAATGGGAGCAAGCCAAGCGCGTACCCAGCGGGTTTATGTTTGCTTGTTGGTTAGATGCATTGGACGCGCAAATCAAAATCGAAATCGAAAGCCAAGCAGAATAATCTTGGTAAAGCTGCAACCTGCGAGAAATGTAAAACCAGCACACTCTGGTACACAGTCCTCGCCAACAAAGCAATCTACTGTTTAGATTGCATGGAGTATTATGGATGGCAACATCTCAGCGCAGTAAGGGAAGCTACCATGAAAGATGGTGGTGCGAATTCTTCAAAAAGAAAGGTCTCCAAGCGGAAAGGCAACCGCTATCTGGACAGTTGGGAGGCGAATTTGCTGGTGACATCAAACTCGAAACCAAGTTCGGACGATTGGTAGCAGAGAGTAAATACCAAGCAGAAGGGCGAGGGTTTTCTTTCTTAACTAAAACCCATAAAGAACAGCCAGCTGATATCTATCTGCTTAAGCAGAAAGGCAAGCCACATTTTATTTGTATTGAGGTGAGCAACCCATTGGTTGAGAAGTTAATTCGCTGGCTGGGCGGGGAGGAGTAAGCCCAGCCAGCGTATCATACCGCGCATGCAGGAGGTTTGCGCAATCATATACTGCATTAATGCATTGTGTACGTCAACCCTCCTATGTTATACTGCAAATATGCAACAGGAGGATTGATGTTTCATCACATCGCATGGGCTATGAAAGCCGAAACGCCAGACGCATTAACCCGCTGGCTATTGGTAGTGTTAGCCGACCATACAAATGAAGATGGCAAGTGCTGGCCTTCACAAGCAACGCTTGCTAGGCGCACAGGTATGGGGCGGTCAACAGTAAATCGCAAGCTAGAAATGTTAGAAGAGGCTGGTCTTATCAGCCGTGTATCTGGCAACCAAACACGCTCGACAGTCTACTATCTGCTAGTACCAGAGAGAGACAACCTAGTACCAGAGCGAGACAAGGTAGTACCAGAGCGAGACACTAAACTACCATTAAACAATAATACTCTCACAGAAGAATGGGAGCCATCAGAAAAGCTAGTGAACGATATCAATTTGATTGCACATAAATCTAATCAGGAGATAGATCATGTCATTGAAACAGCTAAGTTCATTGCATACCATCAAAGCAACGGACGCAAAATCAAAAATACCACAGCCGCCTACAAACGATGGTGCCTTAACACTATCACCTTCGCAAAAAGAGATGGCGCTCGCCAAACTTCAGGACGACAATCGTTCCCATCAAAGGACGAACATGGTAGAAGATGGCGTAGCTTCATTAGTTCCGCTGGAAATAAAAATCAGTAAAGATTTCGAACTGGTTCGCTACAACATTCCAGCAGACACACCGCTGGATAAGTTAGAAGCGGCCATGCGTAGGGTTGAGGCATCACTCATTCCTCTGCCGCAAGAAGAAATAGAACAGCGCCTGACTGTACTGGCTATGCTTGTCACCATCCCTAAAGATTTCGATGATGAAATTCTGGCCCTCAAGCGCAGAATTTTAGCAGAGAAACTACAGCAATGGCCCGCTGATATAGTGCTAGAAGCATTTGATAGCGTAGAAAAGAGCTGCAAATTCTGGCCTACACTTGCAGAGTTTGCACAGCATTGCGATTGGAAGCTACGACCTCGCAAACTTTTGCGTGAAGAACTGCAAAAACGCATTGATTACCGCTAATTGTTATGGTACTGTTGCATAAGTGCAGTATTTATGAGGAGTAAATCGCATGGAACGTAAAGGTTTTATCGGAGGTTCAGACCTCTACAGTATTATGCGCGGTGATTGGCACGACCTCTGGCTGGTCAAGACAGGGCGCAAAGAGCCAGATGATTTGTCAGGCCAGTTTAATGTACAGCTGGGCAATGAAACAGAATCTTTCAATATGACCTGGCTTAACCAGCAAACAGGTTGGTGCAGATACTTTGCTGAAGTAACCCGTAAGAACATTGCCGATGTACCTTATCAGGCAAGGCCAGATGGCATTGGCAAGCATGACCACAGCGATGAGTACGCTATCATTGAAGCCAAGCATACTGGCGGTCACAAGAAGATGTCAGATATTTTATCTGCCTATCTGCCGCAAGTGCATTTGTATATGCGTGTCATGGATATCCATCAAACAGTATTCACTGTCATCTTTGGCAATCGCTGGGAACATTGCGTGGTTGATTACGACCATGAATTCTGGATGAAAGTACACGCACAGGCGTTCAACTTCTGGCAACATGTGGTCGAGGATACAAGACCCGACACTTATGAAGAGGTCAAGATTGATTGGACGCAGGTAAAGGTTGATGGATTGGTCAGCCGTGATGCCAGCCAAGATAATCAGTTTGTGAATTTAGCGCATGAGTTTGTGAATGCTTCACAGAATATGAGGCAACATGACTCTATCAAAAAAGAATTGCGCTCAATGATTAATGATAACGAGCGTGAGGTGTTCTGCGATTTGCTGACCATCAAGCGTGACAAGCGCGGCGCATGCCGCATCACCATAAACGAAGGGGCGGTTTAGCACACCCGCCCCTTCTAACACCAACTGCACACAAGGAGTATGCAATCATGGCACAAGATAATGTAGCCAAGCTGGAAAAGCAACCAGCCAAAACAGCAATGCCCAAAACTTTTGACGAAGCAATGCTGGCCTACCAACAGGAATCTGTTGTCGCTGTCAAAGACAGCAAGAACCCACACTTTAGAAGCAACTATGCCAGCTTAGAAGCTGTCATCGATGCGGCAGGTGAAGCCAACAAATATGGTTTGTACTTCATGCAACCCCTCGACCTCATTCAGATTGGGGATACCGTTGTTCAGGTGGTCAAAACCATCATTGTACACACACCATCTGGCGAGAAGCGCGAGAGCCTTTGCCCTGTACGTTCTAAAGATAACAACGACCCACAGAAGATGGGGTCGGGTATCACCTATGCCAAACGCTATGCATTGCAGTCTGCGTTTGGTCTGCCGTCAGAAGATGATGATGGCAACACAGCGGCACAAGCAAAGCCGCAACAACCAACCACCAACAAACCCTCGGAGTTTTAAATGGAATACGATAACACAAATTCTGGTGCGGGGTTCTCTCCCCGCCCAGAGCAAAACATGATCCTCACTGGCAAGATGAACCTGCGCGGTGAAGATATGAATATTGTTTTGGTAAAAGATACCGACCACAAAGGACAGCCAATCATTGGCGTGTTCAAACGTGTTGGTGTTCTGTTTACCAACGACCAGAAGAAATCAGAAAAGGATACTGATTACTCTGGCCCCATCGAAGATATGCGCCTTGCCGCTTGGAAGAACACATCCAAGGATGGCAATCCGTTTCTATCTTTGAAAGCATCAGAGAAGCAGAACGGTTCTGCCCCTGCCCCTGTTGCACAGCAAACCGAAACAGCAGAGGCGATTGATGATGTTATACCCTTTTGAGGATATCAAAGATAACCTGCACTTAACTGAGCAGGGCTTGCGATATCATTTGAAAAAGCATGACCTGCAATATGTAAAGATGGGTCATAAAAGGTTCTTCACCAAAGAGCAGTTAGATGAATTCTATTCCGCTGTATTTGAAATAAAAGGAGCAAACGAATGCTCACCATCTACAAAAGAAAAGAAACCTTCCACATCCGTGGCTCTGTCTCCGATGGTAACAGAGTGGTTAAGGTCAGGCGCTCTACAGGCCAAACTAACAAACGCAGAGCAGAAGAAGTCTGTCGCTACGTAGAGGCTACCATCTTAAATGAAATGAGGGGCGGCGTTAGCACGTTGCCCTTCATTGCCGCCGCTGATAACTGGCTGAATATTAAACAGCGAGGCGGCACCGATACATATATTGTTGGAAGATTAAAAGAACATTTCGCTGAGTATCAGCTTAATCATATTAGCAAAGATGCTTGGCAACATTTCGTTAGCAAAAATTTATTTGGTGGCAAACCATCTAACGTAAACAGATACCGCGCTACTCTTGTATCGATACTGAACAGCGCATCTGTTTCCCCTGCCATACCAAAAGAAAAAGAAATCAATGATAGGGTTCGCTTCCTTACCTATGAGAAACAAGAACAATTGCTGGCTGAATATCCAGAATTTATTCGCCCATTGTTTATAACGCTTTGCTATCAAGGATTGAGATTGTCTGAGGCGCTTGGTCTCCGCCCTCACCATATCGACCTTGAGGCAAACACACTGTTGGTAGAAAAAAGTAAGAATGGAAAGAGAAGGATTGTTCCTTTGCATGATAGGGTGCGAGGGGTTTTCGTCTCCTTACCCTCTCGCCCTGTTCTGTTTACCAACAGTAGCGGTGTACCCTACGCAGATGCGCGTAATCTGCGTGGGGTACACATCCGCGCCTGCCGCCGTGCAGGCATATCAGAGTTCACAATTCATGATTGGCGTCACCATTGGGCATCACGATTAGTTATGGCAGGAGCAAGCATGCCTGTGCTAATGAAGTTAGGCGGTTGGTCATCTGAGCGCATGGTATTGCGCTATGCTTCTGTTTCAGACGAACACATATCTGACACACTGCGGAGGTTGAAGTGAAAAAAAGATTGCAAAAACCGTTGCTTATAGATAACGTGTATTTCTTTGGTAAGGGTGAGGTCGCGTGTTCGAATCACGCTAGCAGCACCACCATCTTCACCATTTTCCCCTTTATATTCAGAGCCTTATGGATGATATTTTTTCATTTGGTGGTCTGCATTTTTGCAGTATTAATATCAATTTATATAATTGGTTATGCTTTAGGTTTGCAGGAAATGAATAAGTCGGACACAAATCGGACACAAAATTTATATCAACAGATAGAGGTATCTCATTATGAACAAAGAAGATAAGCCAACCGCTTTGCATACGAGTGGAAAATATCAACAAACCAGAGCCTACAATGTGGGCTTTATTGTTGAGATGTTTGTCGAGCGCAAGGTAAGAGCGTTTGATGAAGAGCAAGCAAAAGAACTTGCTGAAAATAGATTTCGTGCAAAGCATCAATCATTCATCCGCAAGGGATATACCGCTGGTGATATTGAACAGATAACATGTGAGTTAGTTAAATGAGTGATATGAATAGAGAGCGTATATTAACAGATGCCGAAAAGGCAGTACGCAACCGTGGCGCGAATTACGGTTCGCCATCTGAAAACTTTGCTCGCATCGCACAGCTATGGACAGCCTACACAAATGTTGATTTTGCTGTGGAAGATGTCGGCGTGATGATGATGCTTGTCAAGCTTGGCAGGTTGATGGAAAACCCACACCATCAAGATAGCTGGGTAGACATCGCTGGTTACAGCGCCATCACTGCTGAAGCGATTGGCGAAACTTTAGATAATCAGCACCCTCTTGAGGGTCAGCAAAGCATTGAACCCAGCTAACAGGAGATGGATTATGCGGGTCGATAACCTGAAGGATTGCTTGCCCAAAGTTCTGCTGTTCAAAACCTTTGACAAAGGCGTAAGTGTCATGGAATTTGTAACCACGCGCACGCGCAAGCCATGCAGTCTTTTTACGCTCCACATCCTCGATATGAGCCAGCCCCCAGTTATGCCTGTGACCGCTTATGTACAACTCTGCGTGTCCCTTAAACCTAGCCATCTTGTTCTGGGCATGCAAAGAATTCCATTGAGAGTGACCAGGCATATCATGCGCCGCATGTATTCTGCACTTCCTGCCATTGGGGAAGTTGATAGAGATGCGAGCCTCCCAATCCTCACGCACGGTGTTAAGACCGCACATCCATTTGAGAGGATCACCCGCACCAGACCACATATCGTGGTTGCCGCCAATGAGAACCAGCGGGTTCATCTCTTGAATAAGCCACTCCACTAATTTCCACGCTGTTTTATGAGAGGTGTCTTGTTCGCCGTATAAGCGCCCCAGACGCCCAACCCAGTTGTTCTGGTGGTCGCCTAGCGAACATCCATAGATGCCCTTGTACGCCTTCTGTAACGCCAAATGAGAGCGTAATGAATCCCAATCACAGTGGTTGTCATCGATGTGCGGGTCGCCATACCATAACAAGCCGATTGGCTGGTCAGATTTCATTTCGATTTCATGCCAATGCTTTGCTTCTTTGTACTCTTTGCGCTTCTTGAAGCGAGCATGAAGCTGGTCTACCAGTACATCTACTGGCAAATCATCTTCTGGCATTTGAGGAATTACAAACTCGCCTGTGTCAGCGGTAGCTTTTTGAAGGTGGCGATGAAAGGTAGACTTTGACATCCCCAAGGCCTGTGCCGCTGTAACGACATTGCCATACATTTCATACGCATCTAATATATCTTGGTTATTCGGACGTTCCATTACATTCCAACATCATATCTCTGAGTTCTCCACCCCGAATACCTACCTGCTGAAACCACAAACTATCTTCCATTTCGTATGCCGCGCGGTCCCATGACCTATCTTCTAACGCCGCAATAAATTTCTTAAAGCGAGAGAAACGAGGCCAACCCATATTGAAAACCATAGAGGCAATCACATGCTGTGCTTGCTGTGGCAAATCTCTCCACCAATCCATACGGTCATCAAGTTCGTTAAATGTTTTAATAATATCATCTTCAAGAATAACCAAAGCGGCTCTTTCAGAAATCGGTTCGCGCAGATTATGACCATACCCAATAGTCGGAACGCCAACTGTATCGTGATACATTTCTAAACGTAGCCCTTCATGCTTGGCTACCAGAGCAGTGAAGTAATCTATTTTCATTTCTTAAACATCTTTGTCATTTGCTGTACGCCAAAGCTTGCCGCAAATACAACGGCAACAGCATTCTTATAGAAGGATGGCATGGTTTCGAGCGCGGCAAAGCCACGCTCTACAATATCTTCATGTCCTGTGAATGCTAAGATAAGGGGAATAGAAACCAAAATTGTCAGCCATTCATCTTTCCAAGAAGCGTTTGAATTACGCGCTTGTTCAAGATTCCATTCTTGCTCTCCAGCCGCCACACGCTTGGCAACGGCTGTCTTGGCTCGCTGTGTTTCAACTTTGGATTCTACCCAAGAGCCAGCAATATTAGCTAGCGGTGCGATAAATGCTTGTAACATAGCACAACATTAGTGTGCATATCCGCAGTATTAAACGCACATTTTAGCGAAGTTTAATAATTTTTAGAATAACATACACCAGAGAGGTGATGCCAAGAATTAAGGCTACCCACTCATTAACGGCAGGTAGCCATAGCGGTGCAGAAATACCACCAGTAGCAATAGCGATATCGTTGCTATCCATCATCAATCATCCGCTGGTTTCGGGTTGTCAGTTTTAATTTGAGCAACATGCGCTTGCCATGCCGCCAAACCATTTTCTGTAATATACTCTACTTGGCTCTCAAGAGTACCGTAGGCTTCTTTTCGAGCAGTCAACCAATCAGGGTTAGGTGCTGGTGAAGCCTTTGCCGCCGCAGTTCTTGAGGCACCTTCAGACAAGAAAGAAGGCGCTGAACCACTTCTCAGATGAGGCGGGATATGCATGTGTACTAAATCATCAAGGTCAGCTTCTGTCATGTCAGAAGTTAGCTCAATGAATGTCCAACTACCATCACTCCATTGAATTTTGGCTACGCCATTATTAATTTCTGGTATTGTATATTGTGTCATTGCCACTTCCTTATTGGACATCTAGAAAATTTTAACTTTGTTTTAGCTGGCATAAAGCACCCACATTTTTTGCATTGCTTAATTGATGAACGAAACCACTCACATGATTTGCAGATACTGTATCTTTCATCTGCTGACATTGTATTGCGTCCATCATCAATCTGCCTACCACAACCACACGACACTATGCAGTGCCACCTTGCGCTGTTCCATTATTTGTAAATGTTACAAAAGAAGAACCCCGAAGATATTTACCACCAGCACCTCCAGCCACACCATTAGTGCTATTGCCGTTAGTGCCTGTTGAGCCTGATGCCCCAAAAGCACCGCCATCACCACCAGTGCCAGAGTTATTGGAGCCAGATGTTCCAGTGCCAGCAGATTGATTGTAACCAGCACCTACGCCACCAGCACCGCCAGTTGAGGAGTTTGTTACTGTCTTTCGGCAACTTCCACACTCACTTTGCCCGCAAAAACCTACGCAAGTCCAAGGGCCACTGCCAAACCTAGCTGAACAACCTACGTGGCAGTTGTAAACCCACGAGGGTAATCCACCGCCTGTTCCACCGTAGTAGGAATAAGATGTGTAAGACCCATTACCGCCAGTACCTCCACCGCCACCGCCAGCACGAACAGTACCGTTGTTAACAAATGTACAAGTTACAGCGGCCTCGAAAGCATCGCCACCGTCAGCCCCTACTGAACCACCAGCACCAGACAATGTGCCATTGTTAGTAACTGTAATTGAGCCAGCACCGCCGCTATCAATCTCTAAGGCTTCTTCTGTTGTGCTGGTTGCACCAAGTTCTACACCACTATTAATAACAATTTCTTTAGGGTAGTTAACTGCGTAATCAGAGCCAAACAAAGCAGAAGCATCTTGGTCTGTAGCACCAGACGCATAAGTGTAACGAAAACCTTTAGCTGTACCTCTGAAGTTGTCAAAGGCAATAGCACCAGATGTAGGTACTGATGCAGCCAAGTTAGTGCCAGTGTTGTTAGCAGCCTTTGCTCTCACATGAGTGCCGCCACGATATAAAGAAGAAAAGCTAACAGCACCTGTCAGACCATATTCACTACGAATATCGCTAGCAGATACTGCGCCTGAAGATGCTATAGCCATGATTAAGGTGTCCCGAATGCAGTTACATCGTCAGCTGCGATTACAGCGCCAGCAGTCGTAATTTTAAAAACTTCTGTGCTGTTGTAGATAAACACCATGTCAGAGCCGTCTAAACTAGCTGACCAGCCAGAAGGGAATGCTGCAACATTATCTAATGCACTGGCAACAACATCACCGTTGTTATCGATAAGGTCTGCCATTTGCCTTGCTTTTGTCATTTTCTACTCCTATCCAAAGACCACAAACTCAAGCACATCACCAGCCGCCGCACCGCTAGCAAGTACAACAGTCGTGCCATTGGTTGCTGTGAAATCAGAACCGCTGATTAATTTAACACCATTCATAAATACCTGTATTAGCCCTGCTGTATAGGTAACGCTAAATGATGTTTGCGCGGCAGTTGCGGTTGCATTGCTTTCTGTTAAAGAGAATGGATTAACCGCTACAGATATCGTTTCATTTGCGCCTGAATTATTTTTCGTTAAGGTAACGCCAGTACCTGCTGTAAGTTTGTTTTCTAAAACATCTGCTGTTGTATCATTACTGCTTATCTTCAGTGTTCCGCCACCAGCAGACGCCGCCGCTTGAGTAGCAGATGCCGCCGCTGCTGTAGCTGATGAGGCAGCATTTGTTTCAGAAGTGGCTGCATTTGAAGCCGATGTTGAAGATGCAGACGCTTGTGTTGTTGCCGTTGTGGCAGAAGTTGATGCAGAAGAGGCTGAAGAAGCCGCATTTGTTTCTGAGGTAGAAGCATTGGATGCGCTGGTTGCGGCGTTTGTTTCGCTGGTTGCCGCATTTGTGGCTGATGTCTGCGCTTGTGAAACAAGATTGTTTAAGCTGGTTTCTTGTGTAAGAGAAATCTTAGTAAACACTTCAACATATATTACATCGCCAGCACTTGCACCTGTGTTCAAAACCACATTGTTGCCGCTTACATAATAATCGTTTGTTGAACTTGAACCCTCAACCAAACGAACACCATTCAAAAATACCAACGTGTTACCATTGGCAAAAATGCTCATGGTGTTGTTAGCATCATCTGTTGTGAATGTTGTTTGCGCCGCCGTAGCTGTAAACACATGAGTAGTTGTCAAACCCTCAAGGTACGCGCCAGCCTCTTGGAAACCTGAACCAGCTACATACACCTTTAGCTTCGAGTTTGCTGTGTCATACCATAAATCACCAGCGCTAGGTGATGATGGTGCAGTTGAGCCAGCAAAAAAGATATCATTAAAATCATTGATAGCTGATATAGAAGAGGCGGCAGTGTTGATGCCAGATATATTAGTTGCCGCTGTATTCACATTAGCAATCGCACCAGCTACTGTGCCAATAGTATTTGTACCGCTTAAATCAGAGCCAACAGTATTTACATTAGCAATGTCTGTTGCCACAGTTTCAATGTTTGATGAAACCAAATTCAAATCATCAGCGGCTGTCTCAATCTCTGAGATGGCTTCATTTAAATCATTTGCTACTGTGATAACGTCAGCTATGTTTGTGGCCACTGTGTTAACAGATGCAATGTTTGTAGATACTGTGCCAATATCTGATGCGTCATTGTTAACTGCGGTAACTGCCGCTGATATATTGTTAACGCCAGTAACAGCAGATGAAATGCCAGCTACTGTAGAAACATCGCTCGCAATAGCGGCAAGGTCAGAGATGGCATTGGTAGCGTTTGTGCCATCTTCAATGTCAGCCAGTGTTTCAATGTCTGTAGATAGCGCAGCAACAGTAGTAGCGCCCGCTACAGATGAGCCAGCCTCAACAGCGCCAGTAGTAGCATTAAACGCAAGCAGTTTGCCTTTGCGAGTGTTAACGTCTGGAAGCGTTAGAGATACCTGTGTATCGTAATCTGTAAGCTGAAGCGCTCTATCAGAAGCATCTTTAAGGTCAGCAGATATAGCGATAAGCTTATCTAACTCTTCATTGAGTGAGGTAATATCGAATGGCCCTGATGATGGAAAATCTGTAGAACGCTCGATATCAATGTCGCGTGTTATTACAACGATAGAGCCACCAGATGCGCCTGTAACAGACATGGATATAGAACCAGTAGAACCATCACCACCAGTTACAGTGTAGTCTGTAGTCAGCGTTTTAAGCACGCCATCTACATATACATTCAAATCCGCATCAACAAAGAATTCAAATGACACAGTAAAACTGCTTTGCGTAGCGCTAGCCGCTACAGCATAGGATACTCTGGGGTCATTATCTGCAAGGTTTATCGTCATTTTATCCCTCTATCATGCAGGTTTGCAGTGTGCCACGCACAATTAGTAGCGGCTTATGGTATTGGTTAACTCTTTCACATCATCACGAATAAGCGGGAGGCCAACAAAAGGTAGCGCACGCCTTAATTCTTGAGCGCCATCGCTTATGTTTCCATCCACCAAATCTCTAGCAGCGCGATAGAAGCCAACACCCAAATCAACAGGCGCACCAAAGGGCGTTATCAGCCCATCAACAAAACGCTCGTCTTTATTTGGGCTTACAAACTTTGGCTCAATAAAGAAGTCCTCTGGTTTATCGGCAAGGTTGCCAGCAATCGACAGCCCCATGTAACCAAGGTCGCCATAAATACCCATCAATCCAGAATGGTCAATTAAGCGTGCAATAATATCAGGTGACTCATCTTCGCGGTCCCACCAGCTTGCCATGCCCAAGCCAGATTTAATTTCGAATGACAGGTAGGATAGCGCAATCAATGCTGTTGCGCCCTGTATTCTGTTCTGGCGTGCAGGGTCTAACATAGCCCCCAGGATTTTGTTGTTTGCGCCAAACACAAAGTTCATAAAGGTAAACGGTATGGTCATCATGCCGCTTTCCAAGCGCACCATGTTTACACCGCCATAAGATGCCTTCTTATCTATAGCAAAAAGATTAGGGTACATTTTACGCATGCCAGCAAATGCAGGGTTATCTTTAACGTAAGTGACGCCATCCATAATCAATGGGCGGTCAAACGCTTGCCCCATAACAACAGAGTTATCAGAGTGCGCTGTAACCGCCGCCTGATATCTGCGCTTCATCAAGCGTTCTTGAGGCGTACTGACAGGCCAGTTGTCTGTGTTAGCAAGCATGAAGTTGCTGCCTTCAGCTTTTTGAAATGGCATATCTTGTATGTAGCTAGCTAACTCGTCATCAATGCCGTAACGATTGAGATACTCTCTATCACGGATATTTATTCTGCCAGACTTCAGCTTCTTTGTTAGGCGATAGAATTTATCATTGGTAAGCATGCCATCAGCAAACTTGAAGATAGTGGTAATAGGACCAAGGCCGTTGGCAGTGTACATAAAACGGTTGCCAATCTCTTGTGCTTGCTCAAGCTTGTTTGGCTGTACACGCTTCATGGTATCGCCCAATATCTTCTGCTGGGCAAAGTTGCGGATCATGTCGAGCGCAGCACCACCGTTTTGCATTTCAGATAATAGCTTGCCAGTTGACCTGTCTGTAATTCCTGCTACTGCGGCGCGGTACACATCTCTGTATCCATGCGCCAAAACAATCGTGCCAGCATCAGTGACAGCAGAAAGCCCAGCCCCACCAAGGAACGTCCACCCTGCATAGGTTTTTGCAAACTTAGATAGCTGGTTATCATATCTATCAGGAGAGCGTGAGAGTGCGCCCATTACGCGGTCATGCTCGCCTACAAAGCCAGCGCGTATTTCAGCAATCTCTGCCTTAGACATGCGAGCCTTTACCAGCTCGTCTGTAACCTCTTCTAAGATTTCGTCAATGTTCTTGCCATCAAATGCTCTAGCATGCTCGATGCGTCTGCCCATCTGCTGTGCGTAAGTGTGGAATACATCAGGCGATTTAATTAAGAACTCTTCTACCTGCCATTCTTCAAGGTCTGTTTTGCGGTGACGCAGATGTTTAGTAGAGCCAGCTACACCAGAAGCACGCGCATCTTCAAACTCTTCTGCCGCTTCTTCGAGAATGCGAGCAACAGTAGCCTTAGCGCTGTTCTCAGGATTTGGCAAACCTTTATTGGTGTAGTGGTCTATCAGCGTTTGTGTGAACTTCTCACGCGCCGCCTCATCACCATCCAACAAAGCTTTATTGTAATACATCGCAAACCTAAATGATTTGCGGGTGGGTGTATCAAGAACATTTTGCAAGTTATCTAATTTGGTACGCAAGCCAGCCATCTCGCTATCTAGGCCATCACGCATCTTTGCTTGCTTTGGTGTAGCGCCGCCCTTGGCTTTCATACCATCTTCAAGGTCGGCAAGCTTCTGCGCTTTTTCATCTACAAGCTTTTGCAACTTGTCCATTTCTGCTTTTATGCGTGCATCATCACGCAATACGCCAACAAAGCGTGCATCTTCATCAAACTGTTTGAAGAATGTATCGAACTCTTTGAACGCTTGCTTCTGCTCTTTGGTAGCGCCATCTATTGCTTTGCGCCTGATTGTAGGGTTTGGATTATCCTGCCGCATGTAGCGCGTAACAGTATCTTCAAACCAATCGTTAAACTCGCCAGTGCTAAATGTTAACTCGTTAGTATTGGTGCCAAGAAAGCGAGCCTGTCTGTGACCATCAACCTGCATTCTGTGCAGGTCTTGAAACTTTTTCATATATTCGTGCGCGTAGCCTTCATAGGTTTGTGCCATTTGCACAACAGACTGAGGAGATGCGGTATCTGCACCACCTTTTAGGTTTATTGAAGAGTTGAAGTTATATTTCAGCGCCATCTCTTTTACCACTGCTGGCACTCTTGGATTGCTCAACATGCGCTGAAAGTAAGAGCCAAATGGGTTTGCTACCTTTGGGTCAAACTTTTGCTCGTCACCTACAATGGTAGGGGAGCCAGCATTCTCATCAGCAAACAAGGGCGGTACATTCTCGCCTCTTGCCATGCGATTAATTTTGTTAGCAGACGATTGAAAGAATGGTTTGGTAAATGATGCGCCCTTGAGTGCGCCGCCAAAGAAGCCGCTAAACACAGCAGCACTGATAACATTTGTTTCGCTCTCAAACGGTGCATCAGTTTGAGCAAACGGAGCGCGGCGTGCTTCAGATGCCAGACCATAGGCAGCGCCTACTTTACCAAAGTTATAAGCAGACTTGGCAATCGTAGAACCAAAGGTAACGGCGTTGAGCGCAGGTACAAATGCAGTTACGAACATCGGGTCAGCGATGCCGCCAACTACCTGTGCGCCAAAACTTGCACCTGCCATCTTACGTTTGCGGAGCATTTCATTGTCAATGCGTTGTTTTATAAACGCAAAATGCTCACTATCTTTTGCTCTTAACAGTTCCTCATAGTAAGGAAGATACTCATCAGATATGTTTTCGATGGGGTCAAATGATGCATCTCTAGCGCGTCCACCAAAGTTGATTTCTTCCTGAACAGATTCAACTATTGGCATATTATTATATGCTGTAGTAGCGGCAACACCCTCCCAAAAACCAATGGGTGCGGCCTCTCTCAAATCATTAGGAACAGATACAAAGAAATCACGCTGATTTAAATCTATCATTTTCTACCCGCTATATCATCAAGGAAATCTCCTTGCGTTTGATTGATGCGGCCTTGTGGGCGCTCTTCATTTTTAATGTCACGCATACCTAGTCTGCGCTGTTGTTCTGCACGCATTTGCTTTTGAATGTTGCCGACTGAAGTGCGAGCGTTTCTTGCTCTGGCTTCTATGATAGATTGCCCATTCGCAATAATAGCCTTGCCACCTGCCATGATTGGCATCTTGTTATTATCAACAACAATATATTCAGGGTTAACCATGCCATGCCGAGGGTCGGGTATTAGAAACGCATTCTTGCCAAGCTGGTAGTTGCCATCTGCCAACTCAAGCTTGAGGTCAACACCAGCCTTAAACATTTCTAATTCTCTTTTATCTGGATAAGCTTTCTCTGGTGCAAAGCGGGTACGCTCATCACCAAATGTAAACTCAGATTTACCAAATACTTTATCACCAGATTTATGAAGAATGTCGCTTGCCACATCCTTGCCATGCATCAGCACCAAATCTTCTGCATAGCGCATGTGGAAAGTACGCTCTTCAGCAGTAGCGTTTGAAGGCAGATTATCTATTACAAAATCTGCAATGCTCTCTTCGCCAAGCTGTTGTTTTAAAAGCGCAGAACGGTTAGGCGCTATTGCTAACTCGTTTCTTTTTTGAAAATATTCTTCAAAGCCTGTTACCTTTACGCTGTTGCGATAAGCAATCAAAGATTCCATTCTGGTTACGGTATCTTCACTCAAACCTCTGGTAACTTGGTTGTCGCCGCTACCATCGCTGTTCATACGCATTGTAGATTGACGATACAGGTCAAGCGCATCTGGCAACTGCCCATTGTTTGCAAGCTTCTCTAAATTATCTTGGCTAAATACATTCTTAAACATCGGTGGCATATCGCTATTGTTATGCAACCATGCACGTTGTAGCGCCTTATGCTGTTCTGTTTTAGGGTTTAGAATGTTAGGCAAATCATTAATAATATCTTCAGTGGTAGTGTAGCCCATTGAGCCTAGAAAGTTTTCCATCTTGTCAGAAGAAACTAACTCGCCTTGATCAAGCTGGAGCGCTGTCGCCATCGCCTGACGCCCTGACGCTTCAGATTTCAAGATATCTTGCAGATTGTTTTCGATAACAGATAAATCGCCAGCAATAATACGGCGGCTCTCTGCATCTAAAAACTGCGGAGATAACATCTCTTCAGTAAAGCCAGCTTGTTTTAACAACGCCTTGTTG
>Ga0208434_1000186_pt1 | contig 33336 bp, 37 predicted proteins | sample 13_taG_FD_184086 | JGI IMG/M metagenome (GOLD analysis project Ga0208434, IMG submission 184086) | Marine viral communities from the Subarctic Pacific Ocean - 13_ETSP_OMZ_AT15268 metaG (SPAdes) (version 2) | ecosystem: Environmental > Aquatic > Marine > Oceanic | place: Pacific Ocean | collected... | reverse complement strand
ACAATATTCACCCAGTAAAAATATTATTTACACTGTGCAATATTATATCTAGCGCGGCGGAGTGAGCGTAGCGAACGGAGCTAAGTAATATTAATACTTATCAATCATTATTTATTAATAATAACTCGTACTTGCTACGAATTCTAATTATTATTACCCCCTAATGGGGGATTAATTCTTAATTATAATTAAAAACTAGTGCTCAGACATTTTTGTCATTTTTTTACGACCACATTGCTTGGTAAACAGTAGGAAATTGTTCAATAAGTAACTGTTTAACCCCGTTAGCGATAGTTTGGTGTTCAAGTTGGGTCCCGTTAGCGCATCTCAGGTCAGTATAATGTAACCAAGACCGTAAAGTACCATTCATATAGAGTTTAGTAGGTGTAGAGAGTGGAAGGACATCACGAGCACATTCTTTAGCGACACCAGCGGCTAACATTTCGTTATAAAGGGTAAGGGATTGATCAAATAGGTCTTGAGTACGTATTTGAAACTCTTGTTGAGTATATTCATTAAGATCATCAATACTATTTTGTCTATTTGAAGTATCTTGACGTCTAAAGTTAGGGAGTGATGGAGTATTAACGACTTGAGCGTAACGTTGAGAGAATTCTTGAAAACTAAAAGACCTATGTCTTAAGATTTGACTAGCAACACTTCGGGTTGTGTCTATTTGTACACACATATTAACCATTTCAAAGGGAGACCAATGATTATGTTTAATAAGGTACTTAATTAATTTAATACAATCAGGATTATCTTGGTTAGCGGGGTTAGATACTCTAGCCATATAAGCTATTAATTGTTCAGCATCAGGTGTTACATGAACAAGTTCTACATTATGCATACAGTAGTATAAGTTGTGGTGGGATTAATGTTTTGTGTTGGGATGTTTAATAAGTTCTCACGGGATTCATCATAAGTTAAAGTTTATGTTTTAAATTAACATTTAAATATAATATGTTAAGGAGGTGTTTTTAAAGAATGAAGAAGAGGGAGATGTTTGTCTTTTGGTCTTTGGATCCTCCTCACGCTTCATTAAGAAAAAGGAGGAATGAGAGCTTGTCTCGAATTCCTCCCAATCGGGGAGTCGGGTCCACCCTTCCCTTCCCCCCTATACATCCGCCCATAAAAAAATTAGATATTTAAACCCAGGTAGGGACTGAGTTTTTAGAGTTACCTTTAGCTTGTTGTCTTTGTTGTAAATTCATACCCAATACAAGATGATTAGCAGAGGCTTGAGGATCATCAAAGAACTCTTCAAGCATTGAATTCCATTCATTACGTTTACGATCTTTAATAGCTTCTAGGGCAGAGATACCCATAGCATCTGTAAAGTATTGAACACCTTGAGCAAGACAATCAATTCTATCGTCGTGACGGATTGCACCTTTTTCACGACACATACGACTCATTTGATAGAATAACATATAAAGGAGTCGTTCTTCTGGTGGGCTATCGGGGTTGGACTTAAAGTCCCACTCAATAACATTACGATCAACGATAAGACGATGCTGATTGAGAATAGGCTCCAAACTATCAATGATTCGGTCTTCTTTTCTAACATTAGCACGTACCTCTTCAATATCTATACCTTGTTTAGTTTGTACCATATGTTTTTTAAACAATTCAGATACAATACCATCACCAAAGTTAGTTTCAATAAGTAATTTAGTTACACCATATTTTTTACAACCTTTTAAAATATCAAGTAATGTTCTATCGGAGTACCCATCTTTGTAAGCACGCATGTCGTGCACGTACAAGAAACCATTACGTTGTGAGATATAAGCTGCTGCCGTTTCATCCGAACCACGACCCGACGGATCAACTGAGCAGATTGTTTCTTGGTAAGAATCCCATGTTCCTTGTAACTGCATTGGAGAGTAGAAATAGTCTCCAGGGAGTCCAACAGTGGGGAGGTCTTTGATAACGTTTTGGGGATCGGAGCACCAAACGATTGATTCGGGAGCAGTAGTGGGGTTAACGCTAGTGACGATAAGGTCAGAGCATTTAAGAGGAAACTTTTCAGCATCGGATAAACTCGTATCTAACATGAACTGCAACATAAAGTTGCTACGACCCATTGACGCTTCACGTTCAATCAGGTCTTCATTATCAAACCTATCATCTGTTACTTGCCAAGGTTCAGCACCACCATCTATATCTTCAACCAGTTGAGGCGCTAACAGGCCTTCGTATTGTGTTACCTTCCTAGGATACCTAGCAGGCCAAACAAAGGGCTTGTAGGCTCTCTCAGCTAGCTTACGATAGACGGTGAAGGTTGTCTGTGGTGTACCAAGGAACATAATACGACTATCATTCTTGGGAGTAAGGATAGATTCAGCTTCAGTACATAATTGTAATAGTTTTTCCCTCATAAATTCTGTCATTGAGTTACCAGGAACTTCAATGTCATCAAGGATCATCAGGTCAGCACGACTACCGGTAAGCTGACCAGTAATACCCACTGATTTAACAGAAGGGGCTTGGTGAGGGGAACAAGCCACATCAAATGAGATACGACTCCAACGGGAGTCATCAGATTTAGGGCGCAAATGAGCCAACCAGGGTGTTTCAATGATTAATTTTTGTAGGAAGATTGACATGTTATCTGCTCGTTCTTTAGAAGCAGATATGATCATTATTTTCTTTTCGGAGTTATTAAATAAAGTCCAAAGAACAAAAGCACCAGTAATCCAGCTCTTACCAACTCCCCTAAATGCTTGGATTTGTAAACGCTTTGGACCATGTTGAAGGTAATCAGCAATTGCATATTGAGCACGTGTAGGGTTTGGTAAGTCTAGTTCACTCCATAATGCTTGTAGGAATAGTTTGAAATCGTCTCTAAGGAGGTCTAAAGTGTTCATAGGTAGAATCTAGCGTGTAGGGGGTAGGAAGGGCTTGTAGAGGCTTCTAGACTTGTCCTGTAAGCTTTTTCCAGCCCCATTCAAGTTCATTAAGAGGATCAGTTACAAACTTTTCTATTGTGTCTGAGTCCATAATTGGTTTAGGTAATTCTCTTTCAACAGCAAGCTGCTTAGATTTTGCAGCACTTTCTACTGCTGCTTTATTAATTTCAGCAGTTCTTTCTTTGTCTTGTACTTGTTTAATAGTACCAACAAAACCTTCTCCAGTAGAACCTTCTAAAATAGCATCAGTTAGTTGATAACCAGCAACAGCGCCTCCAACTGGGCCTGCAAATCTAGCAACTCCTCCAAGCATTGACAATGCTCCAGGTATTTTAGAAGCAACCTTAGAGACAACAGGTGTAGCCTTTTTAACACCTTGTTCTACTAAAGCTCCAGCACCAGCACCTATAGCAGTTTGTTCAGCAGCTTGTCTATAGTCACCTTGCAACGCAGATTTAATAGCTTCAGGCTCTATCATTGAAGCAGCACCAACAATGGATCCTAACACATTCTTACGGACAGCTTCTACTCCACTAGCAACAGCAGCACTTATGGGATCAACACCAAACATCTGTGCCCCTTTTAAAGGAGGTAAACCCATTTTAGATAAACCTATATTTACCTGTTCTCGTGCTAAAGCAGCTCCACCACTAGCCATAAACTGTTCGACACCTGGTTGTGGATTAAACTTAATTGATCCGGCTTGAGCAAACAGTTTAGGAAGTGGGCCTTTTCCGGTAGCTTGTTTAATTAATTGTATTGTTTCAGGTCGTGTTGTAGGATCTACAATTTCACCAAAACCTGCTTGTGTAAATACACTACGTTGTTGTTGAACTTGTGGTGTTGCAGTAGTCTCTGCAAACCTTTCTTGCTGTTGTAAGATAGAAGGGAGCAGAGCTTTAACTTGTTCTTCAGCACTAGCTTGAACCAATTTTGGATCTAACCCAAGTTTATCAGCTAAATTTTGACCGGCTCGATGTAGATAAGGAAAATCTTCTGGACGTATAATACCAGTTTCTGCAAATACAGAACCTTTAGCACCTTGACGACCCTGATGCCAAAGCTCATCAAAAGCTCCAATAGCATTTAAATTGGCTTGGTTATCTCCAGGTGTTGCTCCTGTTAAATCAAAGATTCGTTTTTTAGTATCTTCCCAAATATCAATTGGTGTTCTAATCCCGAGGTCTCCGCCAGTTCGATCTGCAATGATATGATGAAGAGGGATTTTATCAACATATTGAAACTTTCTCATCAAACCTTCTTCAGTGTTTCGGAGCTTTCTAATTAACTCTTCAGGCTCCATGTAAGGTTTCTCTAAAACGTCTTGAAACACTGAAGGATCCCAAGCAAAAGCAGCACCAAACCTACGCCATTTTTTTAAATCATTAACGTCAGCACTACTAAGTTTTTGTTTAGCTTTTTGCGCCGCCATTAGACGGTCTAAATTTTCTACAATTGTATTTTGAACAAGTTGATACGCTCGTTTTGTCTCTCTATCCATTAATTAACATACTCCATAATTAGTTTTTCACGGAGTCTATTAACTCCAAATTTATTTCTCATCCACGAGATAACGGGTGTACTTCCTTTATCCTGATTACATCTGGTACAGGCGCATACAACATTTGTTGCGACATCTTCTCCGCCACGAGCGCGAGGATGAACATGATCGATAGATAATTGACTAAGGTCATAAGTTTTTCCGCAATAGATACAAGTATGGTCAAAGTGTTCCTTAATAGAGCGTCTCCACAGACGCTTAGCTTCTGGTGAGGTCATGGCTATTAAGTTAAATAAGTAATCGTTAGGGGTAGGAAGTAGGGGTGTCATGCGCGTCCTTTACGTGCTCTGTTTTTTGATGCTTTTTCGAGGAATGTCTTTCCATTTTTCTTGTGGGATACATCCTTGCCATCACCGTTACCGTAGGTGCCACGTTTACGGTTTTCTTTATTTAATGCAGATCGTTTAGAGATCTGTAATGCACTAGAATCATATTTCTTTTGATATGATTTATAGTTACCATTAGCGTATTTAGCACCGCTATAATTAGAGCTTCGTGCCATAAAGTCTCCGTTGTACAAGATCAGGGTCAACAGTTGGCATAATACTAGCTAGTTTATCTAGTGGGCTACCTTGAACAGCGACACCACTAATATCATTCTTTGATAGCCAATCACAAGCTGCTTTTAAATCTTGTGTGGAAGCCTCACCCGATTTAACACGGGTAAGGAATTCCTTTGTGACAAGATTATGCAACTCATTGAACTGGTCTTCAGTTGCTTTCTTTTTTGTCATGCTTCGTTAACATTGTTTGGTCCTTTTAGCTTTTTAGCTTTTTTAGGCTTCCATTGGTAAGGATTTACATTACCCTTTGCAGGTTTATTCATATCACCACCTGCTCTCTTTCGATTGTCATCAAACATTTGCTGAATGTAAGACTTTTGTCCATCTCTTGGCATGTTAAGAATTCCTCAATACAATTTGATCTAATTTGTTTTCAATGCGGACCATATGATCCTCCATACGTTGTACCATAACTGAAAGATCAGCTTTAGATACATATTCTTGTGCAACACTTAATTCAAAGGTATCAACACGTCTATCTAAAACTGATATTCTATTGTGTATACGATTTGTTAAAGCAGCTCCTGCTGCAATTACTCCAATAAGAGCTGATACCGCTGCTTCAATCATTTAAAGTTCACCAAATAATCCACGTTCAATAAAATCTACTGCTTGATCATCAACAGTATTATCTGTATCTTTTACAAGTTGACGCAATAAATCAATGATCATACGTTTTACTTGTGGTGAATTAATAAAGGTAAATAGGATAGGACGAATAAGTTTAATCATGATAAATAAATAATTGTTGATAAAGTAGATTAAATATTACTGTAGTAATCGATGCTTACATAACCATTGAGACCGTAAGATGCAGATGGATTTGTAACGTTAGAATAAATAAATGAAAATTGACTTACAGGTAAAGAGCTGCTAACGTGGTCAACTATTATTTGACCAGAATTTCTTGTAGATACACCACCAGCGTAATCGCCTGTTTGACCTTCTAAAGCAAGTGAAGTTGAGCCAGTACCTGAAAAATAATTATTACTTGAATCAGTTATTCTGAATAAAGTAAGAGTTCCGCTGTTTGAATATGCGTTACTACTTCCCCCTCCCACAAGTCCAATTGGAATAAATTTATCTTCAAGTGTTGAAGTTCCACTAATAGCTTGGTCGGTTTGATCGGTGAGGGAAAGATCAAATTTATGAGATACTTGGTTCTGTCCTGTAGTCCATAGACCATTACTATTACCAATGTTAATTCCTAAAAACCTAGTATTTGAATCTACTCTAGAAAGACGAAGAAAATTTATAACAATACGTTTTGCATTACTTGGTATTGAAAATGTATAATCATTAGCATTAGTAGTACCTGTAAAAGTAGCGGAACTATTTGAAATAAAACCATTACTAGTACCGGTTTCAAAAGTTTGACCAGGATCAAACACAATGTTACCAGTCATTGTTCCACCTGCTAAAGGTAGATAATCATCAAATAAGTTTGTTACTGAAGTATCTAATTTAGCAGTAGTAATAGCATCATCAGCTACTTTATCAGTAGTAACAGCACCATCAGCTACTTTATCAGTAGTAATAGCATCATTAGCTAATTTATCAGTAGTAACAGCACCATTTGCTAGTTTAACTTCAGTAATAGACCCATCTGCAATTAAATCTGCACCCGGTGCTAGTTTATCAGCAGTAACTGCACCATTAGCTATTTTAGCAGTAGTAACAGAACCATCAGCAGTACCACCAGATATAACATCTTGGATTTTATTTTCTTCTTCTTGTCCAATAAAAAGAGATTGTTCAAAATTTCTATTTAAATCTTGTGCTCTAATAGCTGAACCTGGAAAGAATGTTGAAGATGTAGCTGTTGTATCAGTCTCTCGAAAAATACGAATAGCTACACCATTTGGTGGTGCTACAGTAAAATCTACTTGTGTTGGCGTGTTATCATTAATTGTGAAAGCAGTCGTACCTATATTATCTAAGGTAACTTTTACGTCTTCTTTTTTTATGTAAGGAAATGAAAAAGTATAACTTGTTTGTGTTCCATTTCCTGTATAAGTATTTTCAGTTGTTGCCATGATTTTTTAGTACCGGATGTTAAGTGTTCTATCTACTCCAGGCATTAAACCTTGTTCAGCTCTTTGACCAGCTAGTTGTTTTTCCATGATGCGTTGTTCAATAGAAAGACGTACTGGTGATTCTAGATCATTAAAGGCCAATTCTTCTGCATTTTTCAATGCTTCATCTATCATAATAAAGATTTGATCGTATTTATCAATAGGTACCTGTTTAGAAGAAATACCTTGTCTTCGTGCTTCTTTTAGTTCATTAATAGTATTACGTGCATCAGCTGTACGCATAATATTTTTAATTTCATCTCTAAAATAACCTCTTTTACCCATAAGGCTATTAAGTTCAGCACGTTCAGTATTTAACAATTCAACGCCATTACGTTTCTTAAATGCACTAGATACATCATACTCAATATCATAAAGAAACTCTTCTTCTTTAGACATTGCAGGATGTACTTTAACTGGTGAATAAGAATTAAAGATACGTTGTAGCATTGTATATTTATTGGGTGCTTCACCTGTTACAGGACTGATTACAGTAGGTAGCCGGTTAGCAGGATCTAAGACACCAAGTAATTGGTTACGGTTTTTTAAGTTACTTACTATATCATTATTAAGATCCTTAAGTCCACCATCAATAATCTTACCAAATTCATTACGTAAGCCACCTAAAGGTCCAAGTGAATTTATTTGACCTGTTGCAAAAGTAGTTGCAGCAAATTGATTACCACTTAAAGTTTCTACAAGAGGACGTAAAGCAGACAAACCAGCTTGATCAGTTAAACCAGCTGCAAGTATAAAAGCTGCTTTTTGAAATAAATTCTCTGTTGCTGCTTCACCAAGCATATCAAAGTTATCAGCAATGTTAGCTACAGTAGCAACCCAATTACTTAATCCAGGGCCAAGTAATTCATCATATGTAAACCTAACTCCATCAGGTCCAATAATTGATCGACCTTTCCAATTACTATTTTTAGTACGTGATCTTTGTAGTTGTCTATCAACACTACCGTCTCCTGTCATACTAAACAAACCATCACCAAATAGCTTATCTTTAATAACAGAACCAATAGCTAAAGAAGTGACAAACGTACCAATTGCTTTTTTACCTAGTGTTTTATTTTTAAGGTCTACAATAGCATTTAGCCTAGCTGTTTCATCCATTTGAGTTAATTTATAACCACGATTAGTAAGGATCTTTTCTACTAATTCAGGTTGTTCCATAAATGTTTCAACTGACGTATAAGCTAGTTCATTTACATCACGTTGGAATGAACGTAAAGGTGCAGGAAGATAATCATCAGCTACTCTAACCATATTTGCCATAGTTCCAGGGAACATGATAAAAGGTCTTAGTCCAGGTATTTCTTGTAGAAGACCGTTTAGTTGAGTATTTAAACCAGTATCAAGGTTTAAAGCGATCTCTCCTGTATTATACTTAACTGCTTCATCTACAATAATACCGTTTTCATTAAACATACTATCATATTCTTTATTGGCAATCTTTTTAATATTATCAGGTGTTGCTTCTTTACCAAGACGTTCTAGTTCATCCATAGCACGGAAACGTGCAGTAGCATTGGCTAAGGTAGCACTGGTAAAACCATCAAATCCAGTAAATAGATTTGGTGTAATCCTAAATACAGGGTCAGCTGCCATTGCTTGTAAATTTTCATATTGATCTACAAGAAATTTAAAACCGTAATTACCTTTATCTGCTTCTACTCTAGCAATGTTTTTGTATTGTGCTAGTTTCTTTTCATTCTTAATTACTAAGTCTAATCTAGTTGCACCTGCCACACTGTTAGGGTTTTGGGATGCTTTCATGAACAACTTACCAGCATAAGGTAATGCTTTCATTTGTGTATCTAAGATAGCACTATAAGCCATCCAACCACGTTGTACGGATTTAAGATCCCCACGTAGCATAGAACCTGCAAAATAAGATACTGGTTCTGCAACCAAACCACTTAAGTTACCATATAAAGCTCTGCCTGCTGTACCAACAGAAGACAAAATAGAATTAAAGAAATTAGCTCTAACAGCTTGATCTAAGATATTAGGAGCATCAGGAGCATTATCAATAAGTGGACGCCAACGAGTAAAACTATTAAGAATATCTTCATTCATTTTAGTAATACTATTGATCTTACCATCACTAAGTTCATATAACTCAAGAAATGAATCAAGAACTTCTGGGTTATTTTCTTCTAAATACTGCCAGCTTTGGGTAAACCGATCACTTTCGTCTTGAATAATACGTAAAGCTTGTGGTGTCTGCTCTTGAATTTCTCTTGTTAGTTGTTCTGGTGTCTTACCAAATGCACGAACACGCTCACCTAAACGCATGATACCACGTTTCTTATCTAAGTAATACTTAGTGGTTCCTTGTAGTTGTTGTAGATATGCTAGGTTATCACGAATTTGTTCTTTAGCTTGATCAACAGCAGCTGATCCTCGGTTAAGTCTAATACCTTCAGATAGATCAGCAATTTGGCCGGAGATTGACGTAGCACTATAAGCTTGTGCTTTAGCAATATCCATGCCAGTGAATGCTTTAGCTTGATCATCAATCATCCTAAAGATACCTCTGTATCCTTCATCAGTTAATGTTTCTACACCAAACTCATTTTTTACAATGACAGGATCAAGAATCTTACGAATTTCATCTACACCAACAGTAGGATCAAACAATTCAAGTACTAAGTTATCACCTTGTTCTTGAATTTCATCAAAACTAATTGCCCAATCAGCTGCATCAACACGATAACGATCAGCATCTTTTAGTTGTTTAGCAAGACCAATTGAAACTTCTTCAACACCACCTGGTGTACTGATGGCAAACTTACGTGCAGGTTCACTGATAAAGTTACCTAAACGACCATAAACTGATCCTTTGTTTTTAGCAACACGTACTGCATCAACACTAGCACCAATGATACCGAAATCATCAGCACTACGCATACCAACTTCATTCCAATCATAAAGGTCATTTACACCTTTCAGTGGGACGTTAGAATTAGGATTCATAGCTTGATTGTAGTATCCAAGCTCATCAAGATCTGCTTCTTGTTTAGCAGCATATCTTGAAAGTTCTTCTACTGCATCATCACTTTTAGCAACTGGTGTTAGATCATTAATAATTTTCTGTGCTTGAGGTGTCTCACCAACAATTTTTGGACCTTTAGAAAAAGTTTGACCTACTTCATTAATTGCAGAACCAAACTTACCAAGAAAACCTACAAAAGGAATAAGAAAACCAAGCCCTAAATCTTCATTAATGTTTTTAATACGTTTTTCATCTGGACTATCTGTATCTAGTGTGGCCCAGCTATCAGGGATAAAGTCATATTGTGGTGGCAAAGCTTTCTTAAGAGTACCAAAAGCATTGTCTTCTTCATACTCAGAGCTAAAAGCGCCGACAGCAACACTAGCACCTGCTTCTACACCCCTGGTTCCAAGGAACTTCATAAAGGCAGTATTACCTAACCTATTGATGACGTTACCTGCTCCAAGTGCTTTAGTGGTTGCAGTTTGTGCTTTAGTTGCTGCGGCCATACCAGCACCTTGAAGGGCTAATGTAGGAACAACAACAGAAGAAATAGCTCTTACTGCTGATGATACACCGTTTTCATAAGGTGTTACCTTAGGAATCTGTGCACTTTTTGGTAGGAATTTATTAGCTAGATCAGTGATTGGATCTAATACACCACCAACAGGAATAGCAGTCGCTAGTTCCGCAGCGTATCTAGGATCAGTAGCAAAACCTTCTACGTCACTTCCAACCCCACCACTCATTTGTAAACGGTTCCATTCCCCACGGCTCATACCTTGGGCTTCATAATAAGAATAATCTTTACTTGGATCGAATGGTTCAGCAGCCATTTCAGGTTGCATTGTAGCCTCACCCGTAGGTGCAGGTTGTTCAATTGTTGGTGTAGTTTGCCCTACCGTAGGAGGTTGTGTCTCTTGTTGTTGAAGCTGCTGTTGTTGTTGTTCGTAAGTATCAACTCTCTGTTGAATTTCTTCTATTTGTTCATTAGAGAGTTGCTTGTTACGATCTTCTTCACTCAACACATATTCACTACCAACATTTGAATAATCTAATGGATCGTTCATGTTGTTTGTTTTTTAATTTAAATACTGCTTGTAGATACCTTTAGTGTAAACTGTCCAATCATCAAAACTACCTCTATTATCATAAAGGTATTTTGCAGCTTTCATGTTTAACACGGGATCAAATAAATCTTCTCTACTATTAATACCTAATTTTTGCAGCCATCCACTATCTTTGTGATAACCCCAATTAATTTGCATTAGACCAACACTATCTTCACCTGTAGCGGCTTCTAGACCTGATCGGCGTGTACTGTTAGTAGGGTCTAAACCACTTTCTCCTCTAGCAATTGCAGCTACAACTCTAGCATCTTCTGGAGTAAACCCAGCTTCTAAAGCATACTGCCCTGCTTCACTCATACTAAGTGCACCACTTGAAGGTGGATCTGTAGAAAGAGGTGCCATACTAGCTCTCACAGTACCAGTTGTACCTGTAACAATAGCAGTACCACGATTAAACCTAGTTTGTGATGATTTGGTAAAATCAGTGAATAGTTTTTGAACTGAAGGTACTTGATCAAATACAGCTTCTTCAGCTGGTGTTGGCATAAGTAAACGACGGTTTAACCCATACTTTGTATTAGAAGCTTGAATCTGTGCATTAATAGATGCTATAGGATTAACACCTAGTATCTTAGATGAATATTCCGCGCTTACTGGTATTCTAAAAGTACCATTATTAGCATAATAAGAGCTTATACTAGTCTCAATTTCTTGTTCAGTTAAGATTGAATTTGGTATTGAAAATACACCAGAATCATTTTTCATTAAAAGTTTATTTAATTCATTACGACGTTCTTGAGCGGCAACGCTTAATTGTGTTGCTGTACCTTGAATGTTTGGAAAAACAGTTGCGTTGTTTGGACCTGTTTCAGAATAAAATTTGTTTTGTTTATCCCCTGCCACACCTTTAGCAACATAAGCTTGAAGTTGTGTATAAGCTTCTTTAGAGGCTACTTCAGGTGGTACACCTTTATCTATTAAAGTTTTAAAGAAAAATTTGTATTCATTTTCTAAAGATTTTTTTACATATAAAGTTGTAGAATCCATACCTTCTGTACCAAGCTGAAACTTTGTCAAACCTTTAGCATCTGCACCTAAAAGTTTTCTTGTTTCAGCATAAGTAGGTCCATACTTTTCTACTTCTTGTTTTTTGTATAAATCAATAGCTTGAATTTTATTTTTAGGATCTTGTATAGATTCAATAAAAGCTTCATCTATAGTTTTGTTTGTATATTGCTGAGCAATAAGTGATAATTCTGTTGTTTTATTACCTTGCAACGCTGACTTTTTTGCATCTAGGTAACGTTGAGGTAAACTTCCATTAGGGAACCTTTCATAAAATTCTCTTTCAAATGTAGCAGCACCTTCTAAATCTCCTTCTGGATCAGCATTATCAAAATAAGCTTGCATTTTTGGTACAGCACTAGCTGCAAAATCTTTAGCTTCAACTCTAGATCTAGCTTGATCCTCACGCATGTCGTCTGTTATAGTTTGTACACGCAAGCGCTGTGCTTTTATATAACGAGAACTATTTCTTCGTTTTTCAAGAATAGTACCATCACCTAATAGGTTAAGGTTATCTAAATATTCCTTTGAATAACGCAATGAACCATCAGCATTTCGTGCAGAGTATAAATCAAAGACATTCTGTAAAGCTTTTTCTCTACCAATAAGAGGGTTTTTTAAATCTAATAGATAAGCTTGTACAATTTCACCACTATCTCTTAAGCTTTGTCCTTGACTAGTAAGGGCTTCATAGTTTTGTTTTGTTTCCCCTTGTATAGATCTTTGAATATAAGCACTGCGGATTTTATCAACAGCATCATTTGAATCAGCTAAAAATCCAGGTTCAAGTTCACTGATATTTAAACCTGTTGATCCATATAGATTTTTTAATACAGTATCTAATACAATAGTAGTTCTTGCTGGATCGTTAACAGCTTCTATACCACTAAATTGATTACCGGATTGATCAGTAAAAAGAGCTTCAGTACCTTGAAATGCTCTATTTAAAAGCAAAGGTGTTTGTTCTTTTACCAGTTGGTTGTAATAACCTTTCTGCCAATAGTAACCTCTACCAGGGTTAGCTAGTAAACTTTTAGATGTTTCATTAGGTGTTTCTAAACCTTTAGCTTCAGCTAGTTTACTATCATTATCATACTTTACTGTTTCAATACCTATCTGACTTTCAGTTGTATTAAAGTCATTTTGTATTTGAGGGTTATTACGGTATTCTGTAAGCCTAGCTTGACGACCTTCTTCAGTTTGATCAATGATCATCTGCTTAGTTCTTTCAGCAGCTACTTTACCAGCAGTTACACTGAAATCAACTAAAGCACCTACTGTAGACTTAAAGGCTTGCTCATCAGCTTGTGCTTGCGCTTGTCTTGATTTAGCTTGATTTTGAATAGCAAGCTGTTCGTTTTCAAAGTTACGGTTTTCAATGTCTTGATTACGATCACGTGCGCGTCTTTCATACTCAGAGTTTTCCTTCATATCTTGAAGGTTACTTTCTCTTTGTCTTATTTCAGCGTCACGTTGACGCTCCATACCTCGGATAATCCTGTTACTTTCTTCTTCCATTCGAGCAATACCAGCCCTACTAAGTTGAATAGGTTGGAATCCTCTTGGTCTTGTAGCGGGTTGGTATTGTAGTCGTGCCATAGTTTATTGACCTGTCAATGAATTTGCTAAAGAAGTACCCATGTTAAACCCAGCAGCAGTGGAAGCCGCAGCAGTAGTAGCACTAATCGCTGGAGCACCAAAGCCAAGAGCCTTAACAGCAGCTGCGCCTGGACCCAGGGCAAACGTTGCAACCTGTGCAACACCACCAATAAGTTCAGCGGTTGGATCACGGCGTGGTCCTCTAGGAACTGTTGGAGCTTCCTGTTTAACAGGTTTAACAAACGTTCTTTCTGGTCCCAATTGTGGTTCAGGTAGTGTAGGTAGTGGTTCTGGGAAGATACTCATCTGGGCTTCAGCTCGTAAATCTTCTCCTAATTTTTGTAGTTCAATTTGTTGGATGTTACGTTCAGTTTGAGCAATCTGGCTATCCATGTTAGCTTGTAATACTCTGTTATTAAATTCAGCTTCTTCGTTAGCAAAACTAATAGCTTGATCAATTCTAGCAATATCAATGCCAACTTGTTTTGTTTGAAGACCTGCCGTAACTCTAGCAAATCTAGTTGCTTCATCAATTTTATTAATATTAAGATTAACACCAGTCTCTCTAATTGCTGAGTCAACATTTAGATTTAATAGTTGAACACCAGCACTACGTCTAGAACCTTTTAAAGAAGATTTTAATTGAGTTAATGTTCTAAAGGATTCAGCTTGAGCAGATCCTATACTTTTAGCTGTTGATTTACCAGCTTGACCTAAAGCAGCTTGACCGGCAGCTTTCAATCCTTTAACAAATTCAGCTTCTTTTTGAAATGAATTAGAATTAGAAAGATTTTTTAGTTCAGTTTGAATACTTTCAGTTTGAATACGTCTATTACTTTGTATGCCAAATAAATTTGCTTGTTGTTGTAATTTATCAATACCTAGATTAGTAAGTTCATTTTCAAAACCTGTTTTAATAGTTTCAGCTTTAACTTCTTGTGTTTCTCTATTTAAACCTTGGTTAATTAATTCATTTTCAAGATCTGCATAAATAGCTTCACGTTGGAATGCTTGTTCTAATGCCACATCTTGTAAAGCAGCTTCTTGATCATTAATAGCTAATTCACGAGCAGCTTCGTTATAATCAAGTTGTGATTCATAAATGCCAAGATCTTTTTCGTAACGTGCTAAAGATTGAGCGTATGAATAGTCTTGTATTTCTGTATTGTAATCATATTGTTTTAATGCAGTTTCAAATTCATACTCTCGTTGAGTGTAATAATCGTTTTGTTCTGCTTTGAAAACTTCTTTTTCGTAGGAGTAATTGGCTTTTGCTTGCTGGTTTAATTTTCTTTGTTCTTTGTTTTCTTCCTGTACTCTTCTTCGATTTTCTTCACCAGCTCCAATACCAAAAATTTTCATCTCAAGACCAGAAGTTTCTAACTGTTCTTTAAGAAAACTTTCCTTAGGATTAAATTCAATGTCAAACATTAAGCCCTCCTATAATATCGAGGTGAATAGTTTCCTTCCCACATCATCTCTACAAGAGATACAGGATATGGATAATTACTTGTCATTTTTAATTTAAAATTAGTGTTACGTTGATGTATAGGTACATCAAACCTATATTCAGGCTTTACAGGACTTGTACTAAATGCATAATCATCACTTACTGTAACCTCTTTAATTAAAGTCCATTCTTTAGAACTACCTAATTTAGTTTCAAATACCAGTGGACCTGATCGACCAGTAGATACTTTAATTCTAGCAATAGTTAATACAGCACTAAAGTCAACAGAGTTACCATCTTTTCGTCTAAAATAAAATGTAGGTAATTGTACTTCAAAGTTATAGTTGTAGCCAATAATAATACTATCAGCTGCATCACTTAAATTTCCTACAGCTTCAAAATAGTTATAGTTTGTATTGGCTTCAATTTTAGGTGTTACTTCTACAAAAAAGCCTTCATCTTTATCAGGTTTACCAATTAAAAGTGCACCTTTTTTATTTTTGATAGGTTTATAAGGTGTGTAGATTTTAGTTACATTGTCAGTTGGGATATAAACAACTTTATCGATAATCCCATCAGGAGATTTTGGCAGTGAAAACAAATCAAGACATGGATTACCTGTCACAACAAACTCATCATCAGAATCGAGTACAACAGAAACATCACCTGTAGGTAACTCATTAACTGTAATTGAGTTTAACAAATACGCCTCTTCTTGTTGTGTTACAACTACAATGTCATCGTTTAAAACGTAAGCATCTTGAATAGTACCTGTTAATTCCCATTTTGTCCAAGCTTGGAATAGATCTTTTTCACCATCATTATAATAACTATACATATAGATATAAGACGATTGTCTATCTACAAGTAAAATAAAAGAGTTTTGTGGGCTAGAAACTAATCTATCAATAGTTTCAGGAATCCATTCAAGTACAACTTTACTGATGTCTACAACAATAGGTGGTTGTTCTACATCTCGTAACTGCATACTAAATACTTTAGCATAATCAGGTACTTTATTGACAAAACCTACAGTAGTACCAATATCTACAGGAGATATATTACTATCCATTTCATAGCTAGATACTGTACGGATAATAGAAGACGTAGGTGTCAATGTATTTGCATCAGTAGCTGATAACATAAATTGCTGACGATCAGCAAATAACAAAAGACCTTGTGCTGTGGGTAAGACATCAAATAACGTAACAGGTCTTGTACTAGATACGTTTAAATCAATAGGATCTGAAGCAATTTGTGTTAAAGCTGATTTAACAAAGAAGTTAAAAGGTTCATTAGCTACACTTAAGATTACATTATCTTCTGATAACAAACCAAATCTGTTGTTATAAAAAAATGTAGCCTTGATTGGTTTGCCTATAAAAGAAGGTATTGGGCTTGTAATGTCATCACCAGCTAGCCTACTTACAAAAGGTATAGGTTCAAATGTAAATTGATCTACACCATTAATTTCACTAGTAAATACAAACCTATGTGGCATTGTTGCTGAATCTAGTCCAGGTGAAGCATCTCTAGCAATTGTTTCTAGCCAATAACCTTTACCACTTATACCGTCATAAGCTATGTATTTAACATAGTAATCATCACTATCACTATTAGTATTTAAGATGCGTAAATTATGGCCATCAAAAGATTCAGCTGGTAATTCAGTTACATTATTTACTTGATCTAAAAATGCTTCAATTGAATCATTATTAAAACCACCTACTGCTGTTAAAGTAAAAGGTAAAGGTGTGCCAGTTATTGTACTTGGTGTATTATTTAGAACAACTGCATTAGCACCACTAAATCTTCTAATAACTAAACTGTTAACATAAGACTCAATATACCAAACACCATCAAAATTAGCATTACTTGCGTTTTGTTGTGTTTCAATTATACTTTTTACTTCACCAGATAGTGAATTATTAGCATTAACTCCAGTTAAAAAATCTTGAAAAGTTGTACTTGATGGTGCACTAGCTGTATCAGATATACCTTGAATAGTTACAGTATAATCGTAACCATCAACAAGTGAAATTAATTTTAAAGTACCTACTGAATTAGCAATAAAAGTCCCAGCTGGTAGCATTGCTGTAACTTTAGTTTGGTTAGTAATAATTGTAGTATCTTGAATACTACGGAAATGAAAATGATCTGAAGTATTAGCACCTGTTAAATACGAAACACCATTGTTTGTAATATTACATGCTTTACCTGTTAATGCATTCCAAGCATAAATATTAGCACCTTTAATAGCACCAATATAAGAAGTGGTTTCACTGCGATCCAGAAAAAACCATACAGCATCTTCTAAAGCAGCTTTATTATAAGCATTGTCGTCTGTATCTTTTAAGTGATCAATAAATTTCATACCAGGTCTTTTTAGTAGACCATAGGTAGGGTCAGGATAACCATTAATACATTCTGATACCTGACCAGCTAGTTTTTTGTCATCGTTTTGTTTAGAGACACCACCTAGGAAATTAGGTGATAGTTGTGTTACTACTGGCATTAGCGATACAGTGCGTTAAATGGTTTGTAACTACGGTAATAATTACCGCCTTGTGGTTGACCAAAGAATGTATGATCACCTTGATTACATTCGTATTCGAGAGCCATTGCTCTTGTATACGCTTCTTTTTGTGATAGCATTTGGAATTGCTGTCCATCACCAATCACTCTACTAGAGAATATAGAAGATGCTCTAGCTACAATATAAGCTTGAATAGGTTGTGGTAGATACTCATAATTCCATTCCCATAGTACATCAATGTAAAGAGTTTCGTCTTCCCATTCATCTGTATGGTGCATAGTATCATAGAGATAACCTCCACGATTAACACTATTTCTTCCTAAGTTAGCTACATAATCTTGGCTAAGATCATATTGAATAGCATTATTAGGAATAACTACTTTCTTTGTAGTTGCATCTGGTGTTACTTCTAAATTTAATTCTTTATTAAATGTCCAGCCTTCAGACTGAACTTCACGTGATACTTCTTTTAAAGTATTAAAAGCAATCGCAACGTCCGGGTTAGTTTGAGTTTCTACTTTATAAGAAACAACTGATTTTAGGATTGATATATTACCTGTCGATGAATGTGAAATATTAACAGTGTAATTATATGTTTGTGGGTTTGATGCTGGAACAGCTACACCTGTTGTAGAAACAGCTGTGTTAGGGATAATACCAGTACCACTTAAATAAGTACCTACAGGTATGTCTGCTTCTTCAGTAGTTAATGTAGTACCAGAAATACTACCAGTAAAAGCAGTAAGTGGTTCAAGTACAAAAGTTGTTTCAGTTGTTAGAGTATTCACGGGAGCCTGACCAACTGACGCCAGGATCTGATTAACAGCTTGTAGCTCAGTATTGGAGCCAGTAGTAGGAAAAGGCATAATTTGATAATGAGTATTATTCTCAATAAAGAATTAAAAAAAAGGAGTCCCCGAAGAGACTCCCGATATAACAAATAAATTAGTTGTTTACGTTACCGAATGCAGTAGGAGCAGTATCACCAACATACAATTCGACAGCAGCAGCAGGATTAAGGTAATCAGCACCACAAGCCAAACGACCAAGCATGACATCACCTTGATAAATCACGGAGACATCACCACTGGTTACTTGAACCTGAGGACCAATAGCTTCAACCATACCACAAGCTTCACGCTGGAAGATCAAACCACAGGACTTATCCTCAATTTGAGCAGCAGTACCATAGTCATTGTTAACACCATCTTGTGCGTTACTTTGGTCTTCAATGGCTTCACCAACGAAGTCACCAGTATTACCAGGATCTTCAACACCAGTTGTACCACCATAAGCAGTACCATACTTGCCAAGGAAAGGAATGTTCATGGACTTGTAGATCTTGATACCTGCAATCTCCATGATACCGTTACCGGATTGCAAAGCAGTACCTTGCTCATCACGGTTAACAAGGTAAGCACCTGAACCTGAACCACCAATACCTTGAATCAATTCATAGTATTGACGTGGGTTAAGTACAGCAACACGACCTTCCATGCTAACACCTTTCTCATCCATAGCAGAAGCTGCGTCATAGAAAGCATTAACAAGGTTTGTTGCAACATAAGCATCAGAATCGGCATCAGTATTACCTACACGAATCTGAGTACCACCTGGTTCTGCGAAGTTAGTAGCAGTTACAATACCAGCTTTACGTGCACCACGAGTGATAGCACGGAATGCAAGTCGGTCATACTTTTCAGCAAGTGCATAACCAATCTTACGTGAGATCTCAGAACGGAGATCATAATGAGCAAGGACTTCATCCAACTCATAAACAAAAGCTGAACTGATCAACAGGTCATCACAGTTGATGGTCTTTTCTGACACCGGAGGTGCACCATCACTATTACCAAGAATGCTGTTACCAGGAGTATGGAATTCAGACTTAGTACGACCTGTGAAGATGAACTGCATTGATTTGCCGTTTGACAGGCTACGCTTCATAACAAGGTCACGAGCGATTGTATTACGCTGGAACCCTTTGAACATCTCTCCACTGAACAGCTTCAAATAAAGCGCACGGCGTTGAGCATTAGAAGGAGACTGACCACCGGCAAAGTTATCAGCTCCTGGAATCATTTGTGGTGCAAGTTGAGATGCACCGGATTGTTGTTGTGACATTTTAAATAAAAAATAATAAAGATATAGTTTTCACCAAACGTTTGATGTTTCAAAAAATTGTGGTCTATCCCACCGTCTAGACGGCAAAGGGTGTCCTCGTAAGGGCCAATGCCAATAGTGAAGAGGGGAATTGCACCCCTCATTAGATCTATCTCACTTGGTGTATTTTACACCGCGATAGCAATAAGTTTTGCCTTGCATAGTAACCTCTTTAGAAGCCTCCATAAGCCCCGTTCCATGCTTATGGTGTCATGCGTCCCGAAGGATGAACGGACGTGCTTCTAGCCGATCACAGGTGCCTTAGAAGTAGCAAGGTCAAGATCTCCTCCGATTGTGAATACATAACCCAGCTCTTCAGCACGGGCTTTGGCTTCTTGTTCGTCATCAAATTGTTCGATGTTTGGTTGACCGCTTGTCATTGTTGAAGCTCCATAAGATTCAACGTAGTGAACCACATCAGGACCATGGCAGACGTAATAGGTATTGTCCATAATCATCAAGGGTTAAAGGAAATCGTCCAACCCTTGTTGACCAGGTTGGTGTAAGCAGTATTAGCGGCAGTAGACCAAGTGGTTTTGGCTGCGTTAGTGCCGCCGTTGATGCCAAGTGCGATGCCAGTAGCGCCATTAGTGTCTAGTGAGACAAGGATGTTCTCAATTGATTGTGCGGTAAGGGCACAGCCTGACCAAGCATTGTCGAATGCATTAGCAGTAAGCGTTCCCGTCGTGTCAAACATATTGGCGGGAAAGCTAGTAAGCCCGGAACACCCGAACCATGCGAAGCCGAAGTTCGTCCCACTAGAGGTATCGATCAGTGGAAAGCTGGTAAACCCGGAACAGTTGAGCCAGGTATAGCCGAAGTTCGTCCCACTAGAGGTATCGATCAGTGGAAAGCTGGTAAACCCGGAACAGTTGGCCCAAGCGGCGAAGAAGCCCGTCCCACTAGAGGTATCGATCAAGGGAAAGCTGGACAGCCCTGAACACCCGAACCAGGCGTAGCTGAAGCTCGCGACCGAACTTGTCGCATCAAACGGACAGACAAATGAAGTCATGTTGTTTGCACCGCGCCAAGCGATATCAAGGTTCGTTCCTAAATCAGCCTCAGCACCAATTGCAACAGACGTTAGCTGATCTTCATCCCCACTGTTGTTAAAAAACGGCCTATAAACATCATCACTATAAATAGATAAATTGTAATCACCAGCAGCGTAAGTGTGGGGTAACGTGTTAAGTGTGCTTATTTCAACGTCACCGTCGCCCCAATCAACTTCATAATCAACAGTTCCTGTAGACCTGAGGTTAAACGTGCCACCAGCACTTGTAATGCCGTAGTTGATCGCGGCATCGCCGGGAGGGGCGACCTGATCGCTAGTAATAGTCAAAGTGCCATTGACAGGAGGCTGGAAAATAAAGGTTCCAGGGATTGCAGTAGGGCTCATGGTATTGCTGCTCCGATAGCTGTCATAAGGTTAGACACGCGGGTGTCGAGTTTGGCGAGGTCTAGGGATTCGCCGATGCTGTAGAAGGAAAGGCGGGCGTCGGTTTTTGCTATCCCCGAGGCTTCTGCAAAAACTCCTATGTCTAAAGTTGCAGGACTCTGAGAAGCTATACTTTGCAAAAAGTTTGTGCCATTAACCCGTCCTGTAGACGTACTGCTTGAAGATCTTACCCCTCCGACAAAACCTACACTGTTCCCAATTTTAGAAGTCTCAACATTGGAGTTTATTCTTACCGATATACCCCCTGCTACGAAACTAATTAATGCGCTTCTTCCTGTCACATTTTGCGTACCTATGAGGATAGAGTTACTAGTGGCAAGTGAAGTTTGATAGACAGAAAGGTGTTTGTCATCCTGCGGATCAGCATTGTTAGCCCTATTGCTATCCAAATGCTTCGTACTCCCATTCCCCTTCAACCCAGTCTCCCTGTCGTAATCCGCACCAACAAAATTAAAGTTCGTCGGGGCACCACCGGTTAACGGAACCAACGCACCATCAAGCGTCCTCGCACCAGCAAGGATGCAAGACGCTTTGATTGCGTTCCAGATGTCGTCCTGTTTGCAACCAAGAACGAAGTCATTGATTGCCTTGGCTACACCAAACTCAAGCTCTTGACCGTCAGCGGCTTCTACAGCCGCGACATAATCAATTGCTTCAGATTCAGTCAGTCCGTCCCAACCTGACTTCCAGACAAGTGTCATCACTCACCTCCGGGGAAAGGACGCTCGTATGCAGTAATTTCAGCTGGTCGTTCAGGTGCAAGCAGTTCCATGCTGACCAACAACGCAAGACCGTCAGTAACACGTTGATCATCAAGTGCTACTTTTTCAGCTGCTGTTAGTTCATCAAGCAATGCTTTAACTGCATCAGCAGCTGCATTCTGTGCTTCAGCTGCATCAACCTCGACTTGGTTTTCAGCAGTGGTAGCCAGTTTATACGCTTCAAGGGCTGCTTCATACGTTGCAGTTTCCTCAGCGGTAGGGTCTTCAAGCATTGAATACTGAAGAACTGCTACTTGGTAGGCATCGTATTGTTCCTCAGTTGGCACACCGCCAATCCTCTCTGGTACTTCTACCGTATCGACAGAAGCTCCGAGCACCGCTGCATATTCAGCTGGGGTGAAGCGTGCAAAGAATCCAGCACTTGTGACAACGCCGTAGCCGTTAGCGTCGGCGAAACGATTGCCATCCTGGTTTAACAGCCATTCAGCATACGCCTCAGGCGTTTTGCCGACAGAATTAGCGGCAAAGATCAACCCGTCGATAACGCGGGTGTTGGTCAGTGTAAGGGAAAGTGTGTTCATGGTTAGATCAAACGGTAATGCGAAGTTCGCCAGTGGCGGTCTTGTAAACGTCACCCCCAACTAGACCACCAGAGGTGGCCGCAGAGTTGTCGGCGTAAGTGGGCAGATTGGGCAGCTTTAAAGTTGCCGCTGTGATGCGAACAGGTTTTTCAGAACCAGTGCCAGCGCCTTCCGTCCCAAGCTCAAGGACGTTGCTGTTCCACTGGAAGAATCCACGCTCATAATTCGAGGCGTCGGTGTAGGTGTTATAGAGCCGATAGGTTTGAGCGTTGGTGCCGTTCCTTTGGGCAAGGATGTTGGCGGCGTCTCGATTTAGAGCTACGTCTGGGGTGCTGTTAAAAATACTACCTGAAATTCCAAGGGTACCTGTCGTAAGGAAAGTGGAAGTACTCAATCTCGCACTATACGTCGCTCCACCGTTTGGTGAAAGAAGGACAGCCGTCCCTGCACCAGTTGCAGCGTAACTGAAAGAAGAAGTTAATAGCGCGTTGGCGCGCAGGTCAAACTCACTAACCCCATTCAGCTGCAAATCAAGCAGGTTGCTACCAGAAGCACTTGCAGTATTGGTTACATTTAACTTCAGCCCTGTAAATGTTGTTGTTGCATTATTCCAATCCAGCGTCGTACTAAAATCGCTGGTGCCGCTTAATGCACCCGCTTGATTGAATTGAATGCTACCAGTCGGACCATTGACCAGGCCAATCGTTCCAGTGGCATCGGGAATCGAAACTGTTCGGTTAGCAGTTGGTGTTACCGTCTGCAATGTGGTAGTGAATGTTCCGCCATTTTCTAGTTCAAGGTCACCGCCGACAGTGAGCTTATCTGTCGTTTTGTCGTAGGTAAGACCGCTGTCGCCACCAAATACGCCTCCGTCATTAAATTGAACTTGGGTGTCAGAGCCTCCAGGGGTGCCACCGCCACCGGTTTGGTCAACCCATTCGGTGTCGTAATCAGTGTTGGAGGCTTTCGCCAGGACCTGGCCTGTAGTGCCACCAGTGATAACTCCTACGCCGTCAGCGCCATCAGCTCCATCAGCTCCATCAGCGCCTGCTGGACCAGTCGCCCCGGCAGCCCCCTGAGGCCCGGCCAACGTACCTATAGAAGTCCAGGCAGAACCGTCCCAGACGTAGAAATTATCGTCAGCTGCGACTAGATAAACGTCACTCTGAGTAGCACCGCCGGGCAAGTCGCCAACAGTCGCCACGGTCCCTAAAACCTCAAAAGCAGTGGCACCAGCCCCTACCTCGTCGAGATTGCCTGTAAAAGGATTGAACTTATAAGCCATATTCAACTCCTAGCTACAGAAGAAAGTTCACCACTGGTATAAGTAAGAGTTAATGTTGCTACCACTGAACCACTTGCTCCACCGATACGATAAACAATAACTTGATTTCCAGTACTTGGTGCTGCTGGTGGAGTAATACTTACATAATCATGAGGGGGTATAGAAAAACCACCTACATCTTGTACAAGTTGTCCGTATGCCATTGTGTTTAAATAAATAAAAGTTTAAATTTTAGAAGTTATACTTAACACCAAACTTAGAGCCGTAATCATTTACGTCATCAAAGGTTGCTGCAACTTCTCCATAAACAGAAAGACGTTCTGTTGCTTGAATTGAACCGCCAATCTTACCTGTAAGCTTTGTCTCTTCTTCTCCACCATCAGGTGCAAAGATAGAAGGACCAGCTTGTACGTAGTATGAGCCTACGTCATTACCTGATTCATAACCAAGATGGAAATCTGTAACATGTCCATTGAAATCAGATCCAATGAATCCAGCATTGTTTTCAATGTTTACGTAAGGACCAGCCATTACAGGAGTAGCAGCAATCAGGGTTGCAGGGAGGATAGCAAGAATTTTCATTTGAGTTTAGTTAAAAAAGAATAAGTGTATTTTGTACGGTTACCATGAATACCCCAGCCTAACCAGTAGTAAGCAGCATTCATATAATAACGTACTGTTTGATGATTAGTTTGAAAAGCATAGAGATCTTTTCTAAACCTCATCTCATTAATCATGTAATCAGTTTGGCATTGAAGACCACTAGGATCTTCTTTACGTTTAATACAATGGTTGCCAAGACCAATGTAACGATGTTTAGATGTCCATTGAATTAAACCATAACCACCACGAAGGCAGCGATCGTAAGGAACGATAGCACCACCCTCGCATACGTTAGGTTTAAAATTAGACTCTTGTTGGATGTTACCCAGAATGACTGCTAGTGCTGTACGGTCTTTCACACCAGCAGAAGTCTGTAGTTGTTCTAGAACGTACTGCTGAGGTGCAGTACATTGTGGGCATTCAATCATTTTTTCTTAGCAGTTTTAGCAGCACGTTTAAAGTTGGCAGCAGTAGGAGCACCTTTGCTTCCTGGCTTGCGCATCTTCTCACCTGAACCTTTTGCGATACGCATTTTCTTTGCGTGGATGTTAGCGTAGAGACCTTTTTTAGCCATTAGGATTTACCACATTTCCATTTACGTAATGCAAGAGCCTTTCGTGTAGGACGACCCTTGCTGTCCTTCATTGGTCCTTTGACCCCACCCATCCTAGCACAGAAAGACTTCTTACGCTTTCCTCCACCAGGTTGAGGTGCCTTTAAATTAGAACCAGTTTCCCGGTTATACTTATCACGACCAGCTTTAGTAAGACCACCAGATCGTGACTTGTGTGTGCCAATTTTTAATTTTACGGAAGGTTTACTTTTTGCAGCCACCTTTACCTCCTTTCTTTTTACCAGCCATTACCAAATACCGGGGATAATTTGACCAGTTAGTGCATACGCTCCAAGCGCAGCCATCACACCTAGCATAGCCAGGCGACCGTTTAGCATTTCAGCTTTTTCGTTATGTGTCACAGTGTAATCTTTGTCAGTGTACATGGTGGGTTCTTTAGCAAATAGGTTTTGTTGTCCGTGTTCGTTGGTGGTAACAGTCATTAGAATGAGATGTCAGAGTTTTCTAGTTTACGCATAATGTCTGATCTATAGGCAGGATCTTTATCATAACGTGGATCTGACATAGCTTGTACAAGTTCAGCCTGACTACGGAATGATTCATTCTTTTGATTAGAACCTTTACCTGTCAACAGTTGACCTTCTTTACCTACAGCATCAGTATATTTACTATACAATGATTGTACTGCAAAGAAGATTGCACTGGGATTACCATCTGCCATAACAGAATCATACATTTTAACCTCTTCTTTAGAAAGAGAGTCTCCAGCCCAATTAACCATTGCTTTATAAGCTTGTTGACCGCCAACCATTTCAAACAATTGTTCAGCTTGTTGTTCAGAAAGAACTTCTTTGCTGGATTCTTCTTGCTCTTCTTGATTGTCTAGTACTTCTTCAGGGGCTTCTTCTTGCTCCCCTTCTTCACTGGTTTCGGATTCATTTCTTGGTTGTCCTAGTTTACTTTGTAGTTCAAGGTAAGCTTGTTCTAGTGCTTGTGGATCTGAAAACTTACCTGCAAGTAGTTGTGGTTCTCCTGAAATAGATTCTGCTACTTCAAGAGAGTTCTGCTCATCAGCATTAAATTGTGGCTGATCAGCAGGTGTTTCATTCATTGTTAAAACTTCTGACATATTATTGTGGTGGTGGTTGTTGTTGCATCATTTGAGCTGATGCTTGCTCACGTTTCTGATCTACTGAAGCTAGTTGTCCAGCCTGTTGAGCCAACATCATTTGTTGTTGTTGTTGAGCTTCAGCCTGTTGTTGTTGTTGAATCTCTTGCATACTCTTAACAAGATTCAATGTATCAATACCAGACGAAGCAGCCAAACGTTTAACTACTTCTTCAGGATTAATGTATTCTTGAATAGCTTGTGGTCCCATTGTCTGTGCAATAACAGTAAGGAACTGTGCAAGGCTTTCACGATCTTGACCACGACCAAGTGCATTAATACCAGCTACAATAGTAGGCTTAACAATATCACCTTTAGGTAGACGTGGTATCTCACCTGTCTTTTGTGCAACAGAAAGTTTACGATTCAAATAAGGTACAAGGAACTCAACAGTAAGTAGACTGAACAGTCCACCTAATTGTTGTTCTAGTTCTAGCTGTGTCATACGTACTTCTTCAGCAGTAGTACGTTCACTATTCCTTACATTAAGAATAAGGAATGCATCACTGATTCGTTGTGATAAACCTCCTACCATTTGATAAGCAGTTTGAAAGTCAGCCGTTTTACCAACCTGTACTACACCAATATCATCAGGTCTACCTTGAATGATAGCTCCGTTACCTGCTTGTGCAAGCGTCTGAGGCTTGGTTGTACTGGAGGGTGAAACGGTAAACACTACCTTAGCAGCGGCTGCACTGCCTTCTACAAGGGCTTGTGACAGAGCTTCAAGTGACTTCAAGTCACCAATGAATTCTTCTACACGTCCACGTCCATAAGCTTCACCATCAACATGGTTAAACCTAAGTGGAAGCCAAGGGTTAGAATCAACAGGAGCTTTACCCATTGACTTAGGTAGTATATCATTATAAACCTCCTGATGCCACACCCATCTGTTGTTGTCTAAGATTACGTGTGTATAAACATCACATTCATCAGTTGATGTGTCATCTACATTTTCCCAATTGTTTTTCTGGTCAAATGCAGGATAATTTTTTTTGAGTAATTTTTTAGAGATTGTTTCTTTTGTTACAATTTCTATAACATTACCACTACCATCTCTATCTACAACATAACGGTTCAAAGGATATAGTTTAAGACCATCCTTCCCCATATAGATAAGAGCATTACCAGCAACGACTAAATGCTTTAGTGCTTGGTGAACAATTACACGATCAGTAGAAGCTGCAATAGATTCCATGATAGTTCGTTCAACTTTAGCAAACGACAAGTCAAGTTCTGATCTAATTTCTGGTCCTAGTTCTCCGGGGATATTAATATCATTAACCTGTAGCTTAAAGAAGCTGGTTTGTGGTGGTAGCAAAGCAAGCATTAGTTTACTTGCAAGCGTCACCACACCTTTAGCTCCTACACTTTGCCACGGTGTAATGAGATTACGTGCACCTTTATAAGATGTTTCTTCTCCACGGATTAGATAAGGAAGAGTTAGATCTGCTGCTTGTCTAGCAGTATTTAGAAACTGGGAGCGGTCCGAAGACAATCTTTCATAACGTGATTGAGCAGTCATTATACATTAATACCTAAACTAGAAGAAGCAGGTAAACCCGGAGACAATCCTGTTGAAACTTGGGGTTTGATTTGTAAAGGTCTACGTTTAAATGCACTTGTACCACCTTGTGAACCAGGTAAATTAGAAATACTTTGTAATTCAAGTGTAGCAGTTCTACTACCAGCAAGTTGATTTTGTTGTGCAGTCCTGCTAGCAATTTCTAATTGTTTCAAACGTTCCTCTTGTTCTCTAGCTAATCGTTCTTGTTCAGCTTTAGACTCAGCAGCTATCCTATCTAATTCTTGTTGCCTTTGAGCTTCGTCAGCTGCCCTTCGAGCTTCTTGCTGTGCACCTATAGATACTTGTTCATAAATACCACCAGGTACACCAGGTTGTTGCTGAGGATTTAAAGTTTCTGGATTAGAATCTAAAAAATCTAGAATCTCTTGATCTGAAAAACCAGCTGATCTATTAGCAGTAAGATCTGCATCACCAAATTGACTAAGACCTTTTTCTTTACTTGTAGCAAGTTGAGGGTTATAATATTCTGTACTTACTCCAGCCATTAATTTTCATCCATATATTGAATGACCCACTCAACGACACTACGTTGACCAGACCTGTACATAATTTTTTCCATTGTATCTTCAGGGTTAGGGTTAACTGGTGGAAATGCTTCTTCTAACTTAGATAACATAGCATTAGCTGTCATGCCACGAACATCAAGTAAATTTAGATCAGGCATATTGTGGGAGGTTTGTATTACTATGTTCAAAGAAGGCTGGCATTCTAGCAGCTTTAGTTGCAGAAAGTTCAGGTGCTTTACCTTCATACATCAAACGATCACTAGAATCAAGCCAAAATTTTTTGTCCAAATATTTATCGGTATTGCTACCCAAAGGTTGCATTACCCAATTGATAGTTGCCTTGCGGAGTTTATCAAGACTAGGGCTGACAGTAAGCCCCAACTCGCGACAAACAAGGCTATTGGCAGCAACGTGAATTTGTTCATCTCTACTTATATCCGCACTAACTGTTCGCATTCCAGCATCACCATTAAAGCGGAAGAATGGTAAAAGAACGAAGAAAATTGCACGTTCGGCCACCATCGCTTTGAGGATCGTATGATCAGGATGCGTAGTCCAAGCTTCCCTGAGCCGGAGAGCTTCCGATTCAGCTTTTTCGTCAACACCGTAAGCATTGGCAATGTAACCAAGTGCCAGGTCGTGATTTTCCTCGTCGGTGATATTTGATTCCAGTAACTCCCTCGATAGTTTTGGTACGTCGGTAGCCAATCCATCACGAATAAAATCTCCCACAGGTAGTTCCATATGTCGCAACGCAAGAGCACGGTGTACCGTCTCTTCCGCCCCTGCCTTGCATGATCCGGCAGTTGTCTGGACTGGTGTCCATTTTCTTTTTCTGTTTAGTAGTTTTTCGTAAGGGTTCATTCTTGACAATTGCATGTAATTTGTTCATTTAAAATGTCCTCCAAATAAGTCTCAACATCTTCTGCATCTAGTGCAGCATATGCATCTGATTTATCTTGTGTATCACTCATTACTTGAAGTGAATAATAGAGGCTTGTTTGCGGGGACCGAAGCCACTCTTCCACGAACGCATTGTCGTAGGTCACCATATCACTCCATGAATTGAAGCTATAACCGTGAAGAAGCCCTGTGGTATCTAGTAGAGTCATGATGCCATCAGCAACACGTTTGTAAGCTTCCCAGCCTACCTTAGAGGCGATCTCTACGTCACCATAGTTATAAGTTTGTACTCCGAAAGTACCTGAGTCGCGATCGACTGTCTGCGAGATAGGTGGAGCGATTTCTGGTGTGCAAGTATAGCCATCCAGATCCAAGCTTCTATAACTGCAACTGGCGGTTGGAGCGATAGCAAAGGCTCGAACCATATTATGCTCGCCAGCGATTGTGGCTGCTTGGTTAACTCCTGAAGCAATTTGAGAGACAAGTTCATAAGCAGCAGAGCGGATAATTTCTTTGTTGTTGTATTGTTCTAATGCACGTCCAAATTGATCGTAAGTTACTCCGTACCTCCGTAGGAGATTTGCGAGACCAAGCATTCCGAGTCCCACCTGTCTATCAACTTCAGGCGAGAGGTATTCTCCAGAATCTCCGACAGCTGTCCTACTATGTAGGCTGCACAATTCGGACATACCTTCAACAAATGCTCGTGGGATGTCATCGAACTCACAGGCTCCAAGATTGATATGCTGTAGTAGACAGGTGCCTCGTGATCGCAAGTATACTTCGAGACAGACGTTACCTCTGATGCGGTTTCCTTCATTGTCATATTTTACTTTGTTTAGCCAGATGTCACCGGACTTGATTCCGAATAATAGTTCTTCCTTGAACGTACAATCCTTCCACCACTCTTCAGTGATGTCGATGCATCGTTTGACCCAAGGTAGTTCGGATCTACTAGCAGTAATAAACTCCCTAGCATCAGGATGGGATAAGTCAAGGTGCAACACAATCGCACCATTCTTGTAGATACCCCCACGTCTAAGTATTTCATTTAATGATGAATAAATTTTACCAAAACTTACAGGACCAGAAGCAGTAACACCTGACTTTCGCACATAACCTTTTGGGTCAAGTTTAGAAAGATGGATAGCACAACCTGCGCCGTACCTAAGAGCATGAGAGGCAAACCTCCAGCTAGCCTCAATACCATTCGGTCCTTCCATTTCATTTTCAACTACAAATACTGTGCAGCTGACAGGTAAGCGATGAGTAGGATCATCGATCCATGATTGAACACGTCCTGTGCGTGAGATTAAATTAGTCATTGAGTAGATCAGTTAGGTTTGGAGGTTTGTAGTTTGGTCCCTTTAGGACTTTACCGTCTGGTCGGTAAATAGGTTGTCCATTCTCATCTAGTTTGGACATATTTGATTTATGCACACGATCCATAGCTTTGTCTAAATCCCATCCTTCATTAGCAGCAAACTGATAACACACATAGATAAGATCACAAAGTTCTTTTAGTTGTTCGTGTTCATTTTTAAAATGAAATGCTTCGTGAAACTCTGACCATTCTTCATCGATCAAAGATTTCTGGGTCTGTCTCCCACTCATCCCAGATACTTGCAAATTGTAAGCGTCCCGGAACTCTTTTGCTTGATCCAATAGAGTCGTTTTGTGTGTTTTCAAGTTCATTTTCAAGGTAGTGGATTGCTTTCTTTAGGTCGTCTGTTTTACTGTCCTTATAACCAGCTCGGCTGATGTATTTGACAGCATTGCCTAAGTGGTAGTTGAGGTTTTGGTCTCTTATAAAGTCCCAAACCTGGATATTTCCTCTTCGGTAGTGCGAGGGTCCAGTTGAATTGGATTCGGCCATTGTTTTACTAGGTTGGATACGGAGTTAGCTAAGGCAAAGTTTTGACGTTGCAGTGCCATAAATAAAGTAATGATATCTGATTTATCAGCTTTAGGTAGTAGGTCTTCAAGTCTTCTTATCTTGAATTCCTGCTCCACTGTCAACTTTGTAATCGGAGGAGGGGGTAAAAAGGATTGGTTGTTTAGCGGTCCAGTCATAATCATCGGTGGTAAGGATCTTTGCAAGTCTTGCGTTTTGCAGTGCAATGTCTTCACCAAGATCCTTCTCAGCAAAAGCATCTACAACTGTTTTCCAAGTGTAACCTTTTTCTTCAAATAAAGCAACAGCACGTTTGATACCAATACCAGGTACACCAGCATAACCATCTGTCTGGTCACCTGCAAGCGTCTGTATGAGGTGCCAACGTTGTCCTTCTGCTTCATCCACATTCACGGTTTCATCCATGTTGTAGAGCGTTCCAGGTATCTGGCGCATGTCTTTATCAGGACTGACGATAATGTTACCAGGATATTCAGTAGCGTAAATACCCATGCTATCATCTGCTTCAAGAGTATTCATCAGTATAACTTCATACTCATCTTTAAGAGCATTGATAACACGTTTGTATCCACAAGGTTTTTTGCGGTTACGATGTCCTTTATAAGCAGGCATGATCTCTTTACGAAAGTTAGTACTATCACTAAAGAAAAGAACTACTTCAGGAACATCCCACATGAACTTGTTTTTAATTTTATTTAGTTCACGTTTTACTGCTGCGTATGCTTCACTGAATTTGCTGACAACTACAATTACATCATCACCAAAGTCTAAGTCAGACTCACAAGAGGCACAAGCCTTATAAACAATGTAATCTGCGTCAACAAATAACTTCATTTACCTTGGCCTCTATATTTCTTTTTACCTTTACGTGGCTTACTATGCAAACCGTTACCTTGACGGGTTTTCTTTGATGTAAACGGAATTACGTTTTGTAATCCCATCATTGATTTACTTCTCATTAGTGGGTTTCACTCCAGTTGTTTCCTGTTTTTGCTTCTGCGTCGATTCTGATTCTGAGGTTGTAATGTTCTCCAGCTGCGAGACTGCTAAATACCAAGGATGTTGATAAGTCATCTGTCTGTTCAGGGGAACACTCGAATTGCAATTCGTCATGTATAAAAGCTAGTTGTGAACAACATAAATTTAATTCTTTGATGTTTTGTTGATTGATGACCATCCAACGTTTTGCCAGGATAGCGGAGTTACCTTGAAGGCAGTAGTTTAACGCTTTATGTGGACTATCCACCATAATTTTTCTTCCATCGATAGCTTTGATATATCCTCGTTCTGAAGCTTTCTTAATAGCCTCCAAGAGTTTATCGAGTCCATCAATTGCATTAATATATGCTTCTCTGATTTCCTTACCTTTCTTTTTGGCTTTTGTGGATGAAAGAAGTTTGTCATAGCTGTGTCCAATTTTTTCGTCACCTGCACCATATAGGAATGCATAAGTTACCGTCTTAACTAATTTCCTAGAGATACCTATCTTATCAGCATTTACTTGATGGATGTCTCCGTTAAGTAAGATGTCTGCATATCTTCCATCATCATATCTGGAAAGGAAATGAGACAACATACGTAACTCAATCCCAGACAAATCAGCAGCGACCATGACTTGACCTGGAGATGGTAAGAAAAGTTGTCTAAATCGTGGGTCACTGGGAACTTGGGCAAGGTTTGGGTTTCGGTGTGCACATCTAAAGGTAGAAGTAGCGACAGAACAATGATGATGTATCCTATTAGCAGTCGTAGATAGCTTCAGCCAAGCGTTCGCGCCTTCTGATATCATTCCAAGCATCTTCGTTATCGTCAAAATCCTCAGGAATGCAAGGGCAATCTCTGTCCCTATCTCCTTCAGTATCGGTTCGTCGATGATAGGCTTCCCAGTAGGTGTCTTCTGGGTTGGAGTCCAACCATGAAATGTTTGCAGGATCCATGCTATATGATCTCGTGATGTAGGATTTAGTTCTTTAAGGCGTGTAAGTGGAGCGTCTTTGACATAGCCTTGGGTCCGATTATCTCGCTTAGGAG
>Ga0208434_1000185_pt1 | contig 33351 bp, 44 predicted proteins | sample 13_taG_FD_184086 | JGI IMG/M metagenome (GOLD analysis project Ga0208434, IMG submission 184086) | Marine viral communities from the Subarctic Pacific Ocean - 13_ETSP_OMZ_AT15268 metaG (SPAdes) (version 2) | ecosystem: Environmental > Aquatic > Marine > Oceanic | place: Pacific Ocean | collected... | reverse complement strand
GCACAAGTAGACGGAACTCCTGGTTCTAACGACATGCCAGGAAGACTTATTTTTTCTACAACCGCAGATGGTTCAGCATCACTTACCGAGCGTATGCGGATTTCTCAGAATGGCTTTGTAAATATTGGCGGTCAGAGGACGGCAGACGAATCTTTAGTTGAGTTGAATAGGTCTGGGAGCAACACTGTTGGCGAAGGTCACATCGGTTTTGCTGGCGGCGCGGACCCATTATGGGCGATCAGATTTGATAATTCTGATTTTAATTTTCGCCTAGACCGCGCATATGGCGGGTGGACTGCCGCCCCATCTTTGAGCGTTAGGCGCTCTAACGGTTATGTTGGACTCGGCGTTGATACTGCGAGTTACCAACTTGATGTTCAAAATACGGCTACCACCTTTAGTCGGGTACTTGCGACGAACGCCAACACAAGAGCAGGTTATCTAGCCCAAGCTCACACAAGCGGCGGTGCAGACATAAACATGAGTTTAGGGGTTTTTGGAGATGCCACACAGGGCGAAATCTCTATGGCTACAAACCACTCGCTCTTGCTCTACACAAACAATGATCCGGGCAACGGCGTCCGTGTGGAGACAAGCGGGAACCTAAATATTTTATCTGGTGATCTTGTTCTGGCAAACGGTCACGGCATCGACTTCTCTGCGACAGGCAACGGCAATGGTACAATGTCATCTGAACTGCTGGATGACTATGAGGAGGGAACTTGGACGCCTTCCCTAAAAGGAGCAAACGGCAATGGAGGAACAACTACATACGGGAGTGTACCCATAGGTAATTACACTAAAATAGGCAACTTAGTAACTGTAACTTGTGTTATTTATAACACGGCCCACACGGGGTCGGGTGCTGCTCACGTTTTTGGGCTACCTTTTGCGTGTTCTAGTTCTTCGGAAGCCGTAGGAACCTATCAGGTAAATACTCACAGTGCGGCTTATGCGTCAGGTATTACGCAAGTCGCTGCCATTATACAGGGGAATAACTCGCACATACATTTTAGAGGCTACCACACAGGCACTTCTACTGGCCCTTATTATGTTCCTATGCAAAATTTTACCTACCTACGAGCAACTATTACATACCAAACCGACGCATAACCCACTGCATAGCTTTGGGTCGGACAGTCCAACCATCACAGGAGATAAACGATGGCACTAGAAAAATTAGTAAAAAACGACAAGATCGAAACGATCTTGAATGATGAGTGGGAGTTTTCCACGGTACAGGTTCGCACAGCGACGATCATTCGTGAGGACGGCACAGACTTAAGCCGTTCGTTCCACCGTCATGTGGTTATGCCTGATGCAGACGTAACGCAAGAAGATGCTGACGTACAGGCAATCTGTAACGCTGTGTTCACGCAAGAGTGCAAGGACAACTACCAAGCGTTCCTTGCATCGCAGACTAACCCGTAACAACAGGAGAAACAAACAATGGCTGTTACACACACTTGGTCAGTAAATGACCAACTTCAAACCAGAACACAGGACGGGCTTTCCGAAGTCGTATTCTCTGTCGTCTGGCGTTTATCATCAGAAGAAACTGTAGACGGAACAACCTACAGCATTTCTTCTGCAAACCAGATCAGTTTAAACACTGATAACCTTAACCCTGCTACGTTCACATCGTTCGCAGACTTGACAGAAGCGCAAGTTGTAGGCTGGGCCAAGGATACTATTGACGCCAATGCCGCTGAAGGCGAAGGTGTTACCTGTGCGGAATGGGAAGCGGGACATGATCGCAATATTGCGAAACAAATCAACCCGCCAACAGCCGTAGAAACCGCCCCTTGGGCAACTGCAAACCCTTAATTTAGGAGACTGACAAATGGCTGAGAAAAAAACAACGCCTATCGTCATCGACGACAAAGAATACACTTTTGAAGACATGACACCGGAACAACAAGAGATGGTAAACCATGTTGCTGATCTGGACCGCAAGCTGTCATCGACCCGGTTTAACATGACTCAGCTAGAAGGTGGACGTAAGTTCTTCATTGATATGCTCAAAGCAGCATTAGAAGACACGCCTGAAAACGCACAGGAAGCTGCTGAATAGATAAGGTTATGAAATGCCACTGACCAAACTCCAGTTCCGACCAGGAATTAACCGTGAAACCACGTCGTACTCCAACGAGGGCGGGTGGTTTGACATGGATAAGGTCAGGTTTCGCTTTGGTTTTCCAGAAAAAATAGGTGGGTGGGAGCCTAGTTCTTCCACCTACTTTTTAGGTTCTTGTCGTGCATTACACCCATGGGTTGCTCTAAGCGGCGAAAAGTACCTTGGTGTCGGCACGCATTTAAAATATTACATAAACGAGGGCGGTGCATACAACGACATCACCCCTATTCGCGTGACAACGTCCGCGGGAGATGTCACGTTTTCCGCATCAGCCAATACCTTATCCGCAGGCATAGACGCTGTTGTAGTTACAATACCACTGACAAGCTCTTCTGGGTTTCCAGACACTGGAGTTATTCAAATTGGTACAGAAGAAATAAGTTATGCCGCTTTATCTGGCAATAATCTAATCGGATGTGTTCGGGGTTTTAACAACTCTACAGCTGCGAGTCATGCTAACAGCGCCGCCGTAAAGTGTGCCACTATAATTGTTACCGATGCAGACCACGGTGCCCTACAAAACGATTTTGTTACTTTTTCGGCGTCTTCTACTTTAGGAGATGCAATTACCGCGGACGTTCTAAATCAAGAATACGAAATCGTTTTTGTAAAAAACGTAAACTCTTACTATATAAACGCTCGTACGGTTAGTACGATCAATAGCATCACAACTAAAACGGGGCTTAACCCCGCGTATGTTTTTGCCACAACCTCAGACAGCGGTAATGGTGGAGGTTCTATTGTCGGCGCGTATCAGATTAACACGGGTCTCGACACAACGATTACAGGCACTGGCTGGGGGGCAGGCACTTGGTCTCGAGGAGCATGGGGCAGTGCCGCATCGTTAGCCACATCTGGTCAGACACTTCGCATTTGGTCGCATGACAACTTTGGTGAAGACTTACTTATAAATGTGCGAGACGGAGATTTATTCTATTGGGATAAAACCAATGGGTTGGGACAACGCGCCGTGGAACTTGCTTCGTTAGTTGGTGCGAACACAACACCCACTATCGCTAAAAAGGTCTTGGTGTCGGATAGAGATCGTCATGTTTTAGCGTTTGGCTGTGATAGTCAAACAGAACCAGGCATACAGGATCCTTTGTTAATCCGTTTCTCGGATCAAGGTTCTTTGACAGACTGGGCGGCAACGGCGACTAACACCGCAGGGGACTTGCGCCTCGGCTCGGGCTCCGAGATTATTACAGCTATAGAAACAAGACAGCAGGTTCTTGTGTTTACGGATGTATCGCTACACGCCATGCAGTTCCTTGGACCTCCGTTCACCTTTGGCATTAACACCGTATCCGAAAACATTACGATTGCAGGGCCGTTGGCGGCGATAGCTGTTGAGGATAATGTGTTTTGGATGGGTGCGGAAGAGTTTTACATCTACGGTGGTGCTGTTCAACGCTTGCCCTGCACTGTTAGAGATTATGTGTTTAGTGACATAAACACAGATCAGCTAGAAAAAGTGACCGCAGCAAGTAACACAGCGTTCTCGGAGGTGTGGTGGTTCTATCCATCGGCATCCAGTAGCGAGAACGACAGGTATGTTGTCTACAACTACCAACAGCAAATTTGGTACTACGGTACAATGGCTCGTACTTGCTGGTTGGACAGAGGCGTTGAAGATTTACCCGTCGCCGCGGGAACCGATCACGTTCTCTACTTCCAAGAGCAAGGATTTGATGATGGATCCGCGAACCCTGCAACGGGTATTACGGCGTACATTGAAAGCAGTCAGATGTCTATTGGGGAAGGTGACAACTTTGTATTCTTGCGTAGGATGCTCCCAGATCTAACATTTAGGGACAGCATAAACCAGACTCCACAGGCAACGATGACCCTCAAAGCGCGAAACTTTCCCGGTGGAGATTATTTACAAACGAACAGCAAGAACGTCGATAAGACGGCTTCCGTACCTGTTGAGCAGTTTACGGAGCAAGTACATGTACGTCTCAGGGGAAGGTCGTTTGCCTTTAAAATTGAGACAACGGACACAGGTGTGGCGTGGAGATTAGGATCTCCTCGAGTGGACGTGCAACCTGATGGGATGCGCTAATGTCCAGAAACCTTGTACTTCCATTCTTTCCAGTTGCACCAGAAAACTACAGCCAAGAATACCTTGCAGAGGTTGTTAGGTCTTTTTCGGTGTACCTTGAACAGATGCAAAACCCTGGAGAGGGGCGAAACACATTTGCTGTGTTTACCAATCTACAGACGGACGACAGTGGGTTGGAACCAGGGGCTATCTTTAACCATGACGGATATGTTAGAGTACCCCTAGCACATTCGCCCTATGTGCGCGGCTCACAGGCCACGGGCAGTGTAGGAACAGTATCGGTAACAATATCATGAGTGAAACAATAATAACAATGAATGACGGCTCTCGCTGGAAACCTTCGACATCTTCTGATATGGTGCATTGTGTAAGCTGCGATAACGCAGTTGACACGCCGGAAGAGATCGCAAGTTACCCCGACGGGAATTGTCCCAGTTGTGGAGAGGCTTGGACAGGCGCAGAGAAACGCAGCACTGCAATTACAGTGACCGCGCCGGAAGCGATACGAGGTGTAACATAATGTCATTACTTAGCGCACTAGGTGGATTAGTTGGATTCGCAATGGGTGGACCCGCGGGAGCTTCAATAGGCTCTGGTATAGGGACGCTTGCGAGTGGGGGCGACGTTGGAGATGCTCTAAAGTCAGGAATGCTTGGTTTTATGGGCGGCAGTGCCGCTGGCGCATTCGGGTTGCAAGGTGGTCAAGGCATAGCTTCTCTCATGGGTAGCATGGGTATTGGGGCACAAGGAGCGGCGACTACCGCAAACCCATTAGCGCGTATAGGTCAGACACTTATGGGTGGAAACCCAGCCGCAGGTAACGCCGCAGCGAATCAAATGAGTGGGATGGCGGCAAGGCAGGGCGGTCTTGGAAGTCTAGCAAATCTAGGTGGAACTGGTGGAGGTATGGGTGGTATCTTAAACAACCCTATGATTCAAGCTCTGGCGCTACAGGCCATGGATCCGAAAGAAGTTAAGTTAACGACCCCCTATCAGGATCAACAGTTGGCGACTGGAGAGCGCAGACCAGATTACAGAGGCGTTCAAGCTAATGACATACGGCGACGCAGAACACGGGTACTAGCCGAAGGCGGTCTTATTCAAGGTCCAGGAACAGGTACTAGCGACTCAATTCCTGCACAGATTTATCAAAACGGCATACCCGTCCAAGAGGCGGCGCTGTCTACAAACGAATTTGTATTACGAGAAAAGGATGTCAACGCTATAGGCGATGGTGATCCTGGAGTCGGAGCGGCGCGGCTTTATGCTATGCAACGTCAATTCGATCAAGGTGGGGGTATACGAGCATGAGTGCAACAGACGACACAGGTATTTACAAATCCATGAACGTCATTCCTGAGTATCAGGAAAGATATTTAAAGGATTTACTCAGCAACGTATACAACGTAGAGCTTGACGACGCTGGCAACCCACTTTTGGATGCCGACGGTCAGCCTATTGTTACTGGTATCGCCGCAGATTCTCCATTGTACGGAACCCCTGTACTGGATGCTGACGGAAACCAGATGTTCGAAACAGATCCGAACACTGGGGAACAGATGCTGGACTTCCGCGGTCAGCCTATTCCTATGGTCGAGGGTGGAGTTCGCCGTCCAGATGTTGCTCCTCTCACACCAAATCAACTAGAAGCTATTCGGCTCGGAGAAGAGGGTGTAGGCGCGTTTTCGCCTATGTTCGACCAAGCACAGCAGTCTTTTGGTGGCGTTCAGTTAGACGCAGACGGAAACCCTGTACTAGGTGCCGACGGTCAGCCGATTCGTACAGGAGCTATTGGTCAAATCGGAACGGGTATTGATACCCTTTCGACAGGTATTGATACACTAACGGGCACGGACGCTGCGGTTGGCACAGATGTTTACGACCCATACTTTCAAGATTTTAAAACTGATGTAATTGGAGACACTGAAACTGATGTAGGAACTGCAAGCACAGGTATCGGAAGCGCCGCAACTACGGGAGCCGCTGGCATTCGTTCCGCGGCTACTGGTGCGGACATCCTTGGTCAGGCGCAAACAGCACAAACAGGCATGAGAGCCGCAGGCGCAGGTATCGCGGGACAAGTTTCTGGCGCTCAAGATTTGGTAGCTGATGCTGCCCTTGGAGCCCGAGGTCAGGCAGGCGCGGCTCAAACGGGCGCAGACACTGCTGCGACACGAGCGCGTCAAGCGTCGGCTCAAGCACAACGAGATTTATCTGGGGCGGGAGCCTTTGGTTTGGGAGCCGCTGCTGAAGGCATGGGTATGCTGGATAGTACCACAGGATCGTTTGATCCACAGGGTATTGGCGCGTTTATGAATCAGTACGAGGACGCCGCGGTACAACAAGCCATACAAGACGTGGCTAGAGCCGGGGAAATACAACGAAATCAACTTGGTGCCCAAGCTGTGGGAGCCGGAGCCTTTGGTGGCTCACGCGAAGGTGTAGCCGCACAGGAATTAGGGCGAAATATATTAGAGCAGCAGGGGCGAACAGCCGCTGGTATGCGTCAAGCAGGTTACGAGAGTGCCGCGCAACGTGCGCAACAAGCCTTTGAGTCCACGCAAGGACGGGGTCAAACAGCCGCACAACTTACAGGACAGCTTGGTCAAGCCGGAGCGGATTCCGCTATGAGAGCCGCACAGGCGGGTGGACAACTGGGATTGAGCGCCGAGGAACTGGCGCAAACTGGCGCACTCCGAGGTGGACAACTGGGTGTGTCCGCAGAACAACTGGCGCAAACAGGTGCCTTGCAAGGTGGACAGCTTGGATTGTCAGGTCAAAACAATTTAGCAAACATCTTACAACAGGCTGGTGCCATGGGTGTGTCCGCGGAAGAAGCGGCGGCACGTTTAGGTATGAGTTCAGAACAAGCCGCGTCTGCATTACAGATGCAGGGCGCTGGTCAACAAGCGGATCTATCTATGGGTCTAGCTGGTTTACGAGGATCAGGCTTTGAGATGTCACAGCAACTTGGTCAAAGTGCTTTCGAGGACGAGATGCGACGTGGTCAGAGCGCCGCGCAGATCTTTGGAACTTTGGGACAAGGCATGGGCACTCTTGCTGGTCAACAATCAAACATTGGTACACGTCAGGCCGCTCTAGGCGAAGCCGCCCAACAGGCGGGTCAGAGCGATGTCAACTCTTTGTTCAACATTGGAGCCTTGGAACAAGGTCAGATGCAGTCAGAGTACGACGTACAACGTCAAGCGGATATGGAAGAGGCTTACGAGCCGTTCCAGCGTTTCAACTATATGTCAGACATTTTCCGCGGAGTACCTTCTACTCAAAGCACCATGTCTGTCACAGGTCAGCCTGCTCCGAGTCCCGTTTCCACGGTGCTTGGTCTGAGTCAAGGCATAGGAAATTATCAAAACGCTGGAGGCCAAGGCATCTTCAGTGGGCTGGGAGTATAATATGGAGAATGTATTTAACCGTAAGCTCTTTCAAAGAAAGAACAAAGACGCGGCTCGGGACAAACTCCGGTCGATGGGTGGAATCATGGCGTCTTCTGAACCTCTAATCAGGGAAGCGATGCGTACGGCTGAAAACATACCGAGTCCAAGCATAGACATTGAGGGGATCATGGCGGCTCAGAGACGTAAAGGCCCAATGCCTACGGCTCCTCTTCCACAGATTGTCCCTGGTGCGCCCTCTATGATGGCACCGCCTGCCCAAACTCCAATGCCACAACCTGCTCAACCCGCCGCTCCTGCTCAACCCGCTCAACCTGCTTCACAACCAACTATGGCGATGAATATGGGAGGTCGTCCTGTGGACAGACCAGATCTAGCGAATTACTATGGCGCGGCGTCCGGCCCAATCCCAAAGGTTGCAATGCAACCACGCGTTGACGTGGGTCAACGAGCGGGATCTGTTGTTGCCCCAAACGAAATAGATTTAAGCGCCCTTACACCGGAGGGTGCAATTAAACTTAGCAGTGCGGCGCTTTCTGGTCAGGTTCCTGTTAACCTCACGCCGTTTACGGAGGAGAACACTGGATCTAAGAAGGCCGCTGAGAAACTAAATGCCACATCAGTTAGCATAGCCAAGGTTATGCGAGATGCAAATATGTCCGCAGACGAAAAGTCTAAGCTCTTGATCTCCGCTTTGGGTGGTAATCCAAGCGCCGAAGATAAAAAAGCAGAGTTAAGCAATCTGTCTGAAAAGAACTTTGGCAAAAAGTTAGACCGAGAAGCTAAAATAGATTCGTTGAATCAAGCGATTACAGGGTTCGCTGTAGCCGCAGGTACTAGCCCACGCGCAACTCAGAACTTTGCACGAGGTATGCTTACAGGTGCTACGGCTATGAAGGCTACAGAAGAAGGACGGGAGGCTACGGATAACGCCATGAAGTTGGCGTTTGCAAAAGCGGCAGGTAAGAGCGGCGGTGCTGACAGTACATACAACAAGCTATATCAGAAAGCGATTGAGAAAATCATGACGCGACCTGATGAGTTTGGTATATTTGTAGAAACAGAGACCGACGCTGACGGCAACGAGATCCCTGGATCTGGTATTGACGCCGCCTCTTCTCAAATAACTACGCTTGCAGACCGCATTGCTCGGGCGCAAACTGGTGGTTCAGGCCCCGGACCTTCGGCACCTCGACCGATGACAGATATCGTTACTGTTACTACGCAAGAAGACTACGATGCGTTAGCACCAGGTACACCGTACATTGACTCCGAGACAGGGGCTCAGACCACTAAGAGGGGTTAAACAATGGCAACAAATCGTTTCGGGGATCCCCTTACACAAACATCCCCCACAACAACCTCCGAAAGTGTGAATCGTTTTGGCGACGCTATTGTTGTTCCAGGTACTCCGAAGGGAGATGACGCGGAGCATGAGGGATACATTCAAGAGTTTGCAGAGGGCGTTGGTTCAGGTTTAATTGGTATCGGTCAAGGTATCGGGGAACTTGTAGCGTCGGGGATTGATTTAATTGCAGACACTGAGTACGCGGAGTCTGTTACAAATGCGGGTGAAGCTACTAGAGATTACCTTGGAATAGACCCCATGGGGTTTGTTGGTAAGGGCGCAGAGATCGTCACGCAGTTTGTCATCCCTGGGCTTGGCGTGGCGGGAGCCGTGTCTAAGGCTGGTAAGGTGGCTCGTGCTGCTCGTGGCATGAAAGGCCCGATGACACGTTCACAGCGTATGGGTCAAGCCGCGAAAGAGTTAGCCGCAGCGGGAGCCGTTGATGCGGCTGTAGCGAACGACGGCACAACTACGGTAGGAGATTTCTTTGACGGTGGCCCGACGGCTACGAATCAAGAAATAGGGTTGTCTGGTCGAGAAGAAGCTCTTCGACGTTTAAGTAATAAATTTAAAGTAGGTACAGAGGCCGCGTTACTTGGTGGTGTGGCTCAGACTGCACTGACGGGACTTGGGGTCGGTGCGAAAGCTACGGCGCAAGCCGCGGCACAAACGGATACGGGGCAGGCTTTGGGACGTGCAGTCGGGGACTCGCAACCTGTGCAGGCGGGTAAAGGTTTGGTAAACCGCACGCGTGAATACCTAAAGAATGCAGAACGTCGTCGTGTGTTTGGTGTCAATCCTAATGAAGCAGACATGGGACGAGGAGAACAGTTCATCGCGGATGCGCTGGGATCGTTGAGATATCGCTCATTTATGCCTGAAGAAATTGCTACCGAAAAACTATTGGTTCAAAGCAATGTACAGCCGTACATTAAAAAGGCCGAGGTCACACTCAACAGGTTAGAAAAGAATATAGATAATGCCATTGGTAAGATGGGTGATGTCGATAGCGAGCTAGAGCGACGTATGATCTTCGACAACATCGAAGAGTTTTTAACCAACCCTAACGCTGACAAGAAGAAAGAGTTCTTGGCAAAGTTGCCTTCAAACGTACGCAAAGACGTACAGGGGATGCGTACTCAGGTTGATGGTCTGACCAACGATGTGCTGAACAGTAACTTCTTAAAAGAAAACAACTTTGTAGACAAAGCAAGCGGTCTCGCTGTCAAAGATATTATTAACGAAAACATTAATTCGTATTTGCGTCGTAGATATCGTGTGTTCGAAGACAAAAAGTACACGCCTACAGGGGAGCAACTAAACATTGCGACCAAAGAGTTTCAGAAAGATAAGTCTGCGGTAGAGAAGGAGCTTACTAAGATGGCTCGTGGCGATACAGCGGGTCTATTTACTGACGCCGAGTTAAATAGAATTGGTGCGGTGAGAGTAGGCGCAGGCGATTCTCAAAGAATTAATATCAACGGTAAGGTTACTGACGAGGCAAGCCGCATCGCTCGAGACGGATTTTTAAACAGGTACAAACTACGCAATCGTGGAAGTGCAAAACTAAGTGGGGGTCGGGTTGCAGAGAACCGCTTGGACACTGGCATGTTTATGGAGCGTAAGTATTTACCTAAGTATCAAAGAGAATTGCTAGGGGAAATCACAGACCCTAGAGAATCTTACCTTGGCACGGTAGCTGACCTGGCTCAATTCAAGGCTGTGGATGATTACTTTGGTAACGTCAAACGAATGGCTGATGCCAACACAGGCTTTGGGAAGTTCTTTGTTAATCCAGACACCATGACCCCTTTGCAAACAAAACAGATGCTAGACAGTGGACAGTACGTTCAGCTTGGTAGTAAAGATGGGCGTAGCACCTTGCGTGGAGAGGTGACTGATGAACTAGACCAGACAGTAGATAAGTCTGGTTGGGGTTCGTTGCATGGATACATCGTTCCAGAGCGTATATACCGAGACCTGACACAGACAGTTCTAGCTGAAGACGGGTTTGGTTCTACCGCGATCCGAGGCGTATGGGACACTTTCTTGAGAGGCAAAGGTATATCTCAATACTCTAAGACTGTCCTATCACCAGTCACGCAGGTTCGTAACTTTACAACGGCCTCTATGTTTGCGTTAAGTCAAGGAAACATTGGTCGAGGTATGGGTGGTAGTCTTGGTGACTCCATGAAACTTACGTTTAAACAGATGTTTGATGGCGTACCTAATGACGATGTACTAGATGAGCTTGCGGAGTTGCAACGACGCGGCATCATCGGCACTCAAACTGAGCTTCGTGAGATTCAAGACATGATCAACAGAGGGATTGGTTACTCGGCTCGTGGTCCCAAGGGTCTGTCGGAAGCAATCGGTGGAGAGTATGGTCGTAAGTTAGCCGATACAAAAATGGCTAAGACTGTAGGCAAAGGCACCAAGATGTTTGAAGACGCCTACCAGAACTCGGATGACTTCTGGAAGATTTATAACTTTCAGTTCGAATCCAACAAACTGCGTAACGCGCTTCGTGAAATGAATCCACAAGATCAATATAAGTATCTTACCAAAGGTCAGACCTTAAACCCACAAGCGCGTAATCAAATCATATCGGATCCGTCTAAGATGGATGAGCTGCTTAAAGACCGAGCGGCACAAATTGTACGAGACACTGTACCTAACTATAACAAGGCACCAGAATTAATTAAATCTGCTCGTAAGTTGCCTGTCGGTAACTTCATCACCTTCCCGTATGAGATCTTTCGAACTGGTGCGAACACTGTACGTCAGGCCATCGAAGAGATGAACCCTGCAAATAATCAAGCTATTCAAAACATTGGTCGTCGCCGTATGGCGGGAGCCGTAGGGACATTCGGTGTTATGCCTGCTGCGGTAGCCAACCTTGGGTATGCGGTGTCTGGTGTCAGTCGTGATGAGATGAAAGCATACCAGCGTTCGTTCTCTGCACCGTGGGAAAAGAATGCCGTTCTTGTACCTTTCGGACGAGACGAAGACGGCAACTTAGAATACTTTAACTTTAGCACCACTAACCCATACGACTCAATCACGTCTATGTTTAACGCTGCAATAAACGAGGCTGACGAGGGATATCGACAGGGTAAATCCGCAGACGAGATAGCTTTGAACTCAGGGTTCCAAGTGTTAAAAGATTTCTTTGAACCTTTCCTTAGTCAATCTATCGTCACTGAGGCTTTGCTAGATGTGACAGCTAGAGGTGGTAAAACAGGAACAGGCGCACAAGTATTTAACCCTCAAGACAGCGTTGGAGACAAGGTGGGTAAAGGCTTTGCTCATGTTCTTGAAGGCATCATGCCCAATGTTGTGCCCATCGAAGTTAAGAATGCAAACCCCGCTAACCTACAGTTTGAGCCGAGTCGTTTCGCACGAGGCGTTGTGGGTGGGATGGCACCAGACTTAATTAATCCTAAAGATAAACTAGGTCGCGAGAGAACTATCTCAGAGGAAATGTTCCGAGTCTTTTCAGGTGTAACTCCAATGAAGTTTGACCCAGAGTTTGCTTTGAGAATTAATGCAGGCCGGATGCAACGAGCGCAGACTGATGCTAAACGTATATTCAACAGTGTGCTGGACGACGGAAACCTCACGCCCAGTCAGATGATTGACGCGTACAAGTTAGCTAATGATAGAAAACGTGTGGTTGATGAACAGTATTATCAAATCATTGAAGACCTTGAGACTCTTGGCATGAAGAAGAGCGAGATCAGAAAAATGCTAAAAGAAAACAAGATAGGTGGTGCGGATGGCATAATGCGTGGTCGGTTCGAACCATTTAAAATGTCTGATGATGCTCGTAAAAAGATGCGACGCGCCGGAAACTATGAGATCTTTAAGGACACTAGGTCTGAAATCAGGAGTATTTACTCTGATCTTCGTGGGTCTAGGTTAACTCGAGACGAGACTCCTGCACCGCGGTCTACTCCTAATCAAAGCAATAGGTTTGGAGATCCAGTGAAATTAAACTTTCAACTACCACAGGCACCTCAACCTGTACCACTACAGGCACCTCCACCAAATAGGTTTGGAGATCCGTCGAGACAGGCCAATGTAAACCCAGCCTTGATCCCCGATCCTAGAACCCGAGATCTACTTAACCGTTGACATCAACCTTTATGGTGACGCCGTTACCGCCGAACAGGTGAATTAGGTCATCGGCGCACCTCTCTACTTCTTCAATGATGTCTTCGTCACCCGTAATGCACGCCACGTTAATGGCTTTGTTGATTAGGTCTAACAATGCATCTATCTGCATTTGATGCATCTGCTTGAAGCCTAGTGTTTTTAAAGGTTCTTCCATCATTCTATCATTCCCCAATCATCTTGTATGTCTACATCAATTTTAGAAGGGACTTTGAGCGGCACACCTGTTTCCATAATTTCTTTAATTTGAGTAGCTTGCTCTTGCCCTTCTACGTTAAAGCATAACTCATCATGCACCGTGAGCATAGGAGTAAGTCCCGCCTCATAGCAATCGAGCATGGCTTTTTTTGTTTGGTCAGCCGCGGATCCTTGGATCAAACGATTCAACGCTTTGTAAGTAAACGCCCGTCTTAGCTTTCCCATACCCCCATATTTCTTGTTGGCCTCTTCAAAACTCATCGGCTTGTTGTAACCAAAGGTGGAAGGTTCCCATAGGTCGAAACGGCATAGCCGACCAAGCAATGTGCGGATCTGACCTTTGTCTCCGGCTCGATTAGACGCTGCTGTTGCCAACTGCTTAACGAACGGAACCTTCTGGTGATGTCTGTCTATCAAACCCTTGGCTTCGTCCGCAGAGATAGCCAACTGATCTGCGAGTTTGCCGACGCCCATACCGTACATGATCCCCAGGTTCACAGTCTTGGCTTGTTTGCGGGTGATACCTGCTAGATCCGCCACCATTTGATGGAGATCCACGTCACCTGTGTTGAACTCTTCCACGATTGTATCAACCACAGGATCACGCATGATGTCTGGCATATTCGCCGCAAAGTGTACCAAGAGTCTTGGCTCTTGGGATGAGTAGTCAAAAGATCCCCACTTGCAACCATCTTCTGGTATAAACAACCCACGAATTAATCTCTTCAGTTCTTTGTCCCTCGCTGGAATTTGTTGCAGGTTGGGGTTTGATGCTGAAAATCTGCCCGTGACTGTACCCCCTTCATCCCGTCGTGTGGAGTGCAGTTCCGTATGAATACGACCGTTGTGTTCGTGTCGCAGAATGCTGTCGATAAACGTAGAGTCAGCCTTGTCAAACTCTCTAAGGCGCACCAGTGCCTGACATACCATGGCCTCATGACTGTTCAAGTACGACTTGGTAAACGATGGGGATCCCTTCTCCGTAACAGGAAAATCCATGTTCATCTTCTCAAACATCTTTTGTATTGAAGCCGCAGCCCAGATGTCCACGTCCATACCTGACTCTTTTTTAATAATCATCCGCAGAGAGTCAGTCTCTTTGCGAATAATCCTTTTGTTCTGTTCCGCTTTATCCAAGTCAACACGCACACCTTTGCCGCGCATGTCTAGCAAGCAGGGGATGAGACCTATTTCTAGTCTCCATATCGACCACAGGTCTTGCTTCTCTAACTCAATTTTCAAAGCCTGCCATAGTTGCAGTGTAGCTACCGCATCTTGTTCTGCGTAGGCACCCACATATTTGGGTGGCAACTTATACATGCCCGACTTAGGGTCTACGCCCCACTCTTTCGCCGCGGCTTGCAACAGCTTCTCTTGTTTGCGCATCTGGATGTAGTCTCGAGCCATGGCGTCTAGTCCGAAAGACCACCTGTTCTCGTCCACCAAAGCACCTGTTATCATCGTGTCAATTATTTCACCCTTTATCTCCACTCCCTCTGCGCGAAGCCATCCGGCATCGTACGTCGCGTTGTGCATGATCACCTTCATTTCAGGGATAGACATCTGCTTTTTGATCCACTTGATAACCATCTTAGCGTCGAGGTTATGACCGTTCTCGTGGCGCATAGGAAAGTAACCTTTATATTCCCCTGCGGCTACAGCTATCCCAATGATGTGTCCGTCCTTACGAGCCCAGCCAGGGCCTAGTGTTTTAATATTGGGATCATATGTTTCAAGATCTACCGCAACTTCGTTGTATCCTGTCAGGTCAGGGAAGCCTGATGGTATGTTCCAGTCTGTCTCGATCAGATTCAATTCGTTTTTTATTTGATGATGCAGGGCGCTGCCGAATAGATTAGTCATTTGGCTTCCTTATAAACACATCCAACCGCTTCTGTATTTCGTCCTCACGATCAGTGAACTCTGCTCCGAGGGCGCTGTACCCGCACTTATCAACCCATGAATCCTCGTGCCCTATATCATTAAGCAGTCTCGCCGTCTTGACCCAGTCCATCATCAACGCAACATGTTGAGGTGTGATGTAGCCCGTGGTGCATTGAGCTTCTTTTACAATGAGGTTCCACCCATCTGCTATACGAGTGAAGTTGTCGTATGCATCACCATAATCCTTGGCTCTCTGTCCGTTAATGTATTCCGAGGCTGTCTCTAAGACCTTATCTCTTTTCATATCTCGTACCTGTATCTTTTATCTGTGTCCAAAAGGTGCAGTTCTTTTCGGGCTCTCGTTACGCCCACATAGAATGCACGGTGTTCATCGTCGGGGTATCTGCTCTCAACACATGCCTTGGTGGATGCTAAGAACACAACACAGTTGTCATCCTCCCCACCCTTCATAGCATGAAACGTCGATACCTTGATCCGAGGATCTTCGGTTATGCTTTCTCCTCTCCTCTCAATAGACTGAACGTACAGTTTGTCGTCGCTCCCTAGTCTGGCTATATCCATAGCGTCTCGATCCAACGGTGCAATCAAACCAAACTTAGTCAGGTCTTCGTATGTCATCATTGCGTCGGGTGCCGCTGCCTCTAGGAGCTTCTTAGCGCCTCTCCTGACGACGGCGTGGTCTCCTTGCTTTGGTACTACTTCGTACAGCTTCTGCGCCTGTAGCACCCCTATACGTCCCCCTCCTTGCAGGATACGCCAGGTAAGCATAGCCTCACCTAACTTGGGATCGATAGACGGGTTTCCCTTCACGGCATACAAGTACCCTGCTTCGCGTAACTGATCAGCAAACTCTTTAACGAAACTGTTCGTCCGGCACATGATTGTCCATGACCCTTTGTGTATAGGAACAGTGTCGAGTGTTAGATGATACTCAACCTTCCCTTCCTCCTCCCGTGGATGAAACTCTTTGGGTATGCGTCCTTGAATCCTGTTGGCTATCTGTTGTGACAGCGCATGTACCTTCTTAGGAAGACGATACGACTGGCTTAACACTTCAATGTTATCCGTAAGAGTAATGAACTTCTTAACATCCACCCCCGTCCACCGATGAATGGCTTGGTCATCGTCCCCTGCATATATCACCTCGTCCGAAGACTGAGCCATGTGCTTAACCATGTCTAACTGTAACGGCGTTAGATCCTGTGCTTCATCCACGATCAAAAGTTTGAAGTGTGGAAACTGTGCATGCATCGCCTTTTCTATCAGATCCACAAAGTCCATCTTAGACTGCAACGACTTGTATGTGATCGTCGCCTTTTTAATCTGCTCTAGCTTAGAGAAGTACAGATCATAGTCTTCAGCTTCATTGTACTCCTGCTCTAACGACACTCCCCGATACCGTGAGCGATCCAATACTTGAACATATTTACTTCCACTGCCACCAACCGACGAAAGCAGGATACCCTCATCTGGGTCTGTCTTGTCCATTCCCGAGAAAGACATGCCGAGGTTTCTGCCCAATGCACTCCAATCATCGTTGTCCATTATACTAGATCTATTCAGACCTAGCGCACGAAAGGCTATAGAGTGCAGGGTGCGGAAGTAAGCCAGTTGCTTGATGTTCATTCCGAACTCATCGAGTACACGTTCCACCGCTTCTTGTATCGCCTTGCGCGTAAACGAAACGAACGCAATCTCCTCGGGTCTTACCCCATCATCAAAGGCTTTCCGGATCCGCTCAATAAGAGTGTATGTCTTTCCGCAACCAGGTGGTCCCAGAATCAGACGCTCATTCGTCATCCGTCTTGCCCCGTGGACGCTCGGACAACCACTTGGTTACCTCGCTCTCAACCCAACGGCTTGCACTGTTACGAGCCCCACCATCATCACCCAGTATAATAGGCTTTGGGAATGTCCCTTCACTAACCCACTTGTAAACAGTGGACTTGGAAACATTCAGCCATTCGGTGACCTCCGTAATCCTCATCAACTTACTATCAGAAGGGAATGTCATTTTCTTTCTCCTCGGTATTTAAATATACGTCATCATCTTCGAAGGCAGGAACCCACCATACTCTTAGTGTTGACCGTTTGCCGTCAGGCTTGCGTATCGCATGATGCCCATGGCACTCCTGCCCCCCGTTTAATTCTTTTAATCGCTCTTGAACTTCGGCTCTCGTATACTCTGAGAACCCACGGTTTTTAAGGAACTGCATAACACCTGCAATAGTGAACCTGGTCTGACCGTCTTCTGTCCATGGCTTACCCATGTCCATCTCTTCGGGAGCCATAGCTTTGATCCGACTGGTGCAGTAAATCTTCAGCAACTCTTTGAACTGACCCTTGATGGTCATCTCTTCTGGAACCTCCAGTTTAACAGACTTGGTCATCAATTCATTGACCATCTGCTGCCACTTCTGAGCCTTTAGGTTGGGCGGCATCATACTCAGTTGCTCCATGCATTGCCGTTGCCAAAGGTTCTGGTTCTGTAACTGCTCCGTAGTAAGTTGCATCCGCTGACCATCAACATCCATGAAATACAAGCGAGGCTCGGACATCAGTATCGTTAGCCCCCCTACGTTTGGCATGTCGGGTGCTTGGTTGCCTACCCCAAAGGGTCGAGTCTTACACACGTTCTTGTCACAGAAATCTTTGAGGGGGCACACGTCACATTGGTAGAAGTATGTAGGCTTCTTTTCCAGTGACCGCTGTATGTTTACAATCTCTGTTGCCTCAAGCGCAGGTTCACATAGTATCCGGTTAAACTCTTCATGGTGTTTCTTCCAATCGTCAGCCCACTTGAGCCTACAATATACCCCGACGGCAAACATGGTAATGTTTCGGTTGTCTTGAATCTTACCTTGACTAGCCATCACCTCTAAACAGTAAGGCCCGTCGGTGAAATATTTACGCTGTCCACCAAACTTCATCTCGTTTAGTTCCGCTGCGCTAACCCGTTTCGCGTTGACCATCTTGAAAAACTTGTCAAAGTCCACGGCTTCCCCGTCTTTGTCCATCGCGTACCGAGTGGTGATGTCACCTCCATAGTAAGGCATGTTAATAAAGTTACCAACGTCGCCACGCTCGGCTAAAATTTTATCTTGCTTTGGAAATATCTCACACCCACTGTACCCCAGTGCGATGGACATCTCGGTTAAGTATTCTCGGATGAGTGCTGCAGGTTCCCAGTCTTTCAGAAACAGGAACAAGTGTGCGCCGCCCGACTTGGAACGGCATAGTATAAGAGGCATCTTCATTGCTTGAACCTTTCGGTTCAACGCTTGGAGATCCAGGTCATAGGTGTCTATGTCTAAGGCTCCGAACTTACATACGTTCTCGGAGTTAATAGGAATTGACCCCACACCTAGCTCACCATCAATGTGAGCCTGTATTTTTTCTTCGTCCAACTGACCGTGGACCACGCGACTATTAGATTCGGTTTTACCGTTTCTCCCCACGCGACCAACGACTGTCGTACCGTACGCTGCCCTCGAACCTTCGAAAGCAGCCAACAATCTTTTTGCATCAGACATGCTTGGCTCCTGTTGAGGTTAACTGGGCGCGGTTGACAGTTAACTTTGCCACCGCGCCCATGGCTTACTAGAATGGGATTTCGTCATCCGCTGCTGGAGTAGCTGGCTTTTCAGCCGCCTGTCCTTCTGAAGCCTTAACCTCACCCGCAACGATGCTTTGACGAAATGTCTTGGCTTCGTTGTACAGGTTACGATCTTCTACCATGCCGACTTTGGAGACTGCGTAGTTGGCATAGGTTTCGTTCCGCTTGTTAGTCTCGTCCACAGTGGTGAGTTTCCAAACGGTACTAAAGATAGGTACGATTTGCATCGTTCCTGTCTTCGGGTTCTTCGCTTTGTTCATCGCGATCTGTGTCTTCCAACGCTTGGACACTTTCATCTGCGTAACTTTGAAGTCTACGACAGCAGGTTCCCACCCACCTTCATCATCCAAAACCAAGCAGTAATACTCGTCAGCCTTAACCAACTGGTTGCCGCTAGGGAGCATGTCCATAGTGCCTTCTTTGTGTGTCTGTGCAATGACTGGGTCGCTTGCATCAAGCTCCTGCACAAAACCTCCCCCGTTCTCACGAGTCACGAACTCTTTATACTTGGTTATGACGTGACACGGTACGACATTGAGGCCACCCTCTCCATCGTACACCGCATTGGTAAGTGTGTTGAACATATCACCAGAAGATAAACCCTCAATATACTGGGCGTCCTTCTTGTTGATCTGCGGTGACATCTGTTGTGCCAACCGAACGAACGGAATCTGTAGTTCGCTGGAGTCAAAGGCCGCACCTTCCCCACCATCTTGAAAAATATCGTCCATTACGTCTGTGCTTAACTCTGCACTTTTTGTTTTTGTTACTGCGTTACCCATTTTTATTTACCTCATATTTATAATCACTAAGAATAGTTTTAATTATAGAGATGCGTTCCTTTGCCATATTGGCTCCCGCTTTCTCTGCCAGATGTGTGTATGCAACCTTCTGCACCTCACTCAGATCGGCCTCAAGTTCCAAAAGAGTTTGAAGCTCGTCTTCAATCTGTTGCTCGATCCAACGATCTTCGCACTGTTCTTCAAAATTATCCATTATGCTTTCCTCTTGATCTGTGCTGCGTTGGTTATGAATGCCCCGAACATATCGAGGTCGATTGGTTTGCCGTTCTCAAAGCGTTCTTTAACAAATGCCTTGAGGGTTGACGGATGAATATGGGTCTTCATTGTTACTGGAAACCCTTTCTCTTGCAGGATACCAACGACATCTCCTGCTAGATTGTCTTGCCCTTTGCCGAAAGAACATATGATGTCATTCTTAATGATGTCATCAAGATGATTGTCTCTCAGCCACTCGAAAGCCTCTTCGCGTTTAGCCACAGGGATAGACGCTTGCACGATCAACTTGCGATCAACGGTCACCCCGTCAACATCAAGACGTTCGACACCCATCTCGTCCATGAGATTAGGTATGCCTTCTATTGTGAGCTTATGCTTCTCAGCCTTCAGATCTTTTAAATGCTGCTCCGTATCCTCAATCTGTTGCTCAACGCTACGGAGTTGCCGAACCAGTTGGCTTAGTTGCTTACCAGTTCCTGCGTCGATATCGGATAGCGCACTAGCCTCATCGAACATGTCTTCAAATACTTCTGTCATTTTATTACCTCCACCTTGGACCTTCGAACCATGCGACTAAGGAACGACGAACGCCCTTGGTGACAGGTTCAACTCTATGCAACATGTAACTTGGGAATACCAAGACAGTGCCTTTCTCCCTATGCCAGTCGGGTAGTGACTGGTTATGAATACCAAAGCTCCCGCCTTCGTACTCGCTCGGGTCACTCAGTTGCACCGTTAATGATATCTTGCGGTCATAAGGAACGTCATGGCTGAATGCCACATCAACGTGCCAATCATAATGACCCTTCTCATCCGCATGATACTCGGTGTACTGGACATCGCAACAACGCGTAACGTCGAAAGCAAACGCTCGACGATTCGCTTCTTCCGCGAAACCCCATAGTCGGTCCTTGAGCCAAAGGTTTTCGGATAGCCAAGAGATACGGCTACGACGAGCCTTATCATTCTCCTCTTTCCGAGCGCCTAGTTTGGCCTTAGTTGATTGCGCGGTAGCCGCAATCTCCGCGACACGATCCAAGTCAGCTGACTCAAACCCCTCTTTGCCGCGCCATAGTCTGTGTAGTTCTCTCAAAGTTTTCTCCTCTTCAGGTGTTGTGGTTGACACACAAGTTCGCGTGTCGTACATTGGACTATATCGGAGGAAACAAATGAATGTCAACTATAAATTCAAAACAACCCCATACGACCATCAGCGGACAGCTTTGGACGCTGCGGGTAGCCGCGATGCTTTTGGTTTCTTTATGGAAATGGGGACAGGTAAATCAAAGGTACTGATCGACAACCTGGGTGTGCTTTTCCAACAAGGTAAGTGCAACTTCGCCCTGATCATTGCACCTAAAGGTGTGTATCGCAACTGGGTTGCCAAAGAAATACCAGAGCATATGTCTGATGACGTGCCGAATCGCGTCATCAGGTGGGTGTCGAGCCCAAATAAGAAACAGAAGAAAGAATTAGAAAGCATTAAGGAACCATATTCGGGGCTCACTATATTCGTGATGAATGTCGAAGCGTTCTCAACCGTCAAGGGACAGACCGCAGGCAACTGGCTTGCTAAAAAGTTTGGTAGGTTTGGCATGATAGCCATCGACGAAAGCACCACAATAAAAAATCACAAGGCCAAAAGAACAAAGGCTCTAATGAAGATAGCCTCTGGCTTCTCGTACCGTCGGCTCTTGACTGGATCACCAGTAACTAAATCGCCACTAGATATATATTCTCAGTGTGAGTTTCTTAGGTCTGGTCTGCTTGGATACGATTCGTATTACGCTTTCCAAGGAAGGTACGCTGTTGTGCAAAAGAGAAGTACAGGAGCGCACTCGTTTTCTCAGGTTGTGGGATACCGTAACTTGGAAGAACTGTCCGAAAGAATGGATCGCTTTAGCTTTCGGGTACTAAAAAAAGACTGCCTCGATCTGCCGGAGAAAACATACACCGCACGGTATGTGCCCCTAACCAAAGAACAAAGGGAAATGTATGAACGTATACAGTACGAGGCGTTAATGTTGTTCGACAACGGAGAGATGGTTACTGCTCCGGCAGTCATTACACAGCTACTACGTTTACAGCAACTGATGTCAGGTCACCTTAAAACAGACGATGGTACGATGATGACCTTCCCGACCAAACGCATGGATGCTTTGGAAGAACTCATGGATGAACATGACGGTAAAGCAATCATCTGGTCTAGGTTTCGCCATGACATAAAATCTATCGTGGTTATGCTACAAAAGAAGTACGGCAAGAATGCCGCTGCTGGATACTTCGGGGACACATCAGATGATGAACGTGCCCGTATAGTTCGAGACTTTCAGAATCCAACACACCCACTCAAGTTCTTTGTGGGTAATCCCGCTACCGCAGGTTACGGTTTAACTCTGACCGAGGCCAACCTTGTGGTATACTACGCCAATGACTTTAACCTGGAGACAAGAATCCAGTCTGAAGATCGGGCGCATCGTATCGGTCAGAAGAACCCAGTTACCTACGTTGATTTAATCTGCGAGGGAACCATCGATGAGCGCATAGTGAAGGCTTTACGCGCTAAGATAGACATCGGTGCAAAAGTATTAGGAGAGGAAGCACGAGAATGGCTGACACTAAAACCAACCAAATAAAACATGACGCTGCTATCGAAACGATGGTGGACTATAAACGTGGGCTCCGACGATTGGATACCGGAGCAAAGGAACTCGCGTTGCAGACAGGATTAAGCCAGGACGTAGCCGAAGCATTCTTAAAGGGGATGAAGAAGCACAACGTCACGCAGATCCGAGGCTACAGTAAGGAGCCCGAACGCATGCTACGCGCAAAGAAAGGTAAACCAAACGAGGCTAAGAGATGACTCAAGCAGAGATGAAGTTTTTTTCCCGCAATAGATTTGAGCAGATGGAGAAGTCCGCTCTTAAATATCACAACGAGAACCCTGAGATATACGATCTGTTCTGCAAGTTTACTTTGGATATTATATCTCGAGGATTTCATCACTACGGATCCCAGTCTATCTTTGAGCAGATCCGATGGCACACTGATCGACCCGACGTTGACGGGAAAACCACGTTCAAACTCAACAACAATCACCGAACCTTCTATACTCTGTGGTTTGCTCGAGACTACCCGCAACACGATACGTTCTTTCGGCAACGAAGAAAGATTAGCTTGCTCTCACCACCTTCGAGACACAAAGAACTAACACCACAAGACTTCTCATAAAAGAAAGCCCCCCGAAAGGGGGGCCAGTATGAGGTAGTAAGGCCACAGGCGTGAGCCATACCGAGCAGTATAGTTACACCTTATCCGATACGGGTAAGGAATCATAGGCTTTTCGTATCAATACAGATAGCTGCCGTGCCATAGATCTCTGATCCAAGTGTGCCAATTTGTTTAGCATGGCGTGATCATCGAGCAGGACAGCTACGTTTTTGAACTTAGGCTCCTCCTTCTTTTTTAATTTCGACATGTAAATCTCCTGTTGTACGAAATGTGTTGTCCACTTCTACACCATATGTTTGTGATGCGCAAGTCACATGAAGTAAACCAACGTACTCATGATTGACTTGTCGTTAATCAACACTGTACGCACAACCTCGGTGTCTTCGTCCAACTCTTCAGCAAGTTCCGTCAACGTCCAGTGCCCATCATCTTCTTTCAGAAGACGGCGAATCTTTTCATTCAAGTTAAGTGGTGCGTTTTCTTGAGTTATTATGTTCAATCCATCATGCGTTACCTCAACACGCATCGCTCTCCAGGGTATGCTCTCCCGTTTGTCCGGAAAGTTAGGGACTAAACAGGCTTGCACCGTTTGTCCTGCCTTCAGCCCAACCGCATCTACAATGCGAGAGTTAAAGAACACCCCGTCACCCTGCTCGGTTACGCCGAACGCGCTGCCGGAATACGTTTGCTCTTCGATAATTACTTCTTTTAGTTCTGTTATCATATTAAAATTTGGGCTCGAAAACCTCGCCCTTCTCCTCTTGTTGCTTGTAGTAGTTAAGTTCTTTTATTAGGTACTCGATCCTCGGATCTGATGGGTTCTCCCATTCTATGTCGTCAAGTTTTTTTTCTGTCCTGATAACTAAATCTCTGATTGCTTCTATTCTTGAATCCATTTATTCCTCCTCCTTGGGGTCGGCCTCATGGGTCGGCTCCACGATATCTTCTAGAGAGTCAAACATAAACTCTATAAAGTCCGCCGCCTCTTCTAATATTGATACAGCTTCCTCGCCCTGGATAGGTAAACCTTTCCGTAAGGCCAGTGCCATAATACGCAGTCGTTCCTCGTGATCAGTCACGCGGTAACCCGTACCGAGATTTGATTTGAGTAACGGATTTAACTGTAAGATCCATAATGTCCGCAGCTTCTCGCAACGAGATCTCACGGCTTAGAAGTTTGTTTAACATCGTAGCATCCTTAGACAGTTCTTTGATAATCTTGGGTCTGCCACCCTTGTGTCCATGTGCCTTGGCTTTCTCTCCGTTTCTCGCATGTGCGTTTTGTATTTCTAGTTTAGGGTTTTTTATTTTATCTAACCGTGTCTGTTCTTCCCAACGCGCACGATAGATTTCCTCGTATCTGATCCTGTCCGATGGACTCATTGGTTTAGATATTCCCATGGTGCGTTATCCTCTTTGCTTGCCGCATCCTTGAATGTGAGGTTCTTCTGTCCCCCCTTGCTACTGGCATCTCCTGCCTTGACACCCTCGAGATGTCGATCACCCATCGTAGGTCCGTTGTAATCTAATGCCACGCAGTGAGGCTTAACACCTCGCAACCATTTCTGCACTGACATGAACACACCGCCCCGCCGTCCCGCGATACCGCCATGCATATCGTTAGGTCTTACCCTGATAGCAGAACCACGGCGACGACTGAACGGATCTGAGTTGATGTTCAACACTTCGAAATCAGAATCCTCCACCCATCTACCATGTTTGCTTAACAGCATGCGTCCCCCCATCATCACCTCATAGCTATCCACGTTTGTGTGTGTATGCTCGGGCACAATACAGTTGGGCGGCATGGCAAATAATTGGATCTGAAACTGACCCTGCCTGTACCATGTGATCGATGTTACATCCTCAACCATGTGAGTCGGTGAATCCTCTGGAATCTTTCCGAACGCCCACGGATTGGACACAACCTCTTTGACTAACTCTTCTAGACTCATATGTGAAACCCCTCCTTCCTTCTGTTACTTACAAACTTCGTTAAGTCTTCTTTGGCATGCCAGTATCTATTCTTGACAGATGGTGAAGCATCCTTTTTAATCTGCGCCTCCATCCAAAAATCTACCTGTTGCTTCAAGAATTTATACTCGGCCTCAAGCGCCGGAGTTAATGACTTAGCCATTGCCTAATCCCTCGGGTCTAAGTTTCGGGCGCATTAGTTCGCGAGACACCTCGTCCGATACCTCGCACCGCATCATGATCCCGTTGCCATACAAGCCCATCAAGTAATTATATAACGGTGCCGCAAGATCTTCCTGCATAACATGTTGGCATTCTCGATGGTTCTCAAACCAAATGACTGCCTCAACAGACTGATCCCGCAACCCGTAACTGATCACAAGTGCCGTGAAGTATTCGATCATTTCACAACAACCCACACACCTTCAGACCCAGAATCTTTTCCCGTGTCCCTGATCAACCCCGACTTGTGTAGGGAGGACAAAGTCACACGAACTATAGTCAACTTCAAACCCATGCGGTCAGATAATTGCTTCGCGGTTCCCGCACCTCTGTTCAACTCCGCAAGGATCTGTTCTTTGCGTGTTAGTTTTTTATTGGTTTTTTGTTTCTTTGTTAGCCGCTGCCAAAACTCTTTAATCATTTTCTTTCTCCTTTTATAAACTTTCCGCGCAGTCCGCGCATATGTAGGCATCATCGCCTCTGATTAAGGTAACCCATTCCTCGCACTCAGTGCAAAGACGCTCAACCTTTCCGTCCCCGTTGCACGTCTCGCATTCCTCAGAACGGGTCTCCAAATATCCCACGTCCCTGTTGATGTTATGGGGAACCGCGTACTCTACTTCGACAAAACCTTCCCCGTGGCAGTCGCGGCACTTGTCCATGATTGGCGTCTCGCTCAATCGTATGAACTCATCTCTCATCTTACCCATCACCAACGATCCCCGAATACTTTTTTGAATATCTCATCAAGCATCTTATCCATTTCACGATCTGTCATGCTACTGTCTCCTTCAATAAGTTTTTAAAAATGTTTATGGTATCCTCAATACCTTCCTCCTCAATCTCAGGTTCCCACGAACGATCTTCCCCGTGATGATACTCACCCTCAAACATGCCACCCTCGTCCTGATAATCCGCTTGAACCTCAATGCCCATCGCATGCAACTTATCCCACACTGGGATAGGCGCACCCCATGCCGTCCAACAGTTAAACGTGAACCACGCCTTGCCGCCATCCTTCTCAATGTCGTTGGTGATATCGACATCCACGACATCCCACTTCGTACCCCAGTTTTTCCACCGCCACTCGTACCAGTTCTCGGATTCAGATAAGGGCATCGGGATTACAAGATCACAGAACCTCGGATCCTCACGCTTCAAGCTAGAGTATAGTTCTTCCACGATGGTCTTGTCCCCGTGGATGTACACTTGTTGATCACAATGATTAGGCATGTCTCTCTCCTTCTATGTATGTTTCTATTAAACCTTGCGCGACTTGCGCCGTGATGGCATTTCCGTAGGCGCGCAGTCGTCCCACTCTGGCGGTAGCCCCATCAACCAACGGGCATGTGCTGGGTTCAACTGGCCTCCACTTGCCATCTCGGCAGAAGAGCCAGTCCGCATCTCTCCAGAAACCGTTAGTCTCATAGGCTCTGTCGGCGGGGAAACTTCCCCCTTCGCTTCCATCACCGCTTCGATCATCGATGGCGCTACCTGCTCCCGAAGATTGCACGGGAACGACCTGCCCTTGCGCGTGGTCTGATGCATCCGGATCATCGCCTCCTTGCTCCGCAAGGGTAGACTGTCCATCGTGTTGGGTGTCGCCCAACCCGACATCTGTCCCTGCTCCGGTAGGTTGTGCCCCCGCTTGTCCCACTTCTTCACCGACTCCGGCTTCGCCGCCCCCTTGTGATCCGATGTCGTCGGCGTTGCCCAACCCGTGAGTTGCGCTTGCGCTCCCGTGTTCCAACCGTGCTTCCCGTTCAAGTGAGACGGAGCTATGCCCGTGCCCCCCGTCATGGAGGTCGGCGTTGCCCAACCCGATAGTTGCGCCGTCACGTCCAACGTGTCCGTACTGATCTTCCCGTTGCGAATCCGACCCCCTTGATAACCACCCTTGTGATCTCGGGTTGTCGGTGTCGGCCACGAACCAGAGACGTTGCCGGATGTGCGGCGCACCGAAGCCCGCAGAGCAAAGATCGAATGCTCCGATGGAGTAGTCCGCTCCTTCCATGTCAGCTTGTACAAGGTCGATCCAACCGAGCCCGTCTTTGCTTGCAACCTGCTCCCCAAAGACTGTTGAAGGTCGGCACTGTTCGATGAGGTGGAACCAGTGAGGCCAGAGGTGCCGCTCGTCAGCAACCCCTTTTCCTTTGCCTGCGTTGCTGAAAGGTTGGCAAGGGCAAGAACCCGTCCAGACCGGACGGTCGTCGTCCCAACCCGCACGTCGGAGCGCGTGACTCCAGACTCCAATCCCTGCAAAGAAGTGGCACTGAGTAAATTCAAAAAGTTCTTCTGGTCTGACATCACTGATGCTCCTAGTATCGACAACACCATCTGCGATGTGTCCTGATTTAATTAAATTGCGTAGCCATTGTGCGGCATACGGATCTATCTCGTTGTAATAAGCACTCATGACGCCTTCCAAATCTCTAACGCATCAGTGAACGGCATGTCGTTTAATATGCGACGCGTCTCACCCGCTTGCTTGTTTATTACCCACTCGCCATTGGTTACAGTTGGGTGGTACTTGCTCTGGTAAATGCCGTCCTTGTATTTAAACTGAAACAACACATGAGATTTCAACAACCTCTTTAACTCACGAGCAGACAACCAATCGTTGACCGCATCACAGCACCAACCCTCCAACGTCTGAGGTAAACTGTCATGGATCATAACGCCATCCGCACCCTCGTAGCTAAAAGGAGAGGCAGGAAGACTGTCAAAATACTCGTTGATTGATCTCATCTTGGCGCGGTAATCACCCTTGAACTTCGGGTGGTCATAGTCACGGTCACATCCACCGTGTCCGTCGTTGCTTACTATGGCAACAGGCTTACCATCCACATACAAACTGGCTTGATAGCAATGCGTCTCTTCACTTGCCCATGCGGTGTGCTTGATGTTTTTTAATTCTAATTTCATTGTTTTGCTCCTACTAATATAAAACACATGTTGTGTAGTTGTGAGAATAGAACAACTAATATTTGCTGTCAACCCCACTGAGTTTACATATAGAGTGTTGCCAGAGATTTTTGTTTTTTTCATCGTTGATAGGGCAACTTCTTGTAAACAACGTAAACAGGGTACGAGAGACAAGGAAAAAGTAAATGATATCAAGTACCTCGTACCGTGCAACGTGTTTACGGTATAGAAAATAAGGGTGTAAACAGTTTACAAAATAGCGTAAACAATTACGAACTCCGAAGAACTTACTACTATGCCCTTGGCTGTTTTTGCTCAAAGTGTTTACACTTTATCTCTGGGAACTTCCTATATAGGAAACTTGGCAAAGACCTCTACTTGTTGTATGGTTGTGGAATAACTGGAGACGGGCATGGCATCGGTAAAAAAGAAGATCGAAGAGGAACACGGAAGAACCTTGACCAATAGGCAGATGACGTTTGCTAGAAATGTGGTCGAAGGTATCTACTCAAATGCAGAGTGTGCAAGGAAGGCGGGATACGCCCATGATATCGCACCTAAACAAGCCTCGGTTCTATTGAACGGACGAGATTACCCTCACGTTGTGGAATATATTACCGAGTTACGAGAGGAACGAGAGCGAAGGTATAGCGTCTCAACTATCGGACAGCTTCAACGTCTGCAAGAACTGTCGCAAGGGGCAGAAGAGGCAGGTCAATTCTCTGCGGCGATCAACGCTGAGAAGATCCGGTCTGCTCTTGGTGGATTGACCATCGATAGGCGGGAAACAATTAACACCATCGATCAACTTTCAAGGGACGAGATTACGGCACGACTTGCCATGCTACAGAAGCAGTATCCACAAGCCTTTGTTATCGAAGGAACAGCGAAGGATATAACCCCAGATGAGCAAAGGTCCAGAGTCGAACTTTTGGAACACGATAAGGACGAACTTACCTAAGAATGCCTATGCCACACGCATTGAAAACGTGCATGGTGGTGGTGTTCCTGATGTCCATGTGGTTTGGGATGGCCTACCATTTTGGATGGAATTAAAGGTAACCAAAGGAAACGCAGTAAAAGTGTCACCTCATCAGGTCGCGTGGCATATGGCCTATTTCGCCCGAGGTGGTCTTAGTTTCTTCTTAGTAAAGAGCCTCTCTACCAAGGATATATATTCATTTGAGGGGGATCAGGGTTCTAATTTACTACGGGGTGGGGTGTCTGCGGCTCACGGTACGCGGTTCGCGAACCCTGCGGCTTTATTTCAAAGTCTGCGGCCTCGGCTGCGGTCGCATTACTCTGCGACCCTGCGCCCTGACAGCTCTGCGACCCTGCGCCCTGATGGCGACGGGGAGATGTCCCTCGATCCGGAGTAGAGAAGGAGCCTTTTCAGGCTCCCACTTCCTAATGTTCTACTATTGCGATGGATTTTGCAAGGCTTGATCCGCGGCACAGCTTGCACGCGGTGCATTGTGCGCGGCGTCCGGCTTCTTTCGACGCGGGGCATAGTGCCTCGTTGCTTTTGTCTAGGTCGCCAAGGTCCGCAATGACTCGAAACGTGCGCCGTCCGGCTTTCCAATGGTCTATTGCTTCTTGCATGTTGTCCGCGGATTGCATCGCGATATCGGGACGCCATCCGGATTGGTGAGAATAGGCCGTCCAAGTGTCCGCTTCACTCAATAGGTCGTCCCAAACTTGAGACGGCACCGCGCCAGGATCCCCATAGGTTCCGACGCGCACGAAACGACCGCGCCCCATGGTCGCCGCGTCGCCTTCTTGATATACGCCGCGCTTGTATGCTTTCCAAACGATCAAGACGCCTTGTCCCAAGTTAACATAACAGCGCCGCCCCTTGGCTTGCTTGCGCTGCGGATCCGTTGTGACCTCGCCGCGCATGGTACAGTTGCCGCAAATTGAGAAGTCTTGTCCTGTTTTGCTGGCCTCGAGCGGGTTAATGTCCGAGCGCAAAATATAAGTTTGCACGACGTGCCCCGTCTTTTTGTTTCTGTTTGAATATGTCGCGATAACGACGATTGGTTGACCATCCAAGAGGCTCGGCCCATTGTAGATGATTGCACTTTTCATTTTTAGATTCCTTCTTGTTAATGTGTTTTGATTGTAGCATTTAAACAACAGCGCCACAAGTTAAAAACTCTGCGACCTTGCGGCCTTGTTAACTCTGCGGCCTTGAGACTCTGCGGCCTTGTTGCTTTTTGTTTCTGTTGCCTGTTGCCAGGCACGCGCACCAGGTGCGCAAAAGGTAAGGGCCCCGAAGGGCCCTTGGTTTTAATCGTCCATCGCGTAGCTGATTGAGCTTTGCAGATTTCGCAGCGACTCTTGGTGGAGTCGCTCCCACTTGCGCCGGATCGCGCTGTCCTCTGGAAGTTTTGAGATAGTGTCCTCGATGTCGCTGATCTCGACCACTGTCTCAATCATCATGCGGCGGTGTGTGTTGTATCCTAGTTTCATATTAAGCTCCTATTAAAATAGGCGACATTGCCTATGAGATTAGATTATCAAGTAAACAACAGGCCGTCAACAACTAAATCACAAGTAGATCCTGCGACCTTGCGACCCCACAAAAAAACCCTGCGGCCTTGCGGCTGCAGGGTTCAAGGAGCTTGGCGCAATATACCCTGCGCCTGGGTGTTCTTATCAGAACTGACCGAAGTCGATCCCTTTCGTTATGACCTTAGATCCATTCCGAATTGTACCTTGTGACATGTCCACAACGTAATGTCCGTTGTCCCATTCTTCTTTGTGAGTGGTTACGCCCAGCGATAAGCCCCCATCTATCTCGATGTGATAAGCTCCGATCAATCGAGCCATGGCATAAAAGCTATCGGTCTTTCGCATGTTAGGCGCTGCCTTGGTTACTACATCGATCACTTGCTCGGGTGATCCTCCCCAGTGTAAGTACGCATAGCAAGGTGCGCTGCTGTCTTTGTCTTTCACTTCTATTGTTGCTCTGTTTCCCATTGTGTTCTCTCTTCCTGGTTAAAAGCCCAGGCGGCGTAGCCGTCATATAGCGTAGCGCCTGGGCGTGTTGATGTTATACCCATCCCATGATCATGGGACCGAATAGGGCCAGTGAAATCACCAGCCCCATTGCAAACCCTGTTACGATATCACGAAGCATATTCTTCCAACCATCCCGTGTCGGCTAGTACCAAGTGACCGTGGTTCAAGATATCTCGAGCGTAGGTGTCACCAAGCTCAAACTGACCATCATGCATCATGGGTGATGTTGCAGCGACAAACCATCGAGCGTATGGATCTTTACGTTCAGCGTCCGAATGCTTGTATGTTTTTAGTACGCGCCATTCCCAACCCTGGCTGTTCTTGTATATCGCGTATGGTTTCTCTTGTGGTCTTGATTTACCGAATGATGTTCTAGGCATATTGTTTACTCCTTGTTAATGTGGTTTGAGTGTACCCCACCTGTTGATGGGGTACAAGTGTTTTATGCAAGTTTGTCAAACTCTTCTATTAGCTGGTCGTACATCTTAGCTGCCTCGTCGCGACGATCTGCCATCAGCATCATCATCATGAACTCGAGTTTAAACTTTAGTTTGTTTCCTAGTGTTGTTTCTTTTTCTTTAGTTTCCATTGTATTTGCTCCTTGTTGAATGGTGGGGGGCAATGCCCCCCTTGTTGATTAGTCGTTCCAAGTGAATGTTTCAGGTGCTTTGCCTGATCGCTTGATCTGATTGAATGCGTCAAGGCCATGGGCTTTGATGTACATATCGCGGGTGGGTGCAAGCTCCCGTGGTTTACCTACTACCATACGAGCCAAGCCCAGTGTGATAGCTGCATCGCGTAGCTCAGTCTGACGATCTGATAGCTCCTTGCGTAACTCTTCCAAGATTGCGATCTGTTCTCTGACATCATCAGCTGTAGAGTTTGTGAGTGCATTCTTGAACGTGGTGCTTGCTCTTCTTAATGTTGTTACGTTTGACATTTTGTTTTGCTCCTAATTAAAATGGTCTGCGTTATTGCTTTCCATAACAGAGTTATGGGGTCTGCGTTATGGAATGTCAACAACTAAATCACAACTAAATCACAAATAATGCATCTTTTTTAAATTAATTTGACCCCATCGCGACCCCACCAACCCCGCGACGCGACCCCCCCCTTGCCCCCTTGGGGGTTACTGGGGGCAAAACAGGCAATCGATAGGCCAACACGCCGACCCCACCCCCCTTTATCTGGCGGTACGTCAACGCATACGGGCTCTATATACCAGTTTAGTAAATTCATCGTTCGGTAATTACGTTGGAGTCCCATGCCCTCCGAAAAATCGCGGGTGTATTTTCATTTGGGTTTGTTGTAGAGTGCGGATATGATTAAATATACTACACTAGAATCTCTTACATGGGACATGGAATCCGACTTTGTTGAGATGGGGCGGCTTGCGTTTGAAGAGAGCCAGTTCCACGAAACGGTGACCTTTGACCCTGATAAGTTGATTGAGATTGCGCGTTCCCATGTCCACGACGCGGGAAAAGTGCTTCATATTGCGGAAGATAATGGCGTTGTTGTTGGTGTTTTTGCTGGTTACAAATCGTCATTTTACTTTAGCTCTGACATTTTGTGCCGAGATGTGTTATGGTTCGTCCGAAAAGAGTACCGTGAAACGGGTGTTGGTTTGGTTTTATTGGGGATGTTTGAGGATTGGTCTAAGGGTCAGGGTACGGATGTGATTTGGCTTAGTCAGGATTCTGGTGTAGACACAGATAAATTTTCGCGGATATTGGGTAAGCGGGGCTATAGTTTCGTTGGCGCGAATTACAGTTTAGGAGTTAGCTGATGGGCTATTCATTATATAATCCGTTTATGGCGTGGAAGATGGAGCAGCGTACGTTTGGTGATCCGGAACCGAGTCCAAGTCCGAGTAGCGACCCGAGTCCCTCGCCTTCTCCGTCACCCAGTCCGGCTCCTGCGCCTGCTCCTGCACGTTCTGAGACTGAGGTACAGGCTGACATTAACGCGGCATTAGAAGCGAGTGGCGGCGACTGGACTCCTGAGTTAAATGATTTGGTATCTGAGCGGACGGCGGTTCGGGAATCCCCATCACCGGCTCCTGCTCCTGCTCCTGCACCTGCACCTGCTCCAGCCC
>Ga0208434_1000182_pt1 | contig 33812 bp, 42 predicted proteins | sample 13_taG_FD_184086 | JGI IMG/M metagenome (GOLD analysis project Ga0208434, IMG submission 184086) | Marine viral communities from the Subarctic Pacific Ocean - 13_ETSP_OMZ_AT15268 metaG (SPAdes) (version 2) | ecosystem: Environmental > Aquatic > Marine > Oceanic | place: Pacific Ocean | collected... | reverse complement strand
ACTTAGGTAATTACGCAACTGCTAATCACTTTAGATTTCATACAAATAACGCAAACACTTATTTTGATATGAATTGTGGTGATATATATTGGAGACAAGGAACTTCTACTAGATATCAGTTCTTTGCCTCAACAGCTAATATGACTATACAAGGTACGTTGACACAAAACTCTGACGCAAGAACTAAGAAAAATGTAGTTGAAATAAGTAATTGTATTAGTAAGGTCAAAGCTATTAGAGGTGTTTACTATAATAGAACTGATTTTAATACAGATGTTACTAAAGTTGGTGTTATAGCGCAAGAAGTTGAAGCTGTGTTACCAGAACTTGTATTAGAATCACCTGAGACGGGATTAAAATCTGTAGCTTACTCAGAATTAACTTCAGTACTTATAAACGCAATAAAAGAACAACAAGAAATAATAGAAGATTTAAAAACAAGAATAACTAAATTAGAAAACTAATAATTAAATAAATTTGTATATTTGTAGAAAATAATAATTATGGCAAATACATATTCTTGGGACATCCCAGCAGTAGATTGTAGACCTTTAGAAGAAGGTAATAGTGATGTAGTTTATAATGTACATTGGAGATATTCTGCATCAGATGATGTAGCAGAACCTGATACTAAACAAGCTACAATTATAGGTACACAAACAGTTGAAGCACCTGAAGGAGATTTTATACCTTTTGCTGACTTAACAACTGATATAGTTGTAGGATGGATAACACCATTAATGGATGTTGATGAATTAAAATCTAATTTAGATGCACAAATAGCTGAGTTAGAAAATCCTACAAGTGTAACATTGCCATTACCAAACAACGAATAATTAATAATAAACAAAAACAAAAATGGGGAATTTATCTGAAGAAGAGTTCAAACAATTACAACAATTAGAAGGAACTAGAAATGCTATACACCACGATTTAGGTGCATTAGCTACACAACAAAAAAGACTACACAAAGGTTACGAAAATTTAGAAGAACAAAGTGAAAAATTCAGAAATGAATTAGTAGAAAAGTACGGAAAAATTAATGTAGACCTTAAAGACGGATCATTCAAAGAAGTAGAAGAAGAAGTTAAAGAGTAATGGCATATATTAATGGAACATCTTTTGGGCTGTTTCATAATGAAATATTGCTAGGACATTCTACAAGTGCTAGTTTTAATCTTAACGTAGACTTACCAAAATCAACCACAAAACAATCAGCAGGTTTTCAAGAAGTAATTGCTGGTGTTAAATCAGGCACTATATCAGTATCTGGATTAATAGATTATAGTGATACCTTTGGCTTTGAAGAGTTTAGCTCAATGGTACTCACAAGAGAGCTAAATAAATTTGTGTTTACACAAGAGGCTTTTTTAGGAATGACACTAACTGGCACTGGTTATATTGTAAATGTAGAAGCAATAGCTGAGGCAGAAAATGTTGTAAGCTACGATTTAGAAATACAATTAACTGATTTTTTTAGCATTCAAGATGATAGAAGTGGTCACAGATATTGGAATACAACAGATGTATTTTGGAATAATGCTAACTTCAATTGGAATCTTGCATAATAAATAAATATTGTATATTTGTAGAAATAAAATATTATAAAATTTAAAAAATGGCTACAACATCAGTATTTAATGGAACTAACCTATTATTGAAAATCGAAACAGTAACTCTTGGACACACAACTAGTTGTTCAATGTCGTTATCAAATGATTTACCAGAAGCTACAACTAAAGATTCTAACGGATTTCAAGAAGTAATTGCTGGTGTAATAAGTGGTGAAATTTCATTTGAAGGATTAGTAGACTATAGTGATTCATCAAACGCAATTCAAATGGCTGATTTCTTATTAGCTAGAACACAAATTACTTGTGTATTTGGTACAGCTGAGACTGGCGATTCTGTTTATACAGCAGAAGGATTTTTATCTTCATTAGAGCAATCTGCTGAAATGGAAAGTCCTGTTAGCTATTCTGGTTCAATTACGTTAACTGGCGCAATTACTAAGTCAACAAACTAACATAAAAAAAACATAAATGGCAAATAGAAAAAGGGGTTACTACACCATTAAATTGGGTGGTAAAAGTCGTACAATGCATTTTTCAATGAATTTTTGGGCGAACTTTACTGAATCATTAGGTATATCATTAGATGAAATAGGCGCTATCTTTGAAGGTGGTGTTTCTATAAAAAACATAAGAGCGTTGATACATTCAGCGCTTTTAGCTTTTGACCAAGAAGAAAATAATGAAATAGATTACAACGAGTTTACAGTAGGTAATTGGTTAGCTGATTTAGAAGCATCTAAATTAGAAGATATTGTTGCTGTAATGTTAGAATCTAAAATTCTTGGTAATGATTTAAACGTTGGTATAAAACGTAAGGTCACAAAAACTACAAAAAAGGGAAAGTAAAAGCGTCCATTAGTTGGGACGATATTTTAGATTATTATATCGGTCAAATAGGGATTTCACCAAGTGATTTTTGGACGCATACTTGGGGTGAAAATCAATTACTCGGTGAGTCCCATATGATCAAGCAAAATTTAGAGTGGGAACGTGTGCGTTATTTATCTATGATTTTATTTAATATAAATGTAGATAAACGTGCCAATATGATTACACCTGATAAATTATTCCCACTACCACAAGATGTTTATTTAGAAAAGGATAAACCAAAAAGCACAAGAGAACAATACGACAAATTTCTTAAACAAGTCAACAAAAGTAAAGAGAAAAATTAAGAGTCTTTTTTTTTGTATTTTTGTTAAAATTCTAAGATATGGCAACACAACCATTAAGAGTAAAAATAAATGGTGATGCTAGTGGCTTAAACGGAGCTATCAAAAGTGCATCAAGCAAACTAAAATCATTTGGTGGTAAACTAAAAGGACTAGGCTCATCTTTGCAATCTCTTACATTGCCAATGACATTAATTGGTGGTGCAAGTGTTAAGATGGCATTAGACTTTGATAAGTCTATGACTAAAATAAAATCATTAGTTGGTATTGCAAGTGACTCTGTTGATGAAATGGGTAAAACGGTAAAAAAACTTGCTATTGACACTGGTACATCTTCACGTGAAGCAGCTGATGCTTTATTCTTCATAACCTCTGCAGGTTTACGTGGTTCTGATGCCTTAAAAACTTTAGAAGTTTCGTTAAAAGCCGCAGCGTCAGGACTTGGAGAAACCGAAACTATTGCAAGATTGAACACTGCTGCTATGGCAGCATATGGTAAAGAAAATTTATCTACCGCAGCTGCTACTGATGTTTTAGTTGCTGCTGTAAAAGAAGGGCGTTTAGATTCTGCGCAATTAGGTCAAGCTATGGAACAAGTTGTACCTATTGCATCAGAAATGGGTGTTGAGTTTAATGAACTTGGTGCTGCATTTGCGGCTGTATCAAGAACTAACTCAAATGCATCAATAGCTGCTACTGGACTAAGAAGTGTATTAGTATCATTATTAAGTCCAAGCGAACAAGCACGTGAAGCCCTAGAAGGTATGGGATTAGGCGCAGATTTTATAAGACAAAACATAAAAGAAAAAGGATTATTAAATACATTACAATTATTAGCAGAAAAGTTTGACGGTAATGCTGATGCTACAACTGCTGTATTTGGTAACATTAGAGCCTTATTACCTGTAATGAGTTTAACAGGCAAAAACGCAAAAGAAGTTGAAGGTATTTTTTCAAGAATGGAAAATACTTTAGATATGACATCTCAAGCTTTTAAAACTACAGAGCAATCTGCTAGCTTTAAATTTCAAAAAGCATTAAATGGCGCAAAAGAAACTTTAACTAGTCTAGGGCAACAATTATTAGTTGCTGTAGTGCCTTTATTACAAAAGGCTGCAAGTTTTGTACAAAATCTATATCAAAGATTTAATGAATTAAGTCCTATCACAAAAAAATTAGTTATTGCTCTAGGTGGCGTAGTAATAGCGTTACCAACTATTATATCGTTGGCAGGTACACTTACAGGTATTTTAGGTGCTTTACTATCACCAATAGGTTTAGTAGCAGCTGGTTTAGCTGGCATAGCATATGTAATAAGTCAAAACTGGAATGAAATTTTGCCTGTTGTAGTAGGTCTTTACAATCAATTTGTAGACTTATATAATTCATCTGGATTATTGAGATTAGCAATAGGTGCTATAGGTGCTGTGTTTAAAACAGTTTTTATAGCTGCAAAAGCATCTGTAATGAAATTTGTAAATGTTTTTAAAACAATGTGGAAATTAATCAAGGCATTTAGTAAAGATGGTTTTGATGCATCTTTTGGAGATATATTAAAAGAAGGTTTTATAGAAAGTAAAAAAATTACTAGCGATGCAGGAGAAGAACTGGCAACTGAATTAACAGATAGTTTTGCAAATTCAGTAGGTAATCAACTAGAAAAAAAGACAGTTGAGCAAGTACAAAAGGGTATTAATAATGCTGTTGCTAAATCAAAAAGCATTATAAATAATGCGGTAAATTCTATGTTTTCTGGAGGTGGTGGAGGAGGAGGTAGTGATTCTACAGAATCAGGACTTGCGCAAGGTATGACACAAATTAATCAGCCATCTGCTTTAAGTCAATTAGTGACATTGCCAGATATAATATTAGGAACGCCAGAAGGTTATAATGAAAAATTTGATGCATTCGCAACAAAAATGCAAGAATTAGGTTTAAATATTGAAACTATAATGAGTGAAGTTGGCAATTCTTTTATGTCTGCATTTTCTGCTATGATGGAAGGTAAAAATTTTGTAAAGGCACTAGGGCAAATGTTAGGTCAAATTATAAAACAATTAGTTGCTGCTGCATTAGCTGCTTTAGCATTATCAACTATATTAGGTGGTTTAGGTATAGGTGGCATTGGAGGTGGTAAATTTAAATTTGGAAAGCTATTTGGACAATTATCTGGTTTTGGAGGTAGTAGCGCTACTGAATTTGCAAACGGTGGTATTGTTAGCGCACCTACTATGGGTCTAGTTGGCGAATATCCAGGAGCAAGAAGCAATCCAGAAGTAATAGCTCCACTAAGTAAATTAAAAGGTATGCTTGGCAATAATAACAATGCTAGTAACGTACAAGTCGGAGGGTCATTTGAACTAAGGGGACAAGATTTAATTGTTGCTTTAGAGCGTGCAAATTCTACTAGAAATAGAATGATATAATTTATGGCATACGGTGTTAAATACAGATTAGATTTTAGTGATGTTTTAAGCTTTGGAAAAAGGTTAGAAATACTAAAAAAAAATTATTCAGGACCAAGAAATTTTATGGTCGGTCAAGCAGAGCCAGTAGTAATTCGATGGAACGCAAATGACGATTATTATAATTCGCCTATAGTTGGGTCTGTATGTTCTTTAAATTTATTCACAACAGACGATGTAAGCTATGATAATTTTTATGAATACGATGAACGTGAATATCAAGTTAAAATTTCTTACAAAGACTCTAACAACAATTATCAAACATATTGGATAGGTTATTTAGTAGTCGACAGACATATTGAAGAATATAAATCAAATCCTGTTGCTTTTACTTTAAAAGCATATGATGGTTTAGGTACTTTAGATAATTATTCAACGCCTTTATTTACATCACCGTTTAATGAAAATACAGGTATATTTAATAGAACAAGAATTGCTACTATATTAGCACATTTAGATTTAGATTTAGATATTAAAGTACAAGCTGATATAACACCTGGTTTCTCTTTGAGTCCAACTTATCCATCACGTAAAGCTGTTATGAAAAGCATATTAATTACAGCTGGGCGTAATGAATTAATTAATAACTTTGATGTTCCAACTTGTAAAAAACAATTAGAAGCTATATTAAGAAGCTATAATTGTAGAATATTTCAATCTTATGGGTGTTGGTATATAGTAGAAAACACTAATATATTTGATTATAATGTAAAAAATACAATATTTACCACCTTAGCTAGTGGTGGTAGTGTAAGCAACATACGAACTAGTATAAAAAACCAGTTGGTAAGTAGTTCAGATGAAGTCATACAAACTGATTTATATAATACAAGTGGTGTTTATCAATCATCTAGTAACGATTCTGTATTAAGAATAGTGCCTACAACATTAAAAAGTATTGGTAGCGATTTAGTTAGAGAGTATATACAACCGTTAAATAAAGCTAGATATAATTTTAAAACTACACAGTCTAATGTATATCAATATACTAGAAATGTTGGTTTTGAGTATGGTTCATATGGTTGGATTTTAAGTAGCTATGCATCTTTAGTTACTGATGAAACAAATCAACAAGGTAACAAAGCTATCAAATTAGTCAACGCACCTACGTCTGGAGAAACTTTAGTTTTTAATTCTGATTATGTAGGACAAACAGCAAAAGGTTGGAATTATTATTATACTGGCGTCAAGTCGCAGATAGGTATTTTTGTTGATAAAAATGAAAATAGTGTTGCAAACTTTACATTACAATTTAGAATAGTAGCAAGCGCACCACCTAATTTTTATTATTGGGATGATGTAAATAGTACTTGGACTACTACAAGCACCACAATAACTAGAGAGATACAAGTTTTTAATAATTGGCAGACAATAGATGTAAGTTTTGATGGTACAGGTTACCCCACTAGTTTGACTAATAATCAAATTGGCATACAGGTTTTAAATTGTACATATAGTGGTACAGGTGTTGAAGATATATATTTTGATAATGTAGGTATTATTGGTAATTATTTTAAACCAAGTGGTTTATCTGCTGAACCTAATGCTAATGTAAATATACCTAATTCTTATATAGAATTTGCAGAGCGAAATAACAGTACACTAGTTTTTAGTGATGAAAAAACAATTACAGGAACTTATTATTTTAATGGTGTTTTAACTACTGATTACGCTTATCACAGAACACGAGATTATAATACAAGAAAACCAATATTTGAACGTCATTTACAAAACATAATGAATGACTATAGAGATTTTGTTGTTAGATATGAAGGCACTTTTAGAAATGAAATACAAAATCCATTGTCTATGCATAATAGATTATGGTTTAATTTTGGTGCATCTATAGCACAAGACGAGCAAAGTTGTTTTATAAATGGTTTAGAATATAAAGTTAAATCTGCTAATGCAAAAGTCATAGCACATTTACCAAATGATGATGATGATATTGATTTAAAGTTTAGAATAACTACAGAATAGAAATTCAGAATCCCCTTTCTGTTTGCGAAGAAATCCCTAATTTTTTTTTAATTTTAGGGGTTTTTTTATGTTAATTAAAAATATTTTTTTATTTTTGTGTAAACTTTAAAATTAAAATATGTTTGAAAATCTATTTAAAGACGAGTTAAAAAGTCTTAAATTAAAACGGTATGATGTGTGCGAAATTCTTAAATGCACAATGCCCACACTAAAATCAAGAATACAAAATCCTGATACATTTACTATAAGTGAATTAAATATTTTACGTGACTCAGGGTTTGAAAATTCAGTCAAAAATTTAATAAACAATTAAACAATTAATAATATGAAAACAATTAACATTAAAGGTAATAAATATGTTACCGTAAATGAACGACTAATTTATTTTAGACAACAAGAACAATTTAAAAACTGGCAAATAGTAGAAGAAATAGTTTCTTTAGATGAAAAAGAAGGTATATTTAAATGTAGTATAAATGATACAGATGGTAATATAGTTTCTACAGCTCATACACAAGAATATAGAGACAGTTCTAATGTCAATAAAACATCTTTTGTAGAAAATGGATTTACCTCTGCTTTAGGTAGAGCATTAGGTTATTTAGGTATTGGTATAGATACTGCCATAGCATCGGATGATGAGGTGAAAATTGCAAAAAATAACCAGAATGTAAAAAGTGACTCTAAAGAGTGGCTGACAGCTTCACAATTTGAGGCAACACTAAAAGGAGGACCAAAACAAGCTAAAAATGTTTTAAAAAAATTTAAAATGAAAAGTGAATACAGAGAAAAAATAAATAAAATGTTAGAAGAAAAAAAATAAATAATAAATTAAAATCAAATAAATAATTATGAGTGAACAAAAAAAATCAATTTATGTAAACGGTGTAAGATTTTTCCCAAAAGGAGATAAAGCACCACAAAACTTATTAGCTAATGGTGTAATTACGCCAAATGAATTAATAAAATGTTTAAAGCAAGCTGAAGTACAAGATGCTAAAACAGAATACAAAGGGGAAACACAATTTAAAATTAACCTTTGGCAAAATGATGACAATTCAGTTTCTATGAGTTTCAACACTTGGAAGCCTGAAGGATCAAAACAAGCAGATGAGGGGGATGGCGATTTACCTTTTTAGGTTATCGTTTTATAAGAAGGGATTCAGCAATGAGTCCCTTTTTTTTTAAAGTTTTTTTTCATTTATGTTGTGAAATTGAAAATATTTTTTTACTTTTAAACAAACAATAAAATTTATATTATGAAAACACAATTAAAAGATTTAAAAATTAAGTTAAAAGATGTTGAATCAAACATTAAATATTGCGAATATAAAGGCAAAGAAAATATGCCAATATATAAATATTTTTTAGATAGACGAGATACATTAATTTCAACCATAAATAACATAAGATGAAAAATAGAAAATACGAAGCAAACTTAATAGTATTTAGTATATCAATAGTTAGTATGCTTTTAATACTTATAATATTATAATGGAAGTAAATAAAGAAAAAAGAAAACAAATACCACTATTTAGTGGTTTGTTAAAATATTTCCCAGATGCGTTATGTGAAGTTGCTAAAGTTAGTTATATAGGAAGCAAGCAACATCATCCTAATGAACCTCTACATTGGGACAGGAATAAATCAACTGACGATCTTGATGCATTAATGAGACATCTTATAGAGTCTGGAAAAAAAGATACTGATGATATATTACATAGCGCAAAGGTAGCTTGGCGTGCATTGGCAAATCTACAAAAAGAGTTAGAGAGTAAAAACCAAAGAAGCGAACAATGGCACACAGACCAATACAATCGTAATAGATTGCCAGAAGATCAAATAATATCAGGAACAGAATGAATGTATTAGAGCTTTATGCAGGTAGTAGAAGTATTGGTAAATCTGCGGAGTCATTAGGATATAATGTTTATAGTTCAGATATAAATGACTTTGAAGGTATAGATTATGTTGTTGATATTTTACAGTTTGATATAGAAAAACTACCTTTTAAGCCAGACATTATTTGGGCAAGTCCACCTTGTACATATTTTAGTGTAGCAAGTATAGGTAAGCATTGGCACAAAAATCATACACCTAAAACAAAACAAGCAGTTTTTGGTGTACAGATAATAAAAAAAACAATAAGTATAATCAAAGAATTAAAACCAAAATACTGGTATATAGAAAACCCTAGAGGCAAATTAAGAAAGTTAGACTTTATGCAATCATTAGAAAGAACGACTGTATGGTATTGTAAGTATGGTGATAAAAGAGCAAAGCCAACTGACATATGGACTAATAATTTAAGGTCAATATTTAACCCTAACGGATGGCAACCTAGAAAAGAATGTCATAATGGTAATAAAAAATGTCATCACGAGTCAGCACCAAGAGGTAGTAAAACAGGAACACAAGGTTTAAAAGGTAATTACAATAGAAGTAAAATTCCACAAGAATTATGTTTAGAAATATTAAAATCAATTTAAAAAATTAAAAATATGGAAGCAAATAAATACACGCCTGTAGAAGAAGCAGCACTTTTTTTACATCAAAGAGTCAAAGCTATGGAAATAGAAATTGACAGATTAAATGAAATTAATGAGTCACTATTTGACCAATATGAAATACAAAATGTCGAAATTGAAAAATTTTCACAACTAAAAGAAATGTATAAAAAATTAAAGGAAGAGAATAAACAACTTAAAAAAGCACTAATAGGATGTTAGTACAAAAAGATAGTAATGCACTTTATCACCAATCACCTGGTATTAGTGCAAGTGGTTTAAAGACAATATTTAAAAAATCAATATATCATTATTTAAATCAAAAACCTTTTGAGTCTAGCTCAATGGCTTTTGGTTCTGCTGTACATTGTGCAATGTTAGAACCAGATGATTTTTATAAAGAATATCACGTAATGCCAAAACTAGATCGTAGAACAAAAGATGGCAAAAGTGAATATGAGTTGCAAAAACAAAAAGCAAGTGGTAAAATATTATTAAGTTATGATGACTTTAAAAAAATAGAACAAATATTAGTTAATTTTAGACAACACGATTTAGCACAAAAATTTTGTAAAGGAGATATTGAATACTCACACTACACAAAATATGACGATATAGAGGTTAGAATTAGACCTGACGTTTTAAACAAGGTAGGTAATTTTATTTGTGATGTTAAAACTTGTCAAGATAATTCACCAATGGCATTTAAAAGAGATGTGTATAAATATGCTTATCATTTACAGGCTGCATTCTATATGGATATGTTAGGCATAAATGATTGGCGTTTTGTAGCTGTACAAAATACTTACCCTTATACTGTAGAGGTATATGCATTAAGTGAAGAACTAATAGAACAAGGTAGAAAAGCTTGGCAAAAAGCATTTTCAGACTATAAATTATATATAGAATGTGGCATTGTATCAAGTTATAATTGGAACGAATTTAAAGATGACGGAAGTCTAGTAATATAAATGGATATATATAAAGATATAATAGAAAGATTTTATAATATAAAATTAGATGACAAATCAAGAGCAAGAAAATACGTGTATGCAAGAGCTATGTATTATTATGTGTGTAAAAAATATAGTAATTACAATGTCTCTCAAATAGCTAGATCACTATATAAAAATCACGCTACCGTATTATATGCTTTAAAAGAGTTACCTAATATGTTAAGATTTGATAAAAAATTAAAACAAGATTTTTTCTTTATACGTGAACTATGTAATTTTCATAACAAACCTGATATGGACTTAGAAGAATTATTACATAAATACAATGCATTAGTAATTCAATATGATATATTAAAAGAAAAATGTAAAAAAAGATAAATAAAATTTTAAATTTGTACTAAAACTACTATGCGAGAAAATCCATTTAATAAATATCTAACAAAAGAGGATAAATTACAGCATAGAATTATCAGCTATTTAAAATATCAATATCCTAAGGTGCTATATACACACGTACCAAATGAAGGTAAACGATCTGTCTTTGAAAGATATAAATTTAAATACTTAGGAGCTAAAGCAGGTGTGCCAGATTTATTAATATTTAAACCTAATAAAACATATTGTGGATTGGCACTAGAATTAAAGGTGGGTTATAACAAACCTACTAAGTTACAAAAAGAATGGTTAAAAAATTTAGAGGATAATAATTGGTTAGCGTTATGTCTAAATAATTATGAAGAAATTGTAGAAACAATAGATAAATATTTAAAAAATGTATAAAGTGTATTTTGACTCGAACAATCAAAAAGTTAGATGGACACAAACATCTACAGACAATTTACATTATGATTATCAATATGTTGGAGCAATGACTAGAGTTGAATTTGATTTATTAGTTGAGGTCTTATGGGAAATCTTTGAAGATAAAGATATACCATTTGAAGATTTTAAAAAATATTTTAATGACATTAGAGTTTTTTGCGACAAGATTAAGGTCTTAATGGATTAAGTAATAGACAATGAAAATAAATAAAATAATAAAACCTAAGCGTTTTGAACGCTTTACTGTAATTCCATCTGCCATATTTAGATTTAAAAATATAAGTATAGGAGCTACAGGATTATATGCTTATTTGTTTAGTCACGACATTAAACAAGAAATCACAATTACATTTATATGCAATCATTTTAAAGACGGTAGAGATGCCATTAATAGTAGATTAAAAGAACTTATAGATTATGGTTTTTTAATACGTGAGAGAGTAAGAATTAAAGGTAAGTTTGTTGGCACTAATTATATACTTAATGATGTACCACAGACTGAAAAACCACAAACGGAAAAACCACGCGTGGTTAATCCTGAACAAAGTAATATTAATAATATATATACTAATAATAAAAGTAATATAAGTACTAAAAATAAAATGCCAATAAAATATAGTGAAACATCTAAAAAGGCATTTGATTATTTCGTACAATTATTTCCAGAAAAAAATAAGCCAAAAACAAAAGCACAAAAAACTAAATGGTTAGATTGTTTAGATAAAATAGAAAGATTAGATAAGTATGATTTGCGTGATGTGTATGCTGTAAGTAGAGATTTAAGAAATGATACATTTTGGAAAAATAATTTTTTAAGCATTTTAAAATTAAGAAACATTGATAAGAATGGCATTAAGTATATAGATAGATTTATGTTAGCTAAAGAAAATGACGTCAATACTATAAAGAAAAAAATACAAGGTGCTATAAAATTTTACAAATACAATGAAACAAATGGCAATACAGCCATCGGTGTTAAAACAATTAATGGCGATATAGATTACACAATGCTAAAAACAATGTTAGATAAAAAAGATATTGATATAATTATAAATAACATAAATGACATTTAAAGATATTTTTGAACTTGAAAGACAATTAGTTTTTCTTTTAAATCAAAGCGGTTGGGACTTAGAATGGGACAGCGATGAATATAGTTTTTTTGATGCAAAAGGTTTTGATAAGAATAATGATAGTTGCATAGTAGAAATGAAATTTAGAAATCAATACTACTTAAATAAAATGTTAGAAGAAAAAAAATACAACAATTTAATAAACAATAAAAACTACAAAAAGAAATATTATGCTGTAGTAGATAACAAAGGGTGTTTTATATATGATTTAGACAATGTAGATATAACATTAACTAAGTCAATAGAATGTCCAGTAAAAACAATAACCGATAGAAAAGTAACAAAAATTAAAAAAATAATTTTACTTTTACATCACGACGCAATGAAATACAATTACAAATTTTTTAAACAATGAAACAATGTCTTATTATAATGATTTATCAGAATTAGGAATAATACTGAAGAAAACAAGTGGCATATGTAAAGTAAAATGCCCAGAATGTTCACACACTAGAAAAAACAAAAAAGATACACCACTATCAGTAAATATAGATGAGGGTTTATATAATTGCCATAATTGTGGCTATTCTGGTAATGTCAAATTTAAATCTAAACCAGAGTATATAGTACCTGTAAAACAAAATGCAGAGGTAACAGATCGTGTTTTAAAATGGTTTGCTACTAGAAAAATATCAGAGCCAACTCTTGTACATTGGAAAGTAGGCGAATCTTTAGAATATATGCCACAAGTACAGAAAAAACGTAGAGTTGTAAATTTCAATTACTATAGAGAAAATAAATTAGTCAATGTTAAATACAGAGATTCTGAAAAAAACTTTAAAATGGTATCAGGAGCTGAACTAATATTTTATGGTCTTGATAATATAAAAAATACTGATTCAGTTTATATAGTAGAAGGTGAAATGGACGCACTTAGTATGCACGAGTCTGGCATTTATTCTGTTTGTAGTGTACCAAATGGTGCAAGTAAAGGCAATCAAAAATTAGAATATTTAGACAACTGCTATAAGTATTTTAAAAACAAAAAATCTATAATTATATGTACAGATAATGATGAAGCAGGTCTTATGCTTAGAAATGAATTAGCTAGAAGGTTTGGTTTTTATAAATGCAAATACGTTGATTTTGGTGAGTTTAAAGATGCTAATGATGTTTTACTAGCAAAAGGTACTGAAGCGTTAAGAAGTGTTGTTAAAAACGCTAAAAACTTCCCACTAGAGGGTGTTTTAAATATAAACGACATATGGCAAAATGTTTTAAACTATAGTGAAAAGGGTATAAAAAATTATTCTATAGGTATGGGACAATCAGATGAATACTGGAAATTAGCATTTGGAGAATGGACAGTTGTAACTGGTATTCCTAATAGTGGTAAAAGTGATGTTGTAGACCAAATCTGTTGTAATCTAGCTACACAATATGGTTTTAGATGTGCAATGTTTTCACCTGAATCATTCCCATATGAAGGGCATATAAAAAGAATAGCAAATAAACTAAATAAAACAAATTGTAATACCGATGAGCTTAATAATACTAAAGATTTTATAGAAGAACACTTTAACTGGATAAAAATAGATTTAGAAAATTTAACTCTAAAAGGTATTCTTAATGCATTTAAAGAGTTAGTATTTCAAAAAGGTATAAACATTTGTGTTATAGACCCTTACAATATGTTAGACCACTCAGCACAACGTGACCACTCTTATGTAGGTAAATTATTAAGCGAAATAACACAGTTTTGTCAACAAACTAAAACTCATTTATTTTTAGTGGCACATCCTAGAAAAATAGAAACTATAGAAGGCACATACAAAAAACCAACTTTATACGATATATCTGGTAGTGCAGATTTTTTTAATAAAGCATACAACGGATTAATTGTTTATAGATGTATTGGTCAAAAATCTAAATACAAAAGTGACTTAGTCAAGATGTATGTAGAGAAAGTAAAACGTAAAGAAAATGGGCAATTAGGTGAGTTTGAGATAGCACCTGATTTTAATTCTGGTGGTGTTTATAAGCACTTAGAATTAGCTAAGAAAAAATTTGAAGTAATTAAAGATAATATACCTTTTTAATGACAAAAAAACATTATAAAGCAATGCAATGGTGTATAAATAATAACATTTATGTTAGTGCATATCCTACTACAATAGGCACAAAAGTAGAAATAAATAACAATGGTAAAACCTTTATTTCACCTAGTACTTACACCAAGAAACAATTAGATTTTAAAATATGGGAATTATATTTGTATCTTTATGACCAAAATAATTAACAATGGCTAAGAGACAAAATCCAACGCTTAAAAAAGCAATGATAAAAGCACTGGAGAAATGTATGGGTATAGTTACTACAGCTGCTAAGATGGCTGGTATAAATAGAACTACTCATTATGAATGGTTAAAAACAGACCCAGAGTATAAAGACAAAGTAGAAGCATTAGAGGATTTAATATTAGATTTTGCAGAAACTAATCTGCATCAACAAATAGAAGAAGGTAATACAACTGCTACAATATTTTTACTTAAAACAAGAGGTCGCAAAAGGGGATATATAGAACGTCAAAACATTAAAATGGAAGCTGACATTAATACAACAAAAATATCGCCTGAAGGACAAAAGAAAATTGACGATATTTTGAATGACGAATATTAATGGAATAATAAAAGAAAAGTGTGAGGATTCATTACTTTTTTTTACTAGATATATATTTAAAGAAAATACTGGTAATAAGTTTGAAGTAGCAGAATTTCACAAAACATTAGCTAATACTTTACAAAGTGTTTATGATGGCGATATAAAACGTCTAATTATAAATATACCTCCACGTTATGGTAAAACAGAAATAGCTGTAAAAATGTATATATGTTGGGTCTTATCAAAGAATCCATATGCAAAATTTATACACTTATCATACTCAGATGCATTAGCATTAGATAATAGTTCACAAACTAGAGAATATATACAATCAGATGCGTTTCAGCGTGTTTGGGATATTACACTTAAAAAAGATAGTCAATCACAAAAGAAATGGTACACTACACAAGGAGGTGGTGTATATGCTACTGCTAGTGGTGGTGCAATAACAGGATTTGGTGCTGGTAGTGGTGGCGCTATAATAATTGATGACCCTCTAAAACCAGATGATGCAACGTCCGATGTAAGAAGGTCTTTTATAAATAACAGATACAATACCACTATCAGGTCTAGGGTAAATGATAGAGATGTGCCTATAATAGTCATAATGCAACGATTACACGAGGAGGATTTAAGCGGTTATCTTTTAGATGGTAATAGTGGTGAGGAGTGGCATCATTTAAAATTATCAGCAATACAAGAAAACAATGTGCCATTATGGAACAGTAAACATTCTTTTGAAGAACTTGAAGCAATAAGACAAGCAGATAGATATACTTTTAGTGGTCAGTATTTACAAGAACCTGCGCCATTAGAGGGTGGTGAATGGCGAATTGATTGGTTCAATATAATTAATAAAGCTGAAGTGCCTAATAATATTAATTGGGAGATGTTTGTTGATGGTGCTTATACAAAAGATACAAAGAACGATCCAACAGGAATACAAATTAGTGGTAAGAGTGGCGATAATTTATATATACTTAAAAGCATAGATAAATACTTAGAAATGCCAGAGCTGAAAACTTTTATAAGTAGTTTTATAAAAAATTGTGGTGTTAATATTAGCCAAATATTAGTAGAGCCTAAAGCATCTGGTAAATCATTAGTGCAGTTGTTAAGGCGAGAAACAAACTATAACGTATCAGAATTAAAAACAGACTTTGTAAAATACAGTAAAATAGAAAGAGCTAGAGCCTCATCACCATTTATTGAGGGTGGTCGAGTTTATTTAATTAAAGACTATTGGAATGATGGTTATTTACAACAAGTTAGCACATTTCCTAATGCAAAACACGATGAACATATTGATGTTACATCTTATGCAATAGAGCGCAATTTACTAAAAAATTTCTTTATTGTATAAATACTTTTAAATTTTGTATTTTTACAAAAAATTTATTATAAGCAAAAAAATATGGCTTCACTTTTTGACCGCTTCAAATCCATAATTAATAAAAATTCACAAAATACTGCTAAAGGCTATAACAGAGCTATATATAATTGGCTTGGTGAATCTATAATTTGGAATCCTGAAAATGACGATTCTTATATTAATGAGGGTTACAGAAAAAACGCAACAGTTTATTCATTAGTTAATATTATAACAAAGGCTGCAACGACAATACCATTTCAGATATATGAAGTAGATAATGTAAATGATTATAAAAGATACAAATCGTTAACAAGCGGTACTATTGATTCTACAACAATGCAAAAAGCAATGATGCTTAAAAATAAGTCAATGATAGAATTGCACGATACTGAACTACATATGTTGTTAGAAAGACCTAATCCAGCGCAATCTTATAATAGTTTTATAACAGAATTAATTGCTTTTGGTAAATTAACAGGTAACAGATACATTTATGGTTTAGCACCAGAAACAGGCAACAATGCTAATAAATATACAGAGTTATATGTGATGCCTTCACAAATTATGGAAATAGTAAGTGGTGGTTTAATGAATCCTGTTGCAAAATACAAAATACAATACAACGGCACATATGAAATGGATGCCAGTGATATATGTCACATAAAAGATTTCAACCCTTACTATGATGGTACTGGTTCACATTTATATGGTCAATCGCCATTACGTGCAGGTCTAAGAGCGTTAACAACAAATAACGAAGCAATACAAACAGGTGTTAAATATTTACAGAATCAAACAGCACGTGGTGTTTTAATGTCTGAAGAAGGTGACTTAAACGAAGTACAAGCACAACAATTAAAAGATAAGTTTAAAAATCAGTTTACTGGTTCTAATAACGCTGGTGAGGTTTTAATAACACCTAAAAAATTATCTTGGGTTAACTTTGGTTTAAATGCTGCTGATGTTTCTTTGATAGAACAATACAACGCATCTGTAAAAGATTTATGTAATATCTACAACGTGCCTGTGCAATTGTTAAATAATACAGATTCTAATACATATAACAATATGAAGGAAGCTAAAAAAGCATTGTATCAAAATGCTGTTATTCCTGAGTTAGTTAAAATTAGAGATGAGATAAATAGATGGCTATGTCCACAGTACGGAGACAAATACAAATTTGACTTTGATTTCACTTGCATACCTGAACTACAAGAAGAAAGTGATAAAGTAGTTGACCAACTATCAAAAGCTTGGTGGATAACACCAAATGAAAAACGTGCTGTAATGAATTATGGCGAAGATGAAGAAAATGAAGCGTTGAATGATTATTACATACCAGCAAACTTATTGCCAGTAAATGCAGAAAATATAGATATTCCTGTTGAGGAAAATGTAAGAGAATCTGTAGATATAGATGTATCTAAGTTTTTAAAGGAAAAAAAAACTGAAATAGAGTCTAAGCAAACTTACGACAACTATCCACAGAGTGCTACTAATAACGCAAAGCGTATGTTAGAATTTAGAGAAAAATATGGTCGTGATGTTGTACAAGGCGGAACTGATATAGGTTGGAGACGTGCCTCACAATTAGCTAGTAGAACTGCATTAAGCTTGTCAACTTTGAAAAGAGTCAAATCATTTTTAGCAAGACATAAAGATAACTCAAAGATATCAGATGAATTTAAAGGTGAACCATATAAAGATAAAGGCTATGTAGCTTATAATCTTTGGGGTGGTGAATCAATGAGAACTTGGGTAAATAAATTTCTTGACAAGTTAGAATCATAATATGCTTAACAAAAGAGATAATTGGCAACGTGCATTTGAAAAACAAATGGGCATTGCAGAAAGACGTAATATTCCTAAAGTAAAAAAATTCTATAAAACAGAATACAAAAAAGGTGTTGATTCTTTTTTATCTATGAATCAAACTAATTTTGATATTTTATTTAACGTAACTACATTGTCTAAACTATATAGAGATTTATATGAAGATATAGGAATGCAATTTGCTAAATGGTATGCAAGACATTTTGATAAGTATATATCAAAAGGTGTAAACCCAAAACAATATGAATCATTCTGGATGGAACGATTTGCTTACTTTGGTTCAGTAATAGCAGCACAAAGAGTAACACTAGTTTCTAACACAGCTAAACAAACATTAATAACACTTACACAAAGATTGATGTCAGACCCTGAATTTATGATGATGGGAGTTGCACAACAAGCAAGAATATTAAATAATAAATTTGGACAATACTCATTAATGCAAGCTGTCAGATTAATTAGAACTGAAGGCACAAACATAGCTAACTACGCTACTATGCAAAGCGCACAATCTATATTCCCTGCATCACAACTTAAAAAAGAATGGATAGCTAGCTTTGATGATAGAACAAGAGATGCACACGCTGAGGCTGATGGACAAATAGTAATGCAAGCTGACCCTTTCTTAGTAGGTGGCGAGCAATTACTTTATCCAGGTGACCCAGCAGGTAGTTCAGAAAACGTCATAAACTGTAGATGTAGTGTTGCGCCTTTTCCAGTAGAAAACGCTGAAGCAGATGGTACAATTGAAAATATTGGTTTAGGGTTGGGTGGTCAACTAGCATAGCTAAAATTTAAAATTTGTATATTTACAAAAATTTTTTCTATGAATACTATATTATATAAACAAGCACCTATTGGAGAGCTTTTAGATGCTGACGAAAACGCAGGAATTATAAAAGGTTACGGATCATACTTTGGAAACAAAGATTCAGATAGTGATATCATTGTAAAAGGCGCTTACACAAAAACAATACAAGAAAACGGAGAACGTGTTAAATATTTATATCAGCACGATATGAATCAGCCGATTGGTAAAATGCGTGAATTGTATGAAGATGATAAAGGTCTTGTATTTGTAGCAGAGATAGCAAAAACACAATTAGGTAAAGATGTAGTAGAGTTAATGAAATCTGGAGTTATAACAGAAAACTCTGTAGGTATAATGCCAATACAAAAAGAAAATAAAGGCGACTATAGAGAAATCAAAGAAGTTAAATTATATGAAATTAGTGCTGTAACATTAGCTGCTAATGACCAAGCAAAAATATTAGATGTCAAAGGTAATGTAGATTTAGAAAAATTATCAAAGAGATATGACAATCTAAGTAAATTAATCAGAAAAGGTAACATATCCGATGAATTAGGTTATGCTATCGAAGCTGAAATACTTAAACTGAAATCATTATTTGTAGAGTTCACAAAGCCGACAGAAGAAGTCACTTTGCCGAATGTTGAAGCTAAGTCAAATGATTTGGATATATACAATTATTTAATTAATTCCTTAAAAAAATAAAAATGGAAGAAAACGTAAAAAATCAATTAGACCAGTTAAATACTGCTATTGATTCAAAAATTGAAAAAGCTAAAGACATTGCTGTTGAAGCATCTGTTGTACAAGCTGACGAAATCGTAAAAAGCCAAGTATCAGAAATGACTACTAAGTTTAACGATAGACTAGATGCTATTGAAGTATCTAACAAAAAAACATTTGAAGCTAACCAACCAAGAGATTTTAAATCTGCTTTAGGAAAAGCTTTATCAGAAGGAGCAATTGACTCATTAACTAAAGGTAACTCAAGAAGTGCATCATTTCAGATTAAAGCTGATATGACTACTGGAGCTGACTTTACAGGTGAAGTAATTCCAGCTGATAGAGTACCAGGATATTTTTTCGATCCTACTAGACCAGTACACGTAAGAAGTTTAATTTCTGGTGGTTCTACTGTAAGTGATGTAATAAGATATGTAAAAGAATCAGCATATGCTAACAACGCTGCACCAGCTGCTGAGGGAGCAACATTAGGACAGTCTGATTTTAATATGACTGCATCAACTGCATTAGTTCAAAAGATTGGTACTTACTTTAGAATATCTGAAGAAATGCTAGCTGATACGCCTCAATTAACATCTTATTTATCTGCAAGAGCGCCAGAAAAATTATTAGAAATAGAAGATGCACAACTTTTATCTGGAAACGGTTCTGCTCCAAATCTAAGTGGTATTATTACTGCTGCTGCTGATTTTGATGTAAGTTCAAATGGTAAGTTCTACCACGCTGTAGAAAGTGCTAATGAATTTGATGTAATCGTTGCTGCTTTAAATCAATTAAGTCTTGCTAACTATAGCGCTGATTGTATCTTATTAAATCCAACTGATTTCCATAAGATATTATTATTAAAAGATACAACTAACAACTATATCAAAGACCAAGTATATGCTGGGTTACAACCTACGTTTATGGGTGTTAAAGTTATCTTAAATACAGCTATGGCTGCTGGGACATTCTTGATTGGAAACTTTGCTGCTGGTTCACAAATGTGGATTAGAGAAAACCTAAACGTAGAGTTCTTTAGAGAAGATGGAACTAACGTGAGAGATGGTTTTGTTACAGTAAGAGTATCTGAAAGAGTTGCTTTAGCTAACTATTTGCCAAATGCTTATGTAAATGGCGCATTTAGTACAGCAAAAGCTGCACTAGAAACAGCGTAATCTAATAATTACACTAACTAAAGAGGGCGCTTCGGCGCTCTTTTTTTTTGCCTAGTCTTATCTGTTAAACAATAAAATGAAAAAAAACTTTAAAATAAAATGAAAAAATATTTTGTATTTTGATAAAAAGTGTTATCTTTGTATAGAACAACAATAACAATTAAATTATATATTATGAAAACTAAATTTGAAATCGGAAAAATTTATAGAGGAGTTAGCGGAGTTGGTACTATCGACTTGACAGTAATTAAAAGAACAGCAAAAACATTATGGGTAAAAACTTGTTTTGGTATTGATATGATTAGATTAAAAAATAATTGTATATCTGAAGAAAATGTTAAATTTAGAAGTTGGTATTGTGGTTCAAACGATATTTATAATGAAGAACAAATGTTAAAAGATGCGTATTATCAAGCGTATGAATATTAATTATAAAAAAAAACAATGCAAACAATAATAAGATTTATTAAAAAAGACAAAGACAATTGGAAATGGCTATTAGGTTTTTATACTATAGCTACAGTATTAACTTTACTTTTAACAATACAAATATAATGGATGCTAGAGATTACTTAGATACTTTATTAGACCCATACAATCAATTTGAACACGAATGTCCTGTATGTGGTAGACCACAAAATTTTAAAAGTCCTTGTAGCTCTGTTTGTGAAGAGGCTGAGATGATATGAACAAAAAACAAATTAATTTTTGGCTTAGTGTTGTATTAATATTTTTTACAATAAGACAAGCTTTATTATTTTATGATATTTTAGGTTCATTATTTTTCTTAATCTTAACTCTATCTATTTTAAATAATAGAAATATATAGTTTTTTGTTAGTCTAAAAAACCAGCTGTTTTAATCAATAGTTGGTTTTTTTGTATATTAGAGTGTGGATAACAATACTCGTGGATGTTACGCAGAATATAAATTTGCAACAATGGCAATGGAATATAATATGCGAGTATCAATGCCCCTTCTTGATTCATCGCCTTATGACTGTATTGTTGAACTTCCTAATGGCAAACTAAAAAAAATACAAATAAAATCTACAAACAAAGGTGAACACCCAAAAGGTATTCATATTACATTAAGATATTCTAATGTTAACTATACAACACAGGAGGTTGATTATTTTGCTGTGTGGATTGAAATAAGAAAAGGATTTTATATAATTAAAAACAATGGCAAAATGGCTGCATTTAGAATATCTAAGAATGGTAAATATTCAAAAAATTTTAATAACTTTGCTAAAATTGTTTAATTTTATTGTTTTCATTGTCGAAAAGGTGCTACAAATTTATTGTGGCACTTTTTTTTTATCTTTACAAAAAATAATATTATGAAACTAAAAGTATTAATGCCTTTAAATCACAAAGGCAAAGTTTATCAAAATGGTGATTCAATAGACGTACCTGTTGAGAAAGTAGCAATATTTATTAATAAGGGGTGGGCAGCTAAATTTGAAAAGAAAGAAGCTAAACCAAAAAAAGTAACAAAAGAATTAAAAAAAGATTCTATAGAAACTAAAAGCGATGCGACAAATAAAGATTAATTCTGTAACAGGTAGTGAAATTATAACAACATCTGAAGTTAAAGACTATGTAAGGGTAGATACAACGGCTGATGATAATATTATAGCAAGAATGATAGTACAAGCTAGAATTTGGTGTGAAAATTATATATCAAAAGATATAGTAGCAAAAACTAGATCATACTACATACCTCAAACTAATTCAGGTATATTTGATTTACCTTTTGCGCCTGTTGCTAGTATTCAATCAATTACTATAGATGGCACAACAGCTACTTATGAAATTTTAGGTTTAGATAACGAAACTATAGAATTAGATTCTGGTTCTGCTAGTAAAGTTAAAATAAATTATACAACCGCAGGATTATCTGACGATTTATTAAAACAAGCTATGTTACAATTAGTATCTACTTATTATGACAACAGGTCTGATTTTGTAAGCGATACAAAAGGTGATATTGATGAAGTTCCTAGCTCTACAAAAAACATTTTAAACTCATATAAAACAATGTTTTTATAATGGATGCTGGTAAACTAAATCAAAGAATAACTATAAAAAGGTTAACTAAATCTAGTGATGGGTTTGGTGGCTTTAATTCTACATTGTCAGACGTTAAAACAATGTGGTGTTCTTTAAAAGAAATAAGTGGTGAAGTTAAAGATGAATTTGGTAAACGTGAAAGATATGTAGAAGTAGAATTGTTAGTTAGAAAAAAATCTGCTAATGACATTACAATTGGTGATATATTTATAGCCGAAGGTAATACTGATGAATTTAGAATTAATAATATGTATCAATCTAAATTAGATTTTTATGTTGAAATTAAAGCTACAAAAATTGATTAATGAAAGCTAGTATAAAAATAAATCAAGGTGATTTAAACCAACTAAATAAAAAATTAAATTTTTTTAAAAATTTTGATAAAAAAGTTTTATCAAGTGAGTTGGGTAGAACTGCTTTAGATATTTCAAGACTAGCGAAAAGAACTGTGCCTGTAGATACAGGTGGATTGAGAAATTCAATAACAGCAGAAATACAAGGCAAAACTGTTTCTGTTGTAGTAAATAAAGATTATGCGCCTTATATAGAATTTGGCACTGGTAGTATGGTTAAAATAGATGATATGGTATCACTAGGCATTCCGCCAAGTTATGCAATGCAATTCAAAGGTAAAGGATTACGTGAAGTAAACTTACCAGCAAGACCATTCTTATTTAGTAGCGCAAGAATAGAATACAACAAATTATTAAATAGATTAAATAATAGAATAAAAAAAATTAGATAATGTTAGAAGCAATACATTACGTGAGAAAGGCTATAATAGCTAAATTAACGAACAACGTGACTATAGACAACACTACTATTAAAATTTACAATAGAGTGCCTAATAACGCTTCTTATCCGTTTATACGTGTATATTCTGTATCTAACAATGAAGTAGACCAAAATCAAACACAATTTAATTTTGAGACAATAACAAGAATAGAATGTGTTACTCGATTTGTATCAGATGATGGTGGCGAGTTAGATGTTAATTTAATGATGTCACAAGTTTTACAAAAAGTGAGAACAAGACCAAACAATTATATTGATTTAAGTACAGATGGTTTTAATGTATATACTAGTGTTAACGCTGGTATTACGTATTTAACTGACGACCTTAGCGATCATACATATTACAGAGCAATATTAGAATTATCTAACAAAATAACACAAAATTAAAAATGCTACAAGACTATAAAACTTTATATATAAATATGGGTAGTTTAGGACTATCGTTAACAGACATTGACATAATATTAAAAATTGTGCTTTTACTCATCACAATTTTTTACACGCTGCAAAAATGGTATTTAATGAATAAAAGAAAAGATGACTAGAAATTTTACTAAAGAAGAATTTGATTGTAACTGCGATTGTGGTGTTTGTGAAATGCCTATAAATGTTTATCACAATATAGTCAAAGTTGCAAATCAATTACAAGTTTTAAGAGATGAGTTAAAAAAGCCAATACATATAAACTCTGGATGGCGACCAGAAGAATATAATAATTCAATCAAAGGCTCATCAAAAAAATCACAACACATATTAGGCAAAGCATCTGACATATCTATTAAAGGATTATCTTCTTTAGAAGTGTATAAGACAATAGAAAGACTTATAGAAAATGGTGATATGTTACAAGGTGGCTTAGGCTTATATGATAATTTCGTACACTACGATATTAGAGGCACAAGAGCTAGGTGGGACTATCAAAAAAAATTATAATGGCAAAGAAATTTAAAGACACAAAAATAGGTAAATTTTTATCAAAAAATGGGTCTAGTATTGTAGATTCTTTGGGTGATGTATTACCTAATAATGGTGTACTTGGATTAGTCAAAAATCTTATTGATAAAGATGTTAAAATGCCAATAGAAGATAAAGAAAAAGCAATGAAATTACTAGAAATGGAAATGATTGAAATGAAAGAGATTAGTAATAGATGGGCATCGGATATGTCTGCATCTGGCACTTTTTTATCAAAAAATGTACGACCTATAACACTTATGTTTTTTTCTGTAAGTTATGTTATTGGATGGTATTTAGATTATTCACTAGACTCTATTACTGGGTTACTTTCATTAATTGTAGGTTCATATTTTGGTAGTCGTGGTTTAGAAAAAATAATGGGTAATAACAAACATAAATAATGGCAAGAAATCAGTCTCAATTTGTTAAATTAGATAGACCAAAAAAAAAGAGAAAAGGGGTTCATTCAAAATGTAAATCTTCAAATTATAAAGGTTCAAAGAATTACAAAAAAAAATATAAAGGACAAGGCAAAAACTAGATATGGCTACATTATTTGGAACTAAAATACAAGACACTTATGACGGACTCTTAAAAGTAACCGATAACATAGGTATTACTAGTACTAAAAAATTTATTACTGATGGTCTAGGAGTTAATTCTAGTGTTAAAATATCAAGTTTAGATTTTGAAGTAGCTAACTTTTTTTTTATAGATGTCTTAAGTGGTCAAGACCCATCTAATTATAAAGTAGGTATAAACACATCAACACCAACACAAATGTTACACGTTGTTGGTAATATGCGTTTGACAGGTGCTTTTTATGATTCTAACAACGCTACAGGCACATCTGGACAGATATTAAGTTCTACAGCATCAGGTACTGACTGGGTAGATATAACTGCAATACAAACATTAAGTGGTTCAGGTACAGCAAATTATTTGACTAAATGGACTAATACTAGTGTTCTTGGCAATAGTATATTATATGAAACTAGTTCTAAAATTGGCATTGGCACAATACAACCTTATGAAAAATTACACGTTGATGGCAATGTAGCAGTAGATGGTGAATTACATTTACTATCTTCTAATGAAGTTTATGGTATTATAAAGCCTGAAAATTCTATAATAAAATTTTATGCAGGTGATGGTATATCTGCTACAGGTACGCCAGATGTTATAATTACTGGTGATGGTAATTCAAGACTAGGCGTGAATGTTGCTAGTCCAGATGAAGCATTACACGTTGTTGGTGATGCACTTATAACAGGTGATTCACAAGCTGATGCGTTCAAACCAGCTGCAAATACAGAGCCTATAAAATTTAAAAACTTTGCCAGTACTGAGTTAATGAGAATTACAAACACTGGCTTAGTTGGTATCGCAAATAATAGTCCATCTTATACATTAGATGTTACAGGTACAGCTAGAGTTTCTGGCGATACATATTTTGTAACACAAGGTAATAGTGACGATAGTAACAAAGTTGCAACAACAGCTTATGTTAAAAACTTAATAGAAGAAATACCAGCAGGTTTAGTTTTTCAAGGAACTTGGGATGCAAGTACTAATACACCAACACTAACAAGTGGCTCAGGTACAACAGGGCATTTTTATATAGTAGCTACAGATGGGTCAACTAACTTAGATGGCATAACAGATTGGAAAGTAGGCGATTGGGCAGTATTTGTAGAGCAAGGTGAGACAGATCAGTGGGAAAAAATAGATAATTCATCTGTGTTAGATGGCTCTGGTACAGGGCAAAAAGTAACACTTTGGTCAGGTTCTGGTACATCAAACACATTAACAGATGCGCCAATAACTATCTCTGGTAATAATGCAACTTTTGCAGGTACAATTGGTTCAGGCGCTATTACATCAAGCGCAAGCGTTATCGCATCTGGTAATTCTAATAGTTTTGGTAATACAACAATTTCTGCTTTATCAGCAACATCAGGAACTTTTTCAGCAAGCGTAACAGCGGCAGGTAATTCTAATAGTTTTGGCAATACAACAATAGCTGCTTTAACAGCTACAACAGGCGTTTTTGCAGGTGATATTGCTAGCAAGGGTTTAACAGTTGACTATACAGGTAATCGTACTGGTGATGCTGGTATTTTAGTGACTAACGATCATAATGATTGGGGTATAAAAGTAGACAAAGATCCTTCAGGTGATGACTATGGTATCTTATCGCAAACAGACGGTGAAAACGCAATAGTTGTAAGAAACGCAGCAGGTACTAATAAAATACAACTACAAGGTGATGGTGACGCAACTTTTGCAGGTGATATATCTGCGGCAAACGCAAACATTACTACCACAATGGACGTGGGGTCATTTATTTATGTAGGTGGTAATAATTCAATATTTGCAGAAAATAATTTAAGATTTAAAAGTGCAGGTGCCGCGTATATAGATCACAATACAACTGGACAATCACTTGTATTTAGAACATCAAACTCAAGTTCTTTAGATACAAACGCTTTAACTATAACAGGTGCTGGAAATGCAACTTTTACAGGAACTATAAATTCAGGTAGATTATTTGTTGAGCAATCAGGAGCAGATATGATTGATATGACACGAACAGGTGTTGGAACTTATAGGTTTGCAATATCTAGTAGTGATGCATTTAGTTTATTTGATGTTGGCGCAAATACTGATAGGTTAGTTATAAACAGTTCTGGTAACGTCGGGATTGGAACGACTAGTCCTGATGCTTTGTTAGACATTGGTGTTAATAATATAATAACATTAGATGACACAGGAAGCTCGACAGGTTTTATTGGTATGGGTTCTTATAATGACGGAACTAAAAATAGAGCGCAAGGGCAATCGTATTATGGTTTTGGATTAGAAATAGATAGACCTAACCAAAATATAAGTTTTAATTCTTACGCTTCAACTGGAATTATTACTAGCGGCACTAACATATTGGTTTTAAAAAGAGACGGTAACGTCGGGATCGGGACTGCTAGTCCTCTTGGCAGATTACAAGTAAATGAATATACAGTTGCATCACAAGGAAATCAAAGTGTTCATGGCGAATTAAGTGTTTTTGCAAATAGTGGAGATGAGTCTTTATTTTTAGGGGTAAGAAATGCTGCATACCCAAACAGAGGTTGGGCATTTAATCCTGTTACTTCTGGAGTAAATTCTGATTTACAAATCAAAGAACACGGAGCCTCAGGTGTAAGAATGACTCTAAAAAGTGGCGGCAACGTCGGGATCGGGACGACTAGTCCTTTGTCACAACTTAGCATTGGTTCAAACGCAATAACAACAAAAAAACCAACAGTGATTATTGCAGACGGAGTTGCTGGAGGTTCTTTAGTAATAAGAGGTCTTTCGCCAATTTTATCTTTTGACCGCACGGGTTCGAATCCTGAAAATAAAATATTAATGGATGGTGTTGGTTTAGAGTTCAAAACTGGTTCATTAGATGCAGAAGGCGATGTTGATTTTAAAATAAAATTAGATGGAAAGCTGCAAGCACCAGCATATACACAAGGATTTTTACAAAGTGATGCAAGCGGAAATATAGAGATATCAGGCGGAGGTACATTACCAGGCGGTCCTTATTTACCGCTAGCTGGTAACACTACCGCAACAGCTATGACTGGTGATATTTTCTTAGCAAACCAACAACAAGCAAGGTTTTTAACGTCAACCAATGCCGTTGGCTTAAGAATACAATCAAGTGGTACAAGTAGTTTTATAGATAATGAAAATGGAGATATGTATATCAGGCAAGAAGCCGATAATAATGATATGATATTTCAAGCTGATGATGGTTCAGGTAGCAATGCTACATATTTCTTTTTAGATGGTAGCGAAGCTGATGGCACTGGTAATTTGTATACTAATTTTCCTGATAAATCGCGTTTAACTTTTGGTGATGATCCAAATGGAGATCTTCAAATATATCACGGCGGCACTAATAGTCACATAGACCAAAATGGCTCTGGTGATTTATACATAAAAAACAGTGTTGTTGACGGAGACATATATTTTCAAGGTGATGATGGTACTGGAACTGCTGTAACTAATTATTTTACTATAAATGGTGGTGGTGGAGAAACAAGATTTCAAAGAGCCACAAGACATAACGATGATGTAAAAGCTCAATTTGGTAATAGTGATGATCTTCAAATCTATCACGACTCAAGCGACAATAATAGTTACATAAAAGAACTAGGTAGTGGTTCATTACAAATTTGGGCAAAAGATTTTGAGGTTTATAATGCTGGTGGTACTGAAACACTAATAAACGCAGATGTAAACGCAGGTGTTCAATTGTATTTTGATAACTCCACAAAGATAGCAACAACAAGTGCAGGTGTTACTGTTACAGGTGCTGCAACTGCAACAACATTCTTAGGTGATTTAAACGGTACAATAAATACGGCCACTACAGCTGTAACAAAAGCAAACGCAACAAACGACACTACAGTAGCTACAACAGCCTTTGTGCAAAACTTAATAGGTACAATACCTGCAGGTTTAGTATTCCAAGGAACATGGAACGCTGCAACAAACACTCCAACGCTTACAAGTGGATCTGGTACAACAGGTAATTTTTATATAGTATCAGTTGCTGGTTCAACAAATTTAGATGGTATCACTGACTGGAAAGTTGGTGACTGGGCTGTATTTATAGAACAAGGCGCTAGCGATCAATGGGAAAAAATTGATAACTCATCTGTATTAGATGGATCTGGTACGGGTGGATCAGTAGCTGGATGGGCAGGATCTGGTACTTCAAATACATTAACCAATGCTCCTATAACTTTTTCAGGTAACGATACAACTTTTGCGGGAAGTGTTGGTGTTGGAGGTAGCCCAGGTGCTAAACTTGATGTTAATGCTGGAATTACTAATACAGTAGCTATATTTGAAAGCACTGATGATAAAGCATTTATAATACTTAAAGATAATACCACTAGTACTCATTTAATATCCAAAGACGGTAAATTTTATATTGGACAAGATTCTACTTCCTATGAAAAATTTAATGTAGATATATCAAATGGTAATACAAATATTGGCGGTAACGTAACAGTTGGAAATAATGGAAACATTAATATTCCTACTGCTTCGTCAGGAAATGCAAATTTAAACTTTGATGGTTCAGATTTTAAAATAACATCAAACTCATCTTCAGCTAATTTAAAGTTAGAAACAAATTCTACAACAAGATTAACTATAAACAGTTCTGGCAACGCAACTTTTGCAGGTAATGTAACAGTTGCATCAGGACATATACAAACTACAATACTTTATTTAAGTTCAGATATACGATTATTAAATAAATTAGGTAATAATTGGTTAAATTTTGCAACAAGAGACATAACTGGTTCGGAAGCTGTATATAATTTAAGTAACGTAGGTAACGCAACTTTTGCAGGTGATGTAATGCCTGCGGCAGAAAATGCTCATAATATTGGAAGTGCTTCTGTAAGATGGGAAGATTTGTATGTAGATGATGGTTATTTAAGAAATGCTTATATAGATGAATTTATTTATCATAACGGAAACACTGGTACGAACATACAAATGACTTCAGGTCAAATGGTGTTAAAAAATTCTGGTGGTAAATACATTAATCTTCACTCAAACGGTATTATGTACTTTGATGCCTCAGCGTATCAATTTTACTCAGGTAACGCAACTTTTGCAGGTACAATTTTAATTGATGGTGTTTCAAATTACACAGGGTTAACAGTTAAAGGTTCAACCTCATCAAGACCTGCAATTAATTTTACAAATGCTACACAAGGTAATTTAGGTACTATATTTGGCACAGAGGCTAGAGCAGTAAGTATTGGAACAGGTGCTACTGGAGTAATTGCACTTACTTTAGACAGTTTACAAAACGCAGCTTTTGCAGGAAATATTACAGCAGTAGGAACACTAGATACTGATAATATAACAGTTGGTAAAGGAGATGGTAATAACAGTTCTATATCTTTAACTGGAAATACAGGAAATTGGACATTTACAAATGTACAGTCAAGCAGAAATTTAGAAATATCGGATTCAGATGGAACAGGTGTTGCCCTAACAATAGACACAAACGCAAACGCAACTTTTGTAGGTGATGTAAATATAACACAAACAACAGATGTTGGTGTATTAAATACAACAAATCTTGATAACGGCTCTGCAGTTGGTTTAAGTCTTACTTATCCAACAAGTAATGTGGCGGGAGGGGATGGATTAGCTATAGCTATAGGTATTGCAGGGCGAGGACGTTCTTATATTGCTAATAGTAATACTGATAATAATCTTGACGCCTCTAATCTTGTATTTTATACAGAAGGTGGTGGAGTAATTAATAAAGTATTAACATTAGACCAAAATAAAGACGCAACTTTTGCAGACAACATTAAAGTTACTAACAATGTTAGTATTGGAACTACAATCACACCAACCAGAACTTTAGACGTAAGAGGTACTGGTATATCAATTTTTGGAACTGGAGGTTATACTGAATTAATGCTTAGAGGACAAGTAGAGGGTACAGGAACTGTTAGAAATTTAGGTGCTTGGCATTGGTCAGTAAGAGGAGACGTAGGTGGCAATAATGATGATTTAAAATTATTAAGATTTACAACAGGTACGTATCAGGGTATAGCTTTACAATTTGATAACTCTAATGGTAACGCAACTTTTGCAGGAAAGATATATATACCTCAATCAGCAGGTGCTATTCAAGGAAGCGGTTATCCTTATACAACTTATTTAGGCTCTGGTGCTAACGCTACAACAACATATTTACAAGCAGGGTCAACTGTTTTAACAGAAATTAAATTATTAGGAGGAGATGTAGGTAAAACAATAACATTTACAACTAACAGCACTGAAAGAATGCGTATTGATTCTACTGGAATAATTCATTTTTCTAAAACTAACAACACATCACATATTGTTGCGACTATAAATCACGCAAGTAATAATTTTTTATATGTAAGTGGTGGAACAGGAGGTGCTTCTTTTGGAGATGATGGTCAAAACACAAGAATGCTAGCTTTTGATAATGATTATTTAAGATTTGATACAGCAGGCTCAGAAAAAATGCGTATTGATTCTGCAGGTAACGTCTTGATTGGTACAACATTAAATTTAGGAAGAGAATTATTAGTAAAAGGAGAAATTGCGGCTTTAGACAATACTGGCACCAATGATAACCAAATATTAATAGCGGTTAATAATACTATAGGTAATTTAGCGGTTACTTATGGAAGCACTGGTACTTATGTTCCTTTTCAACTCGAGACAAGTGGGCTTCCAAGATTTACAGTTTCAACAGCTGGCGCTATTAAATTCAACGCTTACGGAGCAGGTACATTAGTATCAGATGCGTCAGGTAATATTACAGTATCAAGTGGCGGTGGCGCAGGCGGTCCTTACTTACCGCTAGCTGGTGGAACTATGGATTCTGGAGCTAAAATTAGTTTTGTTGTTCCATCTGCAGGAGGCAACTTTATAGAGATTAATCATACAGGAAATGAAAATTGGAGTTTTGGAGCTCAATCTGGGTCAGGAGTAGACGATTATATAGATATAGGTATTAACGGAGGAACTAGAGTAATGTCTTGGCACGAAGACGGCAAAGTCGGGATTGGGACAGATACTCCTACAGCAACTTTAGAGTTAAATAGCGATACAGGAAACGCTGCTAAATTAAAAATTGGCAGACAAAATGGTACAACAAATTATTTAGAATTAGGAACAAGTGGAGGTTCTTCTGTAATAAATGCAATAGGTATTTCAGGTGTAAATGCTAGTTTGATATTTAATAGGTCAACTACAACTACCACTACTCAATCTATGATTATAAATGGTGACGGTAATACAACTTTTGGAGGATATGTGAAAGCGCCTTATTTTACATCAGATGGTGGTAGGTCATTTAAAATGGATAGCGTTGCTTTTGTTGGTGGCTATTCAAATGGTTCTGATGCTAATCAAGCAAATGATTTAGGTAAAACAACAAATCAATGGCGAGATATTTATATATCAGGAGATATTACTTCTTCAGCAGGAGGAGCGACTTTTGCGGGTGAAATAGATACAAATTTAAGTTCTGAGGGAACTTATTTTGTTGGTGGGTCTGGTGGCTTAAGAAGATTATCAATTACGAGCGGCACTAATATTTCAGCACACGCTCTTCATACTTTTAATATATCTTCATCTAATGGTAAATACGAGTTTGATGTTAATGGAACTACAGAATTTTCATTAGATAGTTCTAACGCAACTTTTGCAGGTAAAGTTAGTGTTGGAGGTGGTGATACATCAACAGCACAAATGGCTTTAAAAGGTCAACAAAGTTTATTGAGTTTTATCAGAGGAACTTCTGGCGACGCTCAATTCTTTATGAGCTCTGATTCTGCTAGATTATACTTCACACATACAAACTCTCAATTTGCTACAAATGGACTTTTAAAATTAGATGCAAGTGATGCGTCTGCAACTTTTGCAGGAAGTGTAGGAATAGGTATGTCACCTGATTCTTCAGTTAAATTAAGTGTTAGTGGTCAAATTGGAACTACAAATGGGTCTGCATCATCTCCAACACATACTTTTTATAGCGATGATGATACTGGTATGTTTAGAGCAGCAGCTAATAATTTAGGATTTTCGACTGGAGGTACAGAAAGAATGCGTATAACATCTGGAGGTAATATTGAACAAGGGATAGTAGGAACAACTGCAAGTGGCTATTATTATTTTAACTCAACAACTACAGGAGATACAGGTGTTATTTTTAGAGATAATTCAAGTACTAATTCAGGGTTTTTTACTTATAATCACGATACTGATTCTATGAAATTTGGTACAGGTGG
>Ga0208434_1000180_pt1 | contig 34313 bp, 31 predicted proteins | sample 13_taG_FD_184086 | JGI IMG/M metagenome (GOLD analysis project Ga0208434, IMG submission 184086) | Marine viral communities from the Subarctic Pacific Ocean - 13_ETSP_OMZ_AT15268 metaG (SPAdes) (version 2) | ecosystem: Environmental > Aquatic > Marine > Oceanic | place: Pacific Ocean | collected... | reverse complement strand
GCAGAAGCAGGTGACGGGACATCAACTGTACCCGGAGGCATAACCACTGTTCGACTTAGTGGTAACACCAGCAACAATAATAGTCTCAACGGCCACATCAAGTCCCTCAAATACTACCCCCGCCGTCTCACCGACGCACAACTTCAGGAGCTTACGGCATGACAACCGAAGAACCCATTATCATCGCAGAAGCTCCGAAGCGGGACTTCTACTACGCCTTCACCGACGAGGCGGCAGCAGCAACGGCACTCCAGCCGTTCTACTACCAACCGCAGGTGCAGTCTGTTGACCCTGAGACGGGCGACAAACTGTACGACGAAGAAACAGGCGAACCCGTCATGGAAAACGATGGCGACGCTTACCTCGTCATGAACAGCCACGACCACAGCTTCGACATCGTTGGCCTGATCCACGAAGCTACGGGCAACATGCTGACGGACGCCGAAGGCACCGAGTACCCTGAGATGGCCCCTATCGATGGCTGGCACGTCAACTTGCGCATCCGTGGGGACTACATGCGGGACGAAGCCGAGGCGATAGATGCGGCAGACGGCGTTTCGCCCGTGACACCACACCGTACTTGGCTGTAGAGGCGGACGACACCCGACCCTCGCCCACCTAGTGTCAACATTCCTGACAACCAAGGAAGAAATCCATGACTGACACAAAAGCGTGGTGGGCCAGCAAAACCGTTTGGGCCACCCTAATCATGCTCGCAGGCGTCGGCCTCCGCTCCGTCGGCATCGACATTGGCCCCTTCGAGGGCGAACTCACTGAGACTGCCCTCACGGTAGTCACTGTTCTGGCAGGCGTCGTTGGCCTGTGGGGCCGCGTAACGGCCAGTAGCCTTATTACCCGCTAAGCAGGACGACAAGCTACAAGCGCGTCAGTAGTCTCGCTCTCACAACCAGCGCGAGACTACTCATGCCCCAGACCAGACCCCGCCTTGAGCAGCTAGTTTTCACCAGCAGTAAGACAGGCGAGCATAACATCGACACCTACCTCGAAGCCGCAGAGATTGGCAATCGCTCGCTCGCCCAGCTCATGGGCGACTTGTTCGATGCAGGTGGCAACTTCGCGCCCGAGGAGATCGTGCCGGAGTACCAGATTGCCCAGTCCAGTGGCCAGCTCACGCTTCAGTACCGCATCAACGGCACAGGCGCGTTCACAGATCTCGTTGGCTTCTTTAACGACCGTGGCGCTTTCTCGACCAGCACGGCCTACAGCGCCCTAGACCTCGTCACCACCACCTCTGGCTCTGCGACCAACCTCTACTTGGTCAAGACAAACCAGACTGCTTTTGCTAGCCAAGCCGCCTTCATCGCCAGCTCCAACACCCAGCTGCTTCTTGAAAGCCCAGCAGGCGTCTTGGCAGACGTTCAGTCAGCCCGAGACGGCGTCATTCTCGACGCAGGCTTTATCGCTGTCTCGAACGACTTGCAGGCCACGCCAAGCCTGATCGAGACCGTGGCTGACGATCTAGCTCTAGGGACAAGCTCTGAAATCCGCCAGTTCAATGCTGGATCCAGCAGCCTAGCAACAACCGGAAAAGCCATCGCCATGGCAATCGTCTTTGGATAAGGGAAAAAACTATGACGGCTCCAAACGTAGTCGCCGTGGCTACAATCACGGGTAAAACTGATGTCTCCGCTGCGGTGGGCACTACTCCAGTCGCAATCGCAACCAACGCCACTTCCTCCGGTCAGGTCTACAAGGTGAACTTACTCACCTGTTCGAACCTCCTGTCGGCTGCGGCCACTGTCACGGTCGACCTGTTTCGGTCCAGCGTTGCTTACACCATCGCGAAGGACATCTCGATCCCCGCTGGCGCTACGTTGGATTTGCTGAACAAAGGCCTCTACCTTGAGGAAGGCGACGCCCTGCGAGTGACCTCCAATACTCTCTCCGCTTTCGACGTAGTGTGCAGCTACGAAGTTATATCCGAGACCTAACGAGGCGGCCCGTATGAGTACGAGAAATTCTTTTGGCGGCCTTCTTGGGGTGCCCGCTATGAGGGCGGCGCTAACGGAGGGGCATCGGTTTCGCGGCATGTTGTCTTTAGATGAAGCCGGTATTGAAGTCCCATCTACTGACGACTACCCCCAGTTAAACTGGGGTGGGATCATCGGTCGTGACGTAATCGTTTCTAACAGTCTCGTCGACACTGGCGTCCTGACGCTCGGGGAGCATGGCGCTCGCGTCATCCCCGGTCCCCCCACAGTCTCAGGTACGGCCAGCTTCAGTGTTGCCGAGAACACCAACACCAGTACCGTCTTGGCCACTTACGCAGCAACAAGCCTGCCTGTCACTTGGTCCGTAACCGGAACTGACGCCAGCAACTTCAACATCAACAGCTCCGGCCAGCTGACCTTCGCTGTGTCGCCGGACTACGAGACAGCGGCAGACCGCTCTCAGTCGATTAACGTCGTGGCGACAAACACCCTTGGCTCGGACAGTCAAGCCGTTTCAATAACCGTAACAGACGTCTTCTTTGAAACCGGCACTTACGTTGGCGCGCCTTCGTCTAGTCAGCGCACACGTTACAACAATCAAAAGAGCAACATCGGCGGTAACTTTGATGTCGCGTTGGCGGAGGATGATTACCTGTTCCTCATGCACTTAAATGAGCCGAACGACGGCGACCTAAGCTACTTTATCGTTAGGCTGGATAACGGCCAGTTCTTTAACTCGGGCAACTATTATACCCAGTCCCTGCCGACTATTAGCTCAGGCTTGGGCAGCAACAGCCAGCACGGTTACATCAAGCATGTTTGGCTGGTAGGTAACAAGTTTTACGTTTTGAGCAACACGGCGACACACAACGGCTATTCAGCCCCATGCTTGTACGCAGACGGTTACGCATCGAACGGCAGCACGTTCGATCTGCTAGGCCAAGTTGGCAACTGGCCCGGTGGCACAACCGGACTGGACATTGCAACGACAAGAATTGGCAACAGCTCTTCAAACCCACAGCTCTTCGTTATGAAGGGCGGCACGACGGACGACCCGGAATTTATAGAAATCTCAGGGATTGACCCAGACAGCGGTAGCCCTGATGCCGGCAGCGTTGCCAACTCAGGTTTAAGTATCACCAACCTCCCGACCGGCTTCGATATCAGTCGAGGCATCGCCTACATGCACGGCCCAAACCCAGATCGCTTTATTTTTGGAGGGTCGGGCGACCTCGTAACCGTCACTGAGTATGACCCCCCATCAAACCTAGCAAATGTCGTTTCAACCCAGAGCTGGGACGACCTCGGTGATTTGGTTTCCTTTAGCGGATCTTCTTTTAGGGCAGGCTTTCAAGACGCCATCGTTGGTTACGACGATTACCTATACTACTGGCACGAAGACAGCAGCTACTCCACCGACTACAAGCTCTACCGTTTCAGCGCATAAACACCCGGACGACATCAGTCGCCCCACCCCCTAAAATCCTCCAAACCAAAAGCCGGAGCCTGCCCAGTGGACGTCGACTACAAAATCCAGAACCTCGAAATCACGTTCGCAGAGCTGCGTAAGGACGTCGACGATTTGCGCAAGGCCACCGACGACGTCAAGAACTTGGCCGTCGAACTTGCCGTGATGAAGTCGGACCTGTCCTACATCAAGGACGCCCAGACCCGGCTGAACCAAAACGCCAACAAAGTCGTCTTGTTCATAGTGGGCGCATTCGTGGCCCAGTTCGCCGCGTTCGTCTTTGCTGGCGGTATGATGACGGGGTAGCCGCTTGCAGTTAAAAGGTGTAAATAAATTGTACACCAAGACAGCGAGACGGCATGACATCCTTTACCCGCCCAAACAGACACGTTGACCGCGTCTTCCTGCACTGCACAGCCAGCAGCTACGACCATCACGACGACATCGAGGTCGTCCGCGCTTGGCACCTTGGCCGTGGCTGGTCTGACGTAGGCTACCACTACATGATCCACAAGGACGGCAGCATCAGCGCCGGTCGCGATCTTGAGAAGACCCCCGCCGCTCAGAAAGGCCACAACAAAGGCACCATCGCCATCGCGATGCACGGCGGCCAAGACGCACGGGACGACTTCAGCACCAAGCAGATCGTCACGCTGCGCGAATTCTGCGAAGACATCCGCTACGCCTATGGCGGCGCTGTCACATTCCATGGCCACGGCGAGGTCGTAATCCGCGACTGCCCGATCTACGACTACAAGTCCTACCTCAAGCTCGACAGCACTGGCCGTATGCCTCCACTCCGGTCGAAGAAGCAGCCCATCAAAGAAGCTCCCGAACAGCCCAAGTCTGAGGTCCAGAAGCCTAAGCGCAGGTGGCTTTCAAAAATGAAGGCGTGGCTTGTCGATGACTGAACGAGAAATCCAAGCCAAGCTCAAAGCCCTCGAAGATTTAGCCAAGCACCCCGGCTGGCACGACCTCGTCTCGGTGATGAAACGCGAGATGTACGGCGCTGTCGTGAACCTTGGCCAAACGCCCGACATCACAAACGAAGAACTCCATTGGAGACGTGGCCGCGTTGACGCCGCCGCGATGGTCATCGACCTCCCCCAACGTCGCATCGCGCAACTGACCAACGAACTTCCAATGGCTGCGCACGCGAACCCCGCCAAGGCTGGAGATAAAAACCATGGCTGACAATTTAATCGACCGCGTAAACGAGGCTCAAGGTCTCGCTCCCAAGACAGACAACCCCACCGACAACCGCGAAGCCACTGAGAAAGCGGCTGCTCCACAGACTGAGGGCGACAGGATCGCCGAGCCAGCAGCAGAGCCAGTCAGCAACGAAGAGCTGTCTGCGCTGTACAAGATTAAGATGGGCGACCAAGAACGCGAACTGAGTGAGCAGCAAATCGCTGGCACCTTTGAGCGCTACCGCGACCTCAACTTCAAGCACAGCCAAATGAAGCCAGTGATCGACACGGTCAGCCAGCTCATGGAGCGTACCGGCATCGACGCTGACATGATGAACCAAGAGATCATCGCGGCGCTGAAGGCCAAGCAGCACAACCCGACCATGGGCCAACAAAGCAACGCACCCAACACCACCCAGCAAGGTGACAAAGGTGAAGCCCCGAACGACCTGCTGTCTGGCGACATGCTCGCCCAGTACGAGGAACAGAACGCTGTGCAGCTTCCACCGGGCTACCGTGAGCTTGTGGCTGGCCGTGACGCCCAGAGCCAGCAGCTTGGGCAGATGCAGCAGATGATGCAGCAACTCTTGGCCCAAAGCCAAGGCGTAGCCAGCGCGGCTCGCCAAGCTGGACAGCAGCAGGCCGTAGACCGTGGCCAGTTGATGCAGCAGCGGATTGGCCAGAACATCGACGCAGCAGCCCAGCGTCATCTGGGAACCGCAGATGCGGACGCGAGCAACGACTTCTTGGCTTTCATCTACGAGCGCGGTTACACCACCGATGATTTTGTAGATCCTGCTCTGGCCGACCGTGCGATGTCTGACTTCGCCAATCTGCGCAGCCAGCCAGAGATGGAGCGTTTACGTCAGGCGGCTCAGCGCCGTCAGGCATTCTCGTTCAATGGCACGATGGGCAACACAGCAGGTCAAGGTGCTGCGGCTGCTGCGGCACCAACTGAGGCCACCACGCCGTTTGACCAAATGGCTGACGCTGCGATGACCAAGCGCTTCGGCTAGTCCGCATATTTGACAATGTAGGGGTGTACACTGTATAACACCCCTACAGCGCGGCGCTTCGGCCCCACATGCGCTATTACTCGCGACGGGAATTCCGCGAGCTGACACCCTTCTTATACAACCTCCCTTCTGAGGAACTTTAGCTATGTCTACCCCAATCCAAGGGTTGCGCGGCTCCGGTCAGTTCGACACGACCTTCCGCCCTCGCAACTACCGTGAACTCTTCACCCTTCTCGAGCCAAACGGGAATAGCCCACTCAATGCACTACTTTCGATGGGCCAATCCGAAAGCACAAATGACCCAGCATTCCGCAACTTCCGGGACGAACTCCCAGAGCGCCGGATGAAGGTAAACGGTGCGGTCACTTCCACCGGCACTGGCTCTGAGACCATTACTCTGGACGCTGACAACGAGAACAAGTTTGCGATCTCAGGCTCTATCGTCGTCAACGGTGCTACGGGCGAAGTGATGCACGTAACCTCCGACACAAGTGGCACTAGCCTCGTCGTCACTCGTAACGTCGGCGGCACCGCCCACGCTATCGCAGACGATGCGGAACTGTTCATCGCAGGCTTCGCGGCGCAGGAAGGTGCAGACACTCCAACCGCTGTTAGCTTCGATGCTGTCATGGTTGAAAACTTCTGTCAGATCTTCCGTACCAGCTTCTCCGTAACCGGCACGATGAACTCGACCTACTTGCGCACTGGCGACAAGCAGGACGAAGCTCGCGTGAAGGCTCTGAAGATGCACATGTCCGACATCGAGCGGGCTATGTTCTTTGGCAAGAAAGACGAAGACAACGCGTCTTCCGCTCAGCCACGTCGCTTCACTGGTGGTCTGATGACCTCCCTGACCAACAAGTTCGACGTTGGCACGGCATCTTCCTCTGCGATCAACGCAGCGGACGGCATCTTGACCGAAGAAGAGTTTGATCTGGCTCTGACCGAAACGATCTTTAAGTTCGGTTCGAACTCCAAGATCGCGTTCGTTGGCGCTAAGGTGGCAAACCACCTTCAGCAGTTCGGCAAGGACCGCTGGCAGCCAACCCAAGTCGAAGGTGCATACGGCGTAAACCTGACCCGTTACTCCACCTTTGCGGGAGATCTCATGGTTCATTTGCATCCGCAATTCCGCCAGATCCCCGGCATGGACACGGCAATGGTCATCGTCGACTTCCCATACCTGTCGTACCGCTACCTCGAAGGTCGCGATACTCAGTTGCTGGAAGGTCGCCAGAACCCCGGTGCCGACACCGAGGTCTCGGAATATCTTACCGAGGCAGGCCTTGAGCTGATGCAGGACAGCGTACACGCTGTTATCGAAGGCTGGTCCGCACGCAAAGCGTAAGGCGGACGCCAACAAAACGTAACTCGTTCATAAAGGGGGTCAGCACGCTGTCCCCCTTATTTTTTGGAGAACCCAATGGCTACCAAGACACCCAAGGCTGCTTCTAAAGAAGTGACCATCGACAAGGTCGAAGCCCCCAAGCCCATCGTCAAGAAGGCTGCTGGCCCCGTTCGCTACAAGACGGTCGCTGACCAAACAGGTCGCCTGCTCGTCTGTGGCTTTCGGCCAACGATGCCATCCATCCCCGGCCCATGCTTCTACAAGGTGCCAGCGGCTGACGTAGCGGCGTTTGAGAAGACCCGTGAGTACCAAGGCGGGATCGTAGTTCGTGTCGACTGACAGCCTGACCCCGCACATCCAAGACGGCGCCACCAGCCGTCTTGAAGACCTGTCGCGCATGGTGTTCCGGCGCTATGGCGACTTCAGTGCTAGCACCATTGAGGCCGAAGCTCTTTCGATGATGATCGAGCTGGCCAACATGGTGATCGACGACGTGCGGATGCACCCCTACGCCAGCACGACCATGCAGGCCACCGGATACTATAACTCGATGCAAGAACGCAGCATCATCCCGGACAACATCATGGTGGCTGGCCTGCTGTTCTACTACGCCGAGCAGCAAGGCTCCGAGCGGACGGCGGCCTATGGCCCGAAGTTCGCACGGACCATGAACCAAGAGCTGTGGCGGCAGACTGCTGGCAACACAAAAATCCAGATGCGGCCATGGGATGGCGGGACGAACAAGACCCGCACTTCGGGCACAACAGATCCAAACACAGGCCTTGATAAAACGACATGACCACAACCCGTGCAAACAGCGCGGACAAGACGCGCTTCGTAGCTTACGAACAGTTCACCGGACTGGATACGTCTCGCGATGTTGTCAACATGGACACGGGCACGGGCCAAGCGCTGGTGGATCTGAACAATGGTTTCTGCGACCAGCGTGGCCAGATCGTTCGGGATGCCGGTGTTACCCGGCGCGCAGCCAATAGTCGCGTCAAACACATCGCCTTCTTTTCGAAGGACCAAATCGCCTACGCAGAAGTTCACGGCGACGGTACGCATTTTATCAGCGAAACTGGGATCGAAAGCCCCACCGTCTACCCAGAGAACATCATCCCCACTACGACGGTCTTCAACCGCGAGCTAGTATTCTCTGTACGTGGCCTCCAACCACTGATTTACACGGGCAACCGCTGGCGTACCACGACCAGTACGCACCTCAACACTGAGCTGCCAGCCTACTGCACGACAGTGCGTGACCGCGCTTGTTTCGCTGGCCTCAAGTCCAGCAGCACACAGATCCTCATCAGCGAGGACGGCAACCTCGACAAGCATTTCAACGACACAGATCCCAATAGCGAAAGCGCTCTGCGCGCTGGCACGCTCGACATCCGAAACCTTCTTGGCACCGCAGACGAGATCACGGGGCTGTCCAGCTTTGAGCAAGACAAGCTCGTCGTCTTCGCCAGCGACCGAGTATTCGTTTTCGCCATGGATCCCGACATCAGCCGTATCGAACTGGACACCGACACCAACGTGGGCATCGGCTGCGCCAGCCACAACACCATTCAGCAAGCGGGTACTGACCTCCTGTACTGTTCGCGCTCTGGCGTCCACGCCCTGCGCCGCGTCAGTGAGAACGGCCTGCAAGTGGGCGTCGTCAAGCTCAGCGAGCGCATCGACCTTGAGTACCGCCGGTTGTTCCAGCAGGTCGAAGACCCCGAGACCATCACAGCCGTCTATGACCGAGACGAGCAGCAATATCATGTTTACTTCCCACTTGGCTCCAGTGGCGACACTACCCGCCTGACCATGACGTTTGTCTCGGGCGAAGGCGGCGTACAGACCCGGTGGTCCAGCAGCGACCACCTAAACGCCACCTGCGGCGCCTTTCTGTTCGGCAACTTTGTCGTCGGAACACCCTTTGGCATCTACACCGTTGGCAAGATTGAAGACACGGATACCGCCACGCCCACTATGCGTGCCAAGACACCCGTTCTCTGGACGGGACCGTTTGATGGACGCAAGCAAAGCAAAAGCCTGCTCATCCAAGCCTTCGGCGACGGCGAGCTACAGATCGAGGCCCAAGACGAAAATGGGCGCGACCTCGGTGCCATGGCCATTCAGCTCACAGAGGCGGACGACAGCGGTAAGCGCTCCGTGCCACTCTCCGCCCAATATCTGAGACCGTTCGAGCATCGTTACCGTGGCCTCCAGCTCACCTTCACCTACTCGGGTAAGGGACTGTTTCGCATCATCGGTATAGCCGTAGAACTAAGGAACTAAATCATGGCCGGTATCCGCCAAACAGCAGCCTTTGAATATGCCAGCTCTGACAAGGTGCAGACTGAGTTCGAGAACATCATTCGTTACCTTCAGCAAGCCGAGGTCGGCAGCAAGACGCTGGGTGAGGTCATTGACAATCTCACAGACGCAGATGGCAACCTCGCCACAGACATCAGCTTCCAACTCGACAGCGCAGCGGGACTTCAGTATCGCGTTGGCACGACTGGCAGCTACACTACGATTGCTGCTCTGTCTGCGTTGCGCGGTGACGCTGGCCAGAACGTAGGCGACATCGGCGCGCCTATCTTCAATACCCGCCAAGACTACATCATCGGCACGACGATCCAAGCCAGCACTGGCGTTGCTTATCCTACCAACACGACAGTCTTGGAGTACAGCCACGAAGCGACCGACACGCTGGTCGTCTTCAAGAATGGGCTGCTGCAAGTCGAAGGGCAATCCAACGACTACACGACCAGTCCAACTGGCAACACGGTCACGTTCACCGCAGCGCTCACCACAACAGCGCCAGACAGCGTCACGGTCTACAAGATCCGTGCGACGGCCATCACCAGCTTCCAGCGCTCCGACTTCGACCTGACTGCTTCCCAGTCCGTGTTCTCGTTCACGATGGACGCCAACACCGAGATCCAAGTCTACCGCAACGGCTTGCTCCAGCGCGAAAGCGCAAGTGGCACGGTCAACGACTATGTCCGCGACAACAGCAACAACACCGTTACCTTTACGAACGCTGTAACCAGCGGCGAACTAGTCTCGATCATCACGGTCGAAAATACGACAAACCAAGTGGTTGCTGGCCTCATGCTTGAGCAGGTCTTCACCAATGCTCAGACCGGCAAGATTTTATTCGACAAGCTAGAACTGGCAGACAACGCCATCGCGCAAGCCAAGGTGAACGGGCTGACCACTAGCCTCTCTGGCAAGGCTGGTCTCTCTGACGTGACAGCAGGCGGCACGGCTCTCAGCGCTGGCCCGACCAACACCTTCTACCTCGAAGATGTTTCCGGCTCGCCGCGCTTGCGCTTCAAGGTCAGCTCCACCCAAAACGTAGACATTAACCCGGCGGTCGACATCCCCTCGCCTAGCTCAGCTAATGGCGGTAAGTTCATCCGCGTGTCCGCAGCAGGCGCCTACGAGCTGTCGGCCCTGACCGACGTGCTGAGCGGCTACATAACATCCGCTCAGAAAGACGCGGCCAACGGCGTGCCAAGCCTCGACAGCAACCTGCTCATCAGCATCGACCGCATCCCAGCGTTCTCGGTCCTCCAGCAGTATCCAATGCTGATGATGGACGCACAGGTTGCTGCGCCGACTACCAACGAAGTGCGCATGAAGCGCATCAGTGGCGCTCGCATCAAGATTAAGAAGATCCACGCAGTGTTAGACGCAGGCACCTTGACGCTAGACGTCAACGTCGCTGGCGTAGGCCAGTCTCTGGCCATTGCCGTCAGCAGCACACCCGTAGCCATTGTGCCGACTTCCGACATCATCATCGACGCCCGAACTGGCCCCATCAGCATCGGGATTATTGCCAGCAACCTGTCGTCACCAACAGTCCCCGATAACCTCGAAGTCGTCATCGAAGCCGATTATGTGAGCGCAACCTAATGAATAACTTTTTGCAGGGGTCCGCCCCTTACCTCGCGGGCAACACCACCCAGCAAGGCAGCATGGGTCAACAGATGGCTGACACGCCGCACAAGTACGCGAGCGGCAACTACGCGGGACGCGCAAACGTCAGCTTGTTTGGTGCGCAAAAGCCATACGTTCCAAAGACTGACGCGATGAAAGCCGCCGAGGGGTCTTATGCGGCAGGCTTTGCTAGGTCGCCAGAAGCCAACGCTTACAACGACAGGGTCAACACGCTGATCTCGGCAGGCGTTCCAATCGGCTACGGCAACCACTCTGTGAACGGTGGCCCGGTTGTAAACTCAGCGACCGGCCAACGCGTTACGGGCTACGGCTATGCCAACGAGGATGCTACAACACCGACTTTTTTCTACGAAGGCGACGCCGCTCAAGGCCAGTCCAGCGCCCCAGCACCCACGCAAGGCACTCAAGCCCCGACCAACAACTTTCTTGGCGGACTGAACTCACAGCTCGGCAACTACGACGGCTACACGGTCAACAACGACCTCGACGCAGCAGAGCAAAACCTGCGCGCCATGCTGGCCAATGCGCAGAACAACAACGCGGATGCCAGCACCATTGGCCGTATCCAAATGGCGCTGGACGACATTGGCCGTCTGAGCCAAGACCGCACCCAGCAACAGGGCATAATCGACCAAGCACGCCGAGACGCACAGAACAGCCTGACTGGTTTTGGCACCGCGTACACCGATGTCGATTACAGAAACGCGCAAGCCCTCGACGGCCTGTCTCGCCAGCTGGACCAGATCACCAATCCCAATCTCGACGTCGAGCTGAACTATGACTTTAGCGACATGTCGGGCGACGTCGATCCGTACCGCGAAGTTGTACAGAACATGCGCGACCGACGCATGCGTGAACTGAACATGCTGGGCGACGACATCGGCGCTCTTGGCAACACGCTGCAAGGCTTCTACGGAAACACGCTCCCTGACGGAAGCCCAGCAGACAGCACGATGCCGATCCCCGAAGGGATCGTCGACGAAAAGCCGATCCCCGGCGGCATGCCACTGCGCGACATCCAAAGCGCCAGCGAAGTCTACGACATCCGCGACCAACTCAACGACGCGTTGAACTCACTCGACGTTTATGGCTCGGGCACTCGCTCCAACGAACTACGTGGTGAAATCTTTGACCAAGACGAGATCTATGGCCAGCTCGCCGACCAGCTCCGTGGCCGTCAGGGTCAGATCGAGACAGACGCACAGGCTCAACTCGACGCACTGGCAGGCGCTCGGCTAACGCGCCCAGACGACATTCGTGCGTTTGAAGACGCGCTGCGCGACCTTGGTGGCCAACGCGACTTGTTCGACGCTGCATCGGCAGCAGACGAGCTGGAGCAGTTGACCAACCAAATCCAAAGCGCTCGCTCGGATCTTGAGAGAGACGAAGCCGCTCGGATCGCACGCCAAGAAATCGAACGTCGACGCGCCCTGCAAACACAGGGTGGCGGCAGCGCTTTCAACTCAAACATGACAGCGGACCAGTACAGCGCCTACCTGCGCAACTTGGGCATGGGGACTGAAGACCCCTACTACCAGACAAGCGGGTTTAGTCGTGGACTGGGTCTGGCGTAAGGAGCGAGCATGGAAATTTTTGACTATGACCTCAACGATGGTTCCGACAGCATCTGGAACTCGGAAAGAGGGGTTCTGAACAACCTTGGCAACATTTTTGCAAATTCCATCGGCGGCGTGGTGGGCGGCGTTTCCGGTTTTGCTCTCGGCGGCCCTGTCGGGGCAGCAGCAGGTGCTACGGCGGGGTTCTCCGGAGCCAATCAACTTTATGATTTTGCCGAAAGCAAAATGACTGGCAGCCGCGAAAGCGACGCTCTGTTGGACTATGGCTCCACGGCGGCTGGCTTGGCGGGCTTTGGTGGCGGCGCATTCCTTGGCGGCGGTGCCACAGCCGCAGCAGGCGGCGGAACAAGCGGCGCTGCTGCGGCAGGAGGTCTAAGCATGTACGAAAAAACTCAACTTGGTCTGGCTGGAATTGGAGCTGCTTCTAACTTTCTGAATACTGGTGAGTCTGGCGAAAACATGGGAGGCGCCATAGAGCAGCAAGCTGGCAACCTCCAGTTCATGCAGGACTTGCTCCGGGACGAGGTCGACTATTTAAACGGCGAACGCAAATATCTGCGCTCGCAGCAGGCGTTGAACGAGACGATTGCCCAGAACGAACGCCAGCAAGCCTTTGACATTTACTTCGAAAACAACGCACAGCTCCAGCAAGAGCGCGACTACTTTATTCAGCGCCAAGAGTTCGTAGATAAGCAGGCCGCCGCTGAGCGCGCTGAGCAGCTTGGCTTCATGCTTGAGAACAAGATGATCGCTGAGCAAGAGCGCGAGTTCGCGTTGCAGGAGCTGTACCGTGCCCAGCAGATCGCACAGGGCGAGCGCGATCAAGAGCTGCGCCAATACTACGACAACCAGTATCGTGCCGAAGCGGAGAGACAGTACAGCGTCGAGCAGTTCGAACGTGCGCAAGGCATTGCCGCTGACGAACGCTCGCAAGAAGAGCGCATCCGCAACAGCCTCGACAGCCAGCTGACTAGCTTCCAAGACGAGCTGCGCCGCGTGCAAGAAGGTCTGGGCGACATCCGCCGGATGGACCCACTGACCCAAGGCCAGATCGACGCGCAAGTTGGACGTTACCGAGACACGGCCCGAGACAGCTACAACGAAGTCATCGAGCAGATGTCCAGCCTCAACGAAGCCGACCTCCGCCGTCGTGGCATCGCGGCCACCGATCCGGGCGACACCCGCAGCCGCATGGCCCAGCGTTTGGCCGATGACCTCGCCGCCACTCAGATGCAGGCCGAGCAGCAAGCACTGGCTTACATCTCCGGCGAACGTGGCCTCCTGTTCGACGACATCCAGAACGACATCGCAACGCGCAACGCCATCATGGGTGAGACAGCCAGCGTTGGCTTGGCTGGCTTCGACCAGCGCCGCAACTTGATGGGCGCTCTGCCGTCAGCAAACGTGGCTGCGCCAATTCCGATTGGCTCCAGCGTGCTACAACAACGCTTCGGGTCAGCCAACGTGGCCCCACCAGTGGCCATCAACTCGGCGCAGTATTCTGGCTCGCTGCCTAGCGGCATCGGCCAGCAGCTCAGCATGCCAAGCGCAGTGCAAGGTAACTTCAGCCCCCCAAGCGCTATGATAGGGGCGTCCAGCTCACCGAACCTCGTCTCTAATCTGATGGGCGGCCTGCAAGACGGTTATGGAGATATGGCCACGAACTACGGCGCCCAAACAAAGTATTACGGCCAGCAGACCAGCCAGAACTTGGCGGAGCTAGGCAACATTTTCGAGGACTACATGGCAAGGCGCGAAGGTCAGCAAACTAACAACGGCAATGCCTATCAGATTGGCCCGAGGGTCTACGTCGACAACGGAGTGCCCAGATAATGTTCTACGCACTTGGTTCCGTTGGCGCATTTGCGCAGGGCGCTCGAAAACGCCGCAATGAAATCCGCAACGAACGCGCTGCTATTCGCGATGAGTTTGAGCGCTGGAAAGCGAACAACCCCAACGCCACGGCGATGGACTTCCATGCCAAGGTAAAGCAGTTAGGCGCCACCACTCCCGGCGGCAGCGTAGCTCTGCCCGACGCTTCCAGCATCCAACGCATGGCCGCAGAAAACTTGCGCCGCAAGCAAGAGGCTGAAGCCGACAGAGCCAGAAAGCTGCGCGTTGACAATTTGAACATGGCTAATACGGAGAGCGCGTTTCTCCGTGAACAGATTAATTCTGGTGTCGATGTAGACGAAGCCCTGCGTAAAACTGGTATGGAGTTGTCGCCAGAAAACTTCGCGTTGGCCAAGGGCATCAAGGCAAATTTCGAAGCAGAGCAAGCACAAAAAGAGGACCAACTGGCACAGGCGAAGTACGACCGGGAGTTCAAACAAGAGCAGGCGCTATACCAATTTGAGCTGAGCCTCAAAGGTCAGAACCCCTTTATGACGGATCAGGACGCAAGGCGGATAGTAACCGAAAGGTTTGGCCAGTCCCCCCGGTCTCCGGCCACAGCTCAAAACACTTATGGCCCGATGCCCACCTCGTCGGCACCCTCTGCCCCGATGTCAGTGGGCAACGCCGGGGTTCAGATCGCCCAGCGTCAGTTCGAAGAAGCCCTGCCAACCCTATTTGAGAACAATCCGGGAAAGTACGCGGGGCCGAACGGGTATGAGATGCTGAAGCGAGACGCCGTACAACTGGCTCAGCGAGAAGGTAGTACCCTGCCCCCGGCGCAAATTGCACAGGCTCTTGAAGCAACTAATTTTGTGCGCCTATACGATGAAGGCTTAGACGACACTCGTTTCAACGCCGCGTTAGAAGGCGACGAGCCAAGCTCTCTTTCCATTACAGTTGGTGAAGGTAAGAACGCTATCCCGATCTCGCTGAAGGACATTTACGAAAGCCAGTTGAATAACGGTGGCGTGTTGGACAGCCGGGTCATTCCTTTCGACAAGTTGGATGCGTTCCAAGCAATTGTTGCGCCGTTCTTTTCTCTCAACAAAGACGGCACAGCGGACTTAACCCCACTAACAAATATGGGCAACCAGCTCGCTGGCCTTAAAGGGCAGCTTGACCAAGCTGGCATCTTCGACAAAAGCGAGTTGGCCACTCTGCGCGAGCAGGCGGTCCTCAATGAGGGCCAAGCCGAGAGTGGCGCGGCTCTGCTTGATGGCCAGCGTAAGGAGCTAGAAGGCGTTGTCGCTGAAGTCAAAGCGCAACTCGCTGCAGCAGGCAGCTTATACGAACAACAGCAAATCTTGGCTCAACAAAAGGTTCGGATGGACTACTTTAAGTCTTTGACGCTGAACGACCGGATTGCCGAAATCTACGCCAATGGAGGGGTTTACCCTCTCGATGTTCTGCCAGCCTCGATGCATTCAAGCTACGACCGCCAAGCCTTTGCCTCGACGTTCGACGACGCTTACGAAAGCATGCTGGCCTTTGGCCGCGAGAACGCCGCGTCAGTAATGGTTTCCAGCGAAGCCAACGAGGCGGCGGAACAAGCTAAACTACAAGACGTAGCGCTTGGGGTCATGCAGGCTGAGTTTGGGGACGAACAGGTCGAGTCTGTCCTTGAGTTAGTAGTGCCAACAGCAAGGAGGGAGAACACGATCACCAGCGACGAAGTTGGCAGAATGCAGTTCAACCAAAACGCTGTCCTCCCAGACACTCCTCTCGTAGAAGCGTTGACCAACGAAACCATCAAGTCGGACGTTGCTAAGGCAGTAGCCGCGTCGATTGACGTGTTCAATTCTTTCCGAGACGACAGTGGCCTCACAAACTTTGCTAAGAACAAGTCTAGTCTGGCCGGTGTTTTGGCAGGGTGGGCGCAAAATTACATTGACACAAACTGGACTAAACCGTTCGCACCCTTCCCACGTTACAACGATGCTCGCATAGCCGCACGTAGCCAGTTCAAAGCAACGGTCGAACTCATCCCAAGTCTCGACGCGGAGACACGAGAAGCATTGGTTGGAGACTTTACGTTGTGGCTGAGACAATCTACCCAGTCTTCATTAACTGCTATGGAAGTAGGAAAGTATGCCAACTTCAATAACCCTTCGCGGGTTGAAGGCTTTGAGACCCCGAGGCCAAGCCAAGGCCTTCCATCCGGCGCACGAATTATCCAGCGGTAACTAACCGGGACGACAGCTAAAAGCGGGACAGCGATACTCGGCGGAACAAATGGAGAAGCCTAATGTTCCGCAAGTCCTCACTGCTGGGTTCGTCGACCCTTTCTTCCGCCCCACAGACCACCTACTCCGACGTTCGAGGCGAGGACATCATGTCCGACCCGCGTGTCGTGGCGGACGTCCGTAAGGAATTTGAAGACCGAGGCATCTACATCGCCGACGACGATGAGCTGATGCGGAAGTTCTACGACGACCAGACCTTCAGCAAGCTGAATGCCACCATTGGCCCATTCAACGCCTACCAGCGCGCCGAGGCAGCTACGCCAGAAAGCCGCGCTCGACAGGCGCGTCTCCGCGATGCGCACAACAAGCTGCCAGCCTTCTTCCAGAAGGGCGGCGTTGGTGCCGGAACAGCACTTCCTTCTTACGCCAAGGCGCTTGTCCTTGACCCCATCAACCTTGTCGGTGGCTTCATCGGCGCAGGCGGTAAGGGTGTCGCTAAGGCCGCCCAAATCGCCACGATGGCAGGCAAAAGCCCAACCATTGCAGCAGCCAAAGCTGGCGCTCTCCGTGGTGCAGCCTACGAAGGCGCACTCGGCGCAGGTTTCGGTGCCGTTTACTCCGTTGGCAACCAGAACGTCGACATCAAGCTTGGCTTGCAAGACCAGTTCTCCCTTGGCCGGTTGGCAGCTGACGTCGCTGGCGAGGCCGCATTCAGTGCAGGTATCGGTGGCGCATTGGGTGGCGCAGGTGGCGCGATCTTCCGTGGCGGTGCAGCACGGTTAGACCCAGATGTCCCAGCCGAAGAGACCACCTCGGCAGCCGCAGTGCCCACACCCCCAGCGTTTCCGGCAACACCCACGCCCGATCAGCACCAGATGGCTCTCCTGCAAGACGCCGCAGCGGCCAGTGGCCAAGGCAAGCTCGACCTCGAAGACGACCTTGTCGGCGAGTACATTGAGGCAATGTCTTACGACACCAGCGCCGTAACATTTGCGGCAGACGGCGAAAGCCCCGTCTCACTAGCTGGCGCCCCTACGGAGGCGGCCACTGAGACAACCGAAGCCGTTGCTGGCGAGGCCGCGCCTGAAGCCGTGCCTGAAGCTGCCCCCGTTGCTGGCCCCGACATGAGTAAGCGGACTAACGGAAAAGTTTCTGTGAAGGCACAGAAGGCCGCCGCCGAGAATAACATCGACGTGACGACAGACCCCAAAACTGGATCGTTCAACGACCCAGAACTAGAACAGTTTGTCATCTCGCGTGCCATGAACGGCGACGCCCCCGGCAAAGTAACCAACAGTCTGCGCCTTGATGAAATCCGCGACTTCATCACGTCACGCGGCGCAGAGCCGGTTGCTGAAGCAACAGCAGAAACCCCGACATCTGTGGCCGCCAAGGTTGTCGCGGAGAAGCAGGCAGCAGAGACCAGAACGGGACAGAAAGGGACACCGGAGGACACGGCAGCCAACGCTGAGCGCGCCGCCGAAGAAGCTGGCGTTGATCCAGCTGAAGCAGCAGCAATAGCCGAAGCCATTGCGAACAACCCCTTCCCTGCTGAGTTCCTTGGCCGCTTTACCGCGCTGGACGCAGCAAGCCAGCAGCAGGTCCACAACCGGGTTCAAGAACTCAAGACCTCGATGGACCTGACCAAGGCCGTCGAGAAGGCATTTGGCGAAGTTGACCGTGCCGCCATAGCAGGCGACGGGCCTACCCCCGCCCGAATGGCCGACCGCACAGCCAAGTCCATGGAAGAACTGGCCACTGGCGACGAGCTGGCTGGCCGCAGTCTGGTCGAGAACGTCGACCCTGCCACCAAGCGGACCACTCGTATCGCTGGCGGCCTGCAGAAGATCCTGCGCAAGTCGTTCAACCTTCCGACGTTCAACTCCGTCGAGCGCAACTACGCAGAGATGTTGGCACGAGAAAGCCTGACCAAAGATGGCCCCGTGTTCGGTCGCGACATCCTCGGCAAGAAGATGGAGGCCAGCAAGCGCAAGGTTGCTGACCTGACCGACGTCGAGAAGGAACGGTTGAAGACGCTTACTGAAGAGCTGAAGGCAGCAGGCAAGCCCGAACCTCGCAAGAAAGCACTGGCTCAGATCAACCGTGAGTTCCGCAAGGGGATGGACAGCACGAGCGAGTTGAACGCGGCTCAAGACGGCATGACCGAAACGCTGAGCGCTCAAGGTGGCTACGTGGTCTACAAGTCCAGTGGCAGCGTGAAGGCAGCGACCACTGAAAGCTTCGATGAGATGGCTCCGAGGGGCAGCATCGTCATCTACAGCGCTGATATGAACAAGTCCTTCGCTGGCGAGACTTTGGAAGAAGCACGCGAGGCTCTCGACCGGGTGCTGCAGAACCAAGAGATGGCCCCAGCAGCCAAGCGCATGGCCAAGGAGGCAGACGACCGTGCGGTTGCCACTTTCTTAGACAAGAACGGCGCGACACGCTTCGACTACGGAGCCACCAGCAGCGCTGCCGACGACAAGATGCTGGCCACACCAATGGCTAAAGCCGACCAGTACCTCGTCGCAGTCTACACTGGCCCGAAAGCAACAGGCCCGTCTGTTCCAATTCGGCAAGCAACGGCCAAGCAGGCCGCCAAGGGCGGAACATTTCGAGACTTGATTGGCCTACCTCGTCGAGGGCAGCCGATGGCCGACAACTGGAACCCCGATCACTGGGAGCTGTACTTCGCCCCATTGGCCCCGCCGACCAGCAACAAACAAGCCGTGCTTGAAGAGGCTATCAAAGGGCAGACCCCATTCCGCACGGGCAAAGACGACATTCCGCTGCAGCGCAAGAGCTACGACGACAAGGTAGCAGGCGCTCCACTGTTCAGCGAGCTGGCAGAGCTAGATCTGCCTGTGCCCGAGACTGACGAAGAGCAGACGCTCTTCAAGATGTTTATCGATGGCAATCAGCCACTTCGCACATTCAAAGACTTGCTGACCCGTGAGGCCGAGATGTGGCGTGTGGGTTTAAAAGACGGAAACGCAGCCGCTCTGATTAGCAAGGCATCGCTGTTTTACGGCTACATGTCCCGTGTCCTGCCGCAGGGTATCACCTACCCGCAGGCCACTCGAGCTGCGGCCTACAGGGCGCTGGAGGGCATCTACCGCGATGCTGACACCGAGACCTTAGAGATGCTGAAGCGTCTGATGGCTGGCGTTAAATCCGATGGTGCCCCCAACATCGTTGGCGAGGCGATGCCGTTTGACCAAGCTGGCACGTACCGCCCTGCGGCTGTGCAGGTCGACGAAGTGGGCGTGCAACAGTTCGCTTTCAAGTCCTCTGGGACGATTGCGCTTAACCCTCAAAGCCTCTATTTCCACCCGATGCACGCCATGCTGCATGAGCTTGGCCACTGGTCCACGGACTACGTTCTGACACCGCGCATCAAGGCTGACTGGTTCAAAGAGCTGGCCACCTACATCGACGACAGCGGCAACTTGCGCTTGGACAAGCTGGGCTTAGGCGACGCACCAGAGGCGCTAGACGTTGGCTCCAACTTCCAAGAGGTGTTCGCTAACCTGTTCACCAAATGGGGCAGCGACAAAGTATTCCGCAAGAGCCTGCAGGCCAAAGGCATGACGTTCTTTGAGAAGCTCGGCAAGATCTTCAACCAACTGTTTGATTTCTTCATGTCAGGCGGCGTGCCCGAGAACTTCGACCCGATCTTCTCCAATATCCTTGGCGACACGGAGCGGTTGATTTACCGCATTGACGACTTGGCCAACCCACCAAAAGACAAGACGGCACGCGCGATCCAGTCGCGCTACGACTTCTTACAAGAACTCAAAGGGGATTGGACTGCGGCTGTCGAGCAAGGCGGCGCGCTGGAAGGGCTTGCCATCAAGACTGTTGGCTTCCTGCACAGCCTAACAAACACAAAGAACCAGAACGCTTACATCGCGCGCAAGTCCGGTGGATCAACGCGAGGCAACAACACGGGGACTTTCGAGCCGGTCGCGTTCATTGCCTTCCCAATACGCAAGGCTATCGCCGATATTAATGAACTGGTCGAGGTCATTGATACGTCGAAGAGCACGAACCAGTACGGTTATAACCCCGAAGCAGAAACCCTGCCTTTCCTCACGACAGAATTTGACCCTGTGAAGTATGAGCGCATCGCGCAAGGGTGGACTGGTGTTGCTGACACACAGGGCGTGATCGCTGAAGCCTTGCAGAAAGTCGATGACCAGTTGCGGGATCGATTTGAGGCTTTCGCCGCTGGCCAGTACCAGATGAAGCTCGATAAAGGCATCAAGGCTCAGAAAGAAAAAGCCAGTATCGGCCCATCCAAAGCTGAGAAGACGGCTCTCAAGAAGGGCCGTTGGAAGGTGTTCGCCAACAGCGCATTCAGCCCAGACAATGTAAACAAAACGGACGAAACCTTAGCCAAGAATGCGGCCAAGGTGTCCGTGCCAGTCGATGCGTCTGTCGAGGAATTGGCAGGCCTGTTGGACTTCACGCCACGCACAGGCCCACTGGGCGGACAGGAGCGTGCCATCGCGCAACTCATCAAGCGCAAGCTCGATGCCGAGCCAGTCTATGATGGCCCCGCGCTCGACACGTCCCTTAGTGATCCTGCGAAGCTGTACTCCATGATGTTGGCCAGCTTTCACGCGAACGACATGGACGACTTCGCCAAGTACCGTGCTGCCTACCGCAGCGTGGGCGGCAAGGAGAACATGCCTCCACAAGATGGCATGGTCGACGCCCTGCGCTTGACTGAGATTTCCGAGAACGGTCTGAACCAAGACGGCGTGTCGCTCAACGCACGGCCTCAGATCCAGCGCCTGCAAGAAAAGATGAACGTCCGCCGGGACGACGAGACAGCGTCCACGATGCGTCAGCTGTTCTTCCGCACAATGAACTTGGTCGGCGGCACAAAGGCTGGTGACGGTCCAGCGCGTGAAAGCGTGCTTGCCCCACTGTTCGGTTTACAGCCTGATCCCAGTGGCCCTGCCCTAACTGAAGACAGCCAACTGTACCGTAACCTGCGCACCCAGCTGCGCCAGATTGCGTTGGGCCTCAAGAACGGGGAAGACACCGTCCGTGACCTTGCCTTGTTGGCCATCCGTGGCAGCAACGACCTCGACCTTAACTCAATCAATGGCCGCCCAGCGGACGAGTTCATGGCTGACGCCGTAGTCCAGCTTCTCTCAGGCAAGACCACCTTTGACCGCGTGTTCCCAAACAGCCCAGACCGCTCCGTATTCCTGCAGCGCGCTCGAAACTACATGGACCGCACCGGCTACCTCGCCAACGGACTTGTGGCCAGCAAATCCCTGCGGAAGAAGTACCCCGGCCTGACCGTTTATGGGGACATGTTCGCAACCAACAAGCGCCCAATCACTGCAATGCATGGCGTGGGCAATGCCGTAGCCCCAGAAGTGGCGGCAGATGCTTTCTCCGAAGTGTTGAAGCACGGTACAGCCCAACTTCGTGCTGGCATCCAGCGCTTCACCAAGGGCGCGTTCAACGTGCTGCCGAACGGAATGCCTACTGCAATGTACATTCCAGTGCGTAGAGGATCTCAGGTCGACAACCAAGGACGCGCTCAAACCAACGGCATGTTTGGCATGGCGACCTACATTTCCTCAGACCCCGTTGGCGCACTGCGCACCAAAAACGGCGACATCCCGGCTCGCACCGGTATGGAGGCACAAGCTCAAGATCTGGTCGAGCGTGTGGCCAGCATCGACGAGGATCTCTTACGGTTGCGTGGCCAGCAAGCCATGGCAGAGACCAGCGCCGAAGCACTGGCGGCACGAGACCGCGTATCCACCCTGCTCGATCAGCGTGAAGGCTTACTGGAGAAACTGGACGACACAGGGCGCAGCTTCGATGATGTGGCCCCCGTTGTGACCCGCGCTCAGTCCATTGCCAACTTCCAAGAGACTGCGCAGTACGGCCCTAACAGTGAGATGACCAAGCTGCTTGCCAGCGCCATTACTGACGCAGATCAGCGCGCTGGGCTGCTCTTCGGCCAGACGCTCGATGACGTGACGGACGGTGATGACTTGTTCATGCACGCTGTCGACGTGCTTGAGCGAGCTGGTCTTGGTTCTGGTCAAGCGCGCAACGTCATCATCCAGCGTCTCCGGGCGGCTGGCTATGACGGCATCGCAGGCACCATTAACGATGAGGGCGCAGCTCGCCCCGTCTATGCCATCTTCAACGGTGACGACATCCGCAGTCTTCGGGCGCCGGATCTTCCGATTGAGCCAGATGAAGACGCCGTACTTCAGTCAGGCGTCGGCGCATCGTTCTGGGAGCTGGTCGCTTCCGAGACTAAGCTGCCACCATCAGCAGCTGGTGCTGTTGAGGATCACCTTGGCCTGACCAAGAAAGTGCCGGGAGAGGTGGCCAAGGCCATTTCGGAGATGATCACAGGATCACGGGCTACAGTCGGCGTGCAACAAGCGCTACGTGCCCTCATTGACGGCGCAGAGCAACGGCTCCAGAAAGCCGGGATGGGTACGCTGTCGGCTAAGTTCAACGACTTCACCGCTGAGCACACTCGCAAGACCGGCCAGATCATTATGCCGATGCTCGAAGGCGACAAGAACAAGAAGCTCGTCGGCCTTAACAATCTTCCGGGCATGCCAGCGAACCTGCTCTCCAAGGTCAGCAACTACATGACCACGTCGTGGCAGGGCAACAAGGTGCTGTTCAAGAACTTCGACGAACCAGCTCCGTTGGGCCGGATCCGAGCAGCAATGATCGACCCAAAGAAGGTAGGGTCTTTGGCCAACGACAGCGAGCGCCAGATGTATAAGCACCTGCGCGGCGCCTTCCAAAAACAACTGGAACGCATGCAAACAGCAGGCATCCTAGTGGGCGATCTTGGCCCTGATTACTTCCCACAAGTCTGGAACCCCGAGTACATCCGCCGTGATGAAGAAGGGTTCAAAGGGTTGATGTTCAGCTACTTTAAGGAGGAGCAGCGCACAGCCTCCAACGACGAGGCGAAGGCCTTCGCTGACAAGGTCTACTCCAACATCACAAACAACGACACGGGCGTAGTCGACTTCGACCCTGACAGCCCAAAGGCCTTGATCGACAGTGCAGACTTCACCCGGCTGTTGAAGTTCCACCAAGTGGCCCCCGAGCTGCTGGAAAGCGCACAGAAGTATCAGGAGCAGTCCCTGATGGCCACGGTCGTTCGGTACTTCGATGAGACCGAGCGCGTGATCCAGCAGGCCGACTACTTTGGCGTCAATGGCCACGGGATCATGGACTACGCCAAGGCCGCACAAGAAGGTAAGAGCGGCATCATTGAGCTGCTGCAAAGCGAGAAGCGGTTCACGACCAACCGGCGCACTGTTGGCCCCGATGGTCTTGAACAGAAGACCGAGACAATCGGCATCAGCATGCTGCCCCCAGCACTCGCCAAAAAAACGGGCGAGAAGGCATTTGCAGAAGCTCAACTCGGGAACTTCGAAGGCGCACGTAAAGTCATGTACGACGCCTACGCAGCCAACTCGCGGCCTATCACTTACACGCGCCGTGTGGATGCGATCATCGACGCCCTCAAGGACTTCAAGGGCAAGGAAGCTCAGATCACACAGGACGACCTGATCGCAGTCAACGGCTACAGCCGATTGATCATGCGCAAGTCGGCGAGCAAGGACGCCAGCCAATCGATGCGTAACGTGTCGCGTTCGCTGCGTGCCTTCCAAAACGTGACGCTGCTGTCCTACGCGACCATCTCATCCTTCTCTGACCTTGCCATGCCAATCATCCGCAGCGGTGACTTCAAGGCAGCGTGGCAGGGCTGGTCCAAGTACATCGGCGACAAGGATTACCGGGACACAATCCGCCGCATCGGCATTGCGATGGACGGCATCACGCACGAGCGGATGGCCCAACTCGTTGGCGACGGCAGCAACATTGTTCAGTCCACCTTCTTCAAGATGACTGGCCTCACGCCATGGACCAACATGCAACGTGCTGGCGCAGCGGCCATCGGCGAGCATGGCCTCCGTCACCATATGGAAGCCCTCAAGAAAATGGGGCCAGCGGCTCAAAGCTCCCCGGCTTACAACCGTCACGCCCGTGAGCTGATAAAGTTCGGCATGAGCTACGACCCATCTCAGCCCATACCAAAGCTGGGTGGCGGCACGCCTGCCGATGAGATGTTCGAGCGTGCGGTGATCCGTTTTACCGATGCAACGATCTTCTCCCCAAAGCCACACGACATGCCGCTATTTGCCAACAGCCCATGGGGTGCGATGGTCTACCAGCTCAAATCGTTTGCCATCATGTACGGGCGCTTTGCCAAGGAGATGACAGTCGACGAAGCAGGCATGGCTTGGCAAGCCCTCTCCAAAGGCGACTACGGCACGGCGGCTCAGTACATGAAAAAGCCAGCCCTGCTGATGACACTGGGGCCAGCGGTTGCCGCAGGCTCGATTGCTGGCAAGGACTTGGTCATGGCTCGTGGCGGCGAAGAAGGCCAGAGCGTCGGCATCAACCAGACTACCAAGCTCAGCAACACGTTTGGCCCCGAGTGGTCCAACGAGCAGCTGGACGCCATGTCAGGCTGGTACTTCCAGTCGTTCATGCAGGCGGGTGGCCTTGGTTTGCTTGGCGACATCTTCCGCACCACAGCAGAGCAGCAGGACAACGGGGCTTACGGACGTGAGCGCATCGCATCCACGATCCTTGGCCCGACGTTCGGCCTGTTCAACGACGCACTGAAGATCTCAGAGGGTGTGGGTGACGCTGTCGGTGAGGCCATGGGCGGCGAAGGCAGCCCCGGCAAGCAACGTCAGGCAATCCGCTCCGTGGTAGGCCGTGCCCCACTGGTCGGTGGCAACCGGGCACTGAAGGAGGCGTTGACCGATCTCAAGCCAGTCGAGGGCAAGTCCAGCGGCATCGGTGGCAGCACCTACAAGCGAACCACTTACGGTACGACGGACTTCTAAGATGGAGATGCTGGTTCAACAGATCATTGCCGGGGGCGCAGCCGCAGCAGCGGCGGCCTTCGGCCTCTTCATTTACATTGCTGGCCGTCGTGACAACAAACGGGATCAAGCACGCCGCGACCAAGAGCGGCTAGAGGAGATCAAACGTCATGCCAAAGACATTGAGCGCAGCGTTCGCACTGCTTCTGACGCTGACATTGACAAGCGGCTGCGCGAAGGTGGGTGGTTCCGTCAGTAGCGCTTGCGAGATCTACGACTACATCTACCCAGCCATGGGCGACACCATGGAGACCAAGCGGCAGGTGCTGGAGCACAATCTCCTGCACCAGCAGCTGTGCGACTATTAGACGACCGCTTCGCCTTCAAGCTGGCGGATGCGCATCTCGCAATACCGCATCGCTTTACGCCAGTCAGTAATCTCTGACTGCGTGGCGTCCATATTTGCATACAGCTTGAAGCCTGCACGGCTTGCGTATTTTGTGACGGCCCCACGGACGTAATAACCCTTTGGGTCGTTAGCCATGATGAACTCGATTGGCTCAATGCCGTTGTCGCCGTGGGCGTAGTGATCAGGGTGATCGATCAAGTCGTCACTCTTCTGTGGGCGTCCAAATTCTATAGTCATCACACAGCTCCTGCGCCGTCTCAGATTTAAGCTTGCAGTACCAGCGTCCGTCGTCTTGAGCGACGGAGTGAAGGCAGGTCGCGCAGTCTTTTTCTGGCTTCCTGCCTTCACGGCACGCACCCCGTTTAAAACAGAACCTACAACGCCAGTCGTCTGGGTTGTCTGTAACCCTTGGCGCTTGGCCACCCATGACCCGTTCCGCACGAGCCAAAAGCGCGTGGTACTCGATCAGGTCAAACTCCACGACCTCGCAGTGATACTCGGACGTGTCCTTGTTGTAGCCAAGGAGGACGGCTTTCTCGAAGCCGCCTAACCCCATGTAGGTCTGCATCTGCGCAATATATTGGGGGTGGCTTTCGGCCACCCCCTTCTTCACGAACGCACGCCACTTAGCGGCGTTCATGGTTTTGATCTCAAGCAAAGCAAGCTCGCCATCGGCCACCTCAATCTGGCCATCGGCGTTACCACGAATGTGGCCGCCGTATTTTTTGTAAGCGAACTGCCAGTTGGTTTCGGGGTCACGGTCTATGACGGTGATCCCCGAGTGCTTGAGATCAGCGACGATGAGGTCTTCGAGCGCATGGCCCAACGCAAATATACGCTGCGTCTTAGGGGGAGGCTCATCGTCTGGGAAGCCACGGAGAGAGAATGAGAGCGCGGCTTCGCATGGTCCGCCGATGTTAGACCCACCAATGTAGGCCCGTGGCTTCGACTTGCGACGTCCGACAAAGCCCTCGTCGATCTTGGTGAGTATGGTCTCGGCGATTTCTGACATGACTAGAACGGGATCTCATCATCAAAGGTGGCGGCGGCAGGCACTGCGGCCATGATCCCGGCCATCGACGCAGCCGCTGGTGCTGCAGCTGGAACGTAGTCCACGTCAGCGTCAGGCTTGTAGACTGCCGTCACGTTCTTGTAGTTGCCGGTGCTGCCATCATCACGCCGGAAAGACTTACCCGGCTCGATTTTAATCTTACACCGCTTGCCTTTGAGCGAGTTGACGTCACCGGGCTTGTTCGGGTTGTCGTGGTCGATGGCCACAAGGTACTGCTTGAGCCGCTGCTGGCTGATACGTGCGCCAGCTTCGCTCTCGCTGTACACGCGAAGCACGTCCGTATAGGTCGCACCGTTTGAGTTCAGCTCCAGTTCCAAGACGGGGCGTTCGCCGTCGTTGCGAGGGCCAAACTTAGCGTCGCTGATCGTCACAAGGTGGACGCCAGCACCAAGGGCGCTGCCCTCGCTGACGTTGCTAAGGTCGAGGTCTGAGAAAGTGAGGCTCACTTCGTTTCTCCTGTTTGAATACGCTTGATAATTTCGACGATGTTTGCCGTCTCTTCGACTGGGCGGCTGGCGTTGTATGGGTCGCGGACCTTACCGTGCCAGCCATTAATCTCGTCGGTGTAGATAACCCGCTGCACGACGGGTGGTCCGTCGCTCGTCTTGCTCGAGACTTTGGCCCCGGCGAAGACGTTATCGAACAGGGCCGGGATTTTCTTGCCCTGCTTTTTACCTTGAACTTGCGGCCAATAATGAGTGACGCCGTTGGCATCAATTTCTTCAGCCGCGAGGCAGGTAAAGACGATATGGAAGTCATTCTGGTCGCGCATCATGCGCAGTGTGCCCTCGACGGCCTTGCCGTAATCGGCCCACACCTTGAAGCCGTTGGCATCGCCGTAAAGCTTGTCGTAGTGCCGAAAAATAATGTCGGACAGTTCAGTCAGGCTATCCACCATAATCCACTTGTAGCCTGCCTTTTTAAAATCAGGACTGCGCATCATTTTCAGCAGATCCTTGAAGGCAAGCCCGTCGCCTTCTGGCTGCTCCCAGCCAGTAAACGGGATGTAGTCAATCTCGACGTCTTGCAGGCTTTTAAGCCCTGCCTCGCCTGAGAAGATCACGCCCTTGCCATAGGCCTCGGCGAAGTAACGTGCCGTGTAAGTCTTGCCCCAGCCCATATGGCAATACAGGAGTGACTTGCTCGGTTCATCGAGCGCGATGCTGCTGGTTGATCTGATTGGTAATGACATTTGCTCTTGCGTCTCCCGCTTGGTGGTGTCAAAAAACAGTACACTTTTTGCAGCAGAAATAATAAGAAGGCAAGAGAAAACATGCTCAACTTCGAAAAGCTTGTGTCCGCAGTCGGGGGAATGCCCCAGCTCGCAGCCTTGGCTGGTCGCTCTAGGACGGCGACCTACCACTGGCGAAGGTCACGAGACATGCGGATCGCAGACTTAGTCCGGATCTGCCGTGCTGCGGGGTTGGACCCGAAGGATTACATTATGGAGGACGACACGAATGGCGAGTTGGATTGACCTTGCGCTGGAGCTGCACGAGGAGGGACTTCAAGTCCTAGCTCTGAAGCAAGGGGAGAAAATCCCAGCCCATCAGTGGCAATTTTTACAAACGGTACGCCAGACAGAAGACGATCTTCTGGACATGGACGACTACTTTCGCAGCCCCGAGCCGCCTGATTGGCTACGGGAAGACGGCGACCGTCACACTGGCCGCCCGTGGCTGCGTGCCAACGGAAAAGCCAGACGAGCTTGGCCCACGCCCGTGCCACTGGACATAGGTGTAGTCACTGGTGCGCTGTCGGGCATCATTGTTGTCGACTGTGACACGGCAGAGGCGCGTGAGTACGCGCAAAGCATTGGCCTGACCGACACCCCCATGGCAATCCAGACCACCAAAGGCTGGCACTACTGGTTCCGCCACACAGGCGAGGACGTCCGCAACTCAGCGAGCAAAGGCATCGCTGGGCTGGACATCAGAGGGGACGGCGGCCTCGCTCGCGTACCGCCCAGCTCGGGGCTAAAATGGTTATCGCGATGCGACATAGACGATCTGCCCCCTTTTCCGGGCATCACGTCCCCAAAGCCAAAAGACGATGGGCCAAAGCTCGAAGATCTCGACCTGACTGACTACGCGGTTAAGGGCCAGACAGCCGAAGAGTGGCTGATGCAGGTGTGCCAAGGCAAAAAGATCACGAAGGGCCAGCGCAACGAGACGATGAAGCTTGTCGTTGGGCAGCTGATCCACGAGCGCCGGGACAAAGCGTGGGTTCTGGACGAAGCAAAACGTCTGGGTGCGATTTACTGGGACCACGAGAAGTACGCAGGCAAGCAGACTGAGATCATTGTCGATAGCCTGTGGCGAGCCGACCTACAGAACCACCCGGACCTGCACGGCGGCCAACAGGAAGAGGAGCCGCCCAAGCCGCCACTGATTGGCTACTTGTCCGACGCGACGTCTCAGAAGTTTATTGATGCCCTGCCCCCGCGCAAGCCAGCCTTTGTGGAAACGATCCTCGAACCGGGCAAGGCGACGATGGTGGCCGGGTACTCAGGCAGTGGTAAGTCTGAGCTGCTGATGATGCTGCTCAAGGCAGCGTGTGACCCGACCAAGCTGGGGAGCTTTGTTGGCCCATGGCAGATCCAGAGCACGCCACGCGCCTTGGTACTCGACCCGGAGAACAACCCACACCTGATCGCTGACCGCCTCAAGCGCTTCGGACTGATTGGCCAAAGCGGCGACAACTTGCGCGTCGTACCGGGCAGCGTGCCGGGGCCAGACGGGATGATGGACACGGCCTTGGACCTTGCGTCGAAGTCAGGCACGGGTCAGCTCACTGGACTGCTGAAGCTACACCAACCAGACATCGTCGTCTTTGATACGGTTCGCTCCCACTTTCCCGGTTTAAAAGAGAACGAGGCATCCGAGTGGACAGCCTACAACCTGCTGACCCAAGCGCTGACACGGCGGGGACTGTGTGTCGTGTGGCTGCACCACAGCAACAAGCCCGGAGCAGATGGCCACAGCACGGAAGCTGGCAGTAGCCACGCGCTGACCAACATCAGCACCCAGATCTTTGTGAAGCCTGTGTATCAGGACGAAGCGATGGCCCAGCGCAAGCACGGCATCTTTGATCACGACGAAAAGTTTCAGATGAACGTACGGGGCGTGGCCTGTACGCCCTATCAAGCGATTGGCTTGACGCACAACATTGCGGAGCCGCTAGACCGGGTCAGTCAGATTGCCTACGGGAAGGTGCGTGAGGCCAACCCCATCACGGAGCGCAGCTACTACTTGGGCCAAACGATTGAGGCTGGTGACTGGCGGCCAACCTTGCACAGCACTATGAGTGCCAAGCAGGCTGCTATGGCGATGGCCACAAACCCAAGGTACTCCGGCCTGCCCGACCCGTTAGCGGCAATCAGCAAGGCTCTTCGAGTTCCTGTGCCGCTGCTTGTCGAGTGGGGTCTAAACGGCGGGGGCCAAGGTACACAACCTTAGCCTCGCCAAACAGCTTCCTGATGTCATCAACATAGGCGGCGAGCTGCGGCTCCGCCGCACGGTTGCTCTCCCGCGCAGATACGTCGGAAATTGTCTCAAATTGTTTACGGAAATTCTGGTACATTTATCAGCAAGAACCAAGAGGCACGTAGATGAATTGGATAACTTAGAGCCACTGCTTTTGCGGACCCCAAGGGGAGCAAAAGCCTTGTAACCAGTCGACTAGAAGCAAACATAGCGAAGCGTATGTTTGTGTAACGAACTACTACCTACAAACCAGTTATCTATATAGGGGCACAGCTCAAAAAGTGTGTCAATAGTTTACACCGTTTCCCCCGTGTTATGAGGTTCAGTGTGCTGGACAAGCCACGAAAAAAAGGGGCACAGGTTGCGCAACTGGCGTGCTGCATATCTCAAAACAGCACTGGAGATAAACCCGACGATTGTCGAGCCGTTTGTCCCGCAAAGGCTCCCCCGGAGCCTCCGCTCCTACTGTCACGCCAGACGCTCCCCCGGAGCGTCCAGCTTCTAGCGTGCGCGCTCCCCTCCCTTTGGGGGTCGGTACGCGATCCACAGAGTTTTTGCTTGCTAAGTTAAAAAGGTGTAAATAAACTTTACACCAACAGCAGGAACGAAGCTCTTGGCAAAGCGTGAACTTTCTGACGATGAAAAGGAATGGCTACGTGCCCATGTTGCAGACCCACTACCAGACCAAGCTGCCTATCTGGGCTGCTGCACTGACACGGTCAAGCGCCTGCACGTTGCCCTTGGCCTCCGTCAATATCCCGGCGCCAAATTCCAACCCCGCAAGCCAGCCTACTGGAAGCGTCCATGCATGGGGTGCGGCACAACCAAGCGCCGTCCACGCAACCACTACTTCTGCAGCAAGTGCAGGCAGTCTTTAGATGGTTAAGGGCAGAGGCGCGAAAGCCAAAGGCGACGGTTACGAACGCGAACTCGCCGCCTTCTTCAACGAGGTCTGCGGCCTCAACTCACACCGCACGCCCCTATCAGGCGGCGGACGTGGCGAAGCCTTACCCGACCTCACCGGCACACCCGGCCTAGCCATTGAGGCCAAGCGCCACGAGCGCCTGTCCGTCGACACTTGGATGCAGCAAGCCCGGAAAAACTGCGGCCTCGACCGGCCAGTCGTCATCAATAGAAAAAGCCGCCAGCCCACGCACGACAGCTACGTGGTCCTCTACCTGCAAGACTTTGCCGACCTCTACTCGGGATGGTTGGCCCACAAGGGTTACGTCAAGGGAGACACCGATGAAGCTTAACGACAAGCTCGTCACCGAGTTACGTGCCACGCTCACGGAGATCGACGACCCTTTGGCCGTCGTCGCCTTCATCATCAGTGAGACGGACGACGACACAGAGAGCCAAGTCAAGGTCATCGCCAGCATTCCCACGGGCGCAGCGGCTGAGGTCCAGCAGCTCATCAACGGGGCAATGGACGAAGTCGTGGCCTCCCGCAGCGAGCCGGAAGAGGAGCTGGCCTTCGACGACAAGTTGGCGCTCACGCTTTGCGACAGGTTTGCTGACGGCCTCAACGACCGCCAACAAGCTCTCTGGGATTTCAACGAGGACGCCGTCGAGCTTTGCGACGCCTTCGTTGACGCCAACCTATGCCGCAAAGAGCTGCACGATTGGTACGAGCCGTTCCGTTCGTTCCTAGGCAGCGATACTTTCGACGTCACCCCTGCTCTGTCTCGACTGGCAGACACTGGCCGCACGACCGGGTCACAAGAGATCGCCTCGATGTGGACGATTGCCGTGTGCTGTCTCACACCCATCGACCACCGCGACCCACCAGACGAAATCTCCGAGGGCATAGAGGAAATGGCCACCCACCACATCGCGTGGTTCTTCGAGGCCATCCGCAAGAAGTCGGAGGCTCACTAATGCGCACGCTCAAGATAGCCCTCGCGGCCACCATGCTCCTCCTTGGCACCCTGTTCTTCACCCAGTACGCCCGGTCGATGAACATCGTCACGCCACGCGACAGCTTCTTCGCAGCCTTCGCTGACGCACGCAACCAACCCCTGCACCCGTTCTGGTTCTACATTGCGGGTATCATCTCTGGCGCGAACGCCGCCAACATTATTCTCACGGGCGAGCCGACCATCTGCGACACCCACCCGTTCGAAGACACGGCCAAGACTGAGGAAGTCGTCATGCGTTGGCTCCTCGCCAACGACCTGATGGACAACCCCGACATCCTGCTTGAGGTCGCCGTGCCCCTCGCTTTTGAGGATCAGTACCCCTGCCAAAGCATTAAGGCGTAACGTCACCGTCCTCCCAGCGACGTTACACCCAGTCCCCAGCCATCATTCTCCTCCCTGTTGGCTGGGGGCGCACCAAACACAAGGACCGCTCGCATGAAGCTCACCACACGACAAGTCCACGAAATCCGCGAGCGCCGAGCCGCAGGCGAGCAGGTCAAAGTCCTCGCTTATGATTACGGCAAGTCTGAACGCACGATTACAGACGTGGCCCACGGACGCACGTACCGCTACATTCACGGCGCACTGCCCGAGCCACCCCTACACAAGCGCGTCACGGCTGACGAGATCAGACAGATGCGCATCTTCATCGAAGCTGGCGGCAGCGTCAGGTCTTGCATGCGCACCTTTGGCCGGGTTCGCGAAACCGTCTGCAAGCACACGCACGATCTGTTGGCGGCAAGGTAAGACGGACGACCAGTCCAAGACGTCTCGCTACTATGACCTGATGATCTTTTGCCCCCTAATTTTTTCCGAAGGCCAAGACAGATGGTAGACGTCCCCAAGACCACGGCTATGCCGCCGATCCCAACAGCCCGTATCGGTCAGCTGTTCGCCAGCCCCAGTGAAGGCCGCATGTTTCCTGTCAACTACGAGGAAGCAAAGAAAGACAACACCCTTGGCCTCACGTTTGCAGGTGGCAACTCAGCGCCACCGGCCAGCATCCGGCACTACAATCCGGGGGCTATCGGCAAGCGCTCCGACGATGGCCACAAGCTCCTTGGCGCCACCTCCATGGCTGACCTACCCGGAAGCGACGGCAAGGCTCTCGCCACGCCAGCCTTCGACAGCCCCGAAGACGGCGTCGCTTACTACGGCTATTTCATCCAAGCCCGTGTCGGCGACCAGCCCACCATCGACAAAATTATGAAGGCCTATGCCACTGGCCACCCAGAAAAGTACAAGCAGTACATCAAGCGCCAGACAGGCCTCGACGCCACTCAAGTCCTCGACGAAGACCAGCTTGCCTCAGTAGCAAAAGCGATGTTTGCGTGGGAAAGCGGCGGCACCAGCGACAATTTGAATGCCCAAGCCATGACCCGCATGCTCGACGGCGTCGACATCAAGGCTCAGATAAAACGTGGCCGCACAGCCTTCACGACGCAAGAAGATCCCGGCGTTGCATCAGCCGACCCCATCGCTGCTATCATCGCAGCCGACCAGACCGTCGTCCCCGTCAGCCTCAACAACAATCAGTCCGCCAACGACAGCATTGGCCAGAAGCTGACCGCCTCATCTGCCAGCGCTCGCATGCTCGAAATGCCCAGCATGTCACAAGCCCTTGGCCCACTGTTCGACGCCACTGAGCGCATGACGCTCGACATCGACACGTCACCCGCCTCAGTGGCCCAACGTGTGGCCGACTACCGCCGCACACTTGGGCAGCAGGTCTCCCTGCCACCCCTTGTAATGTTTTAGATTGCTTGCCTTAGCTCGGCGACCAGCGCGGCGCTCTCGGCGGTGTTGGGGTCAGCTTCATCGATAATGTCGAGGGCTGCCTCAAACGCTGATGGCTCAAACTGACCATCAAGTTTATCAAGTGCGTCACGCAGTAGGGCTATGCCAGAACACAAC
>Ga0208434_1000172_pt1 | contig 35702 bp, 53 predicted proteins | sample 13_taG_FD_184086 | JGI IMG/M metagenome (GOLD analysis project Ga0208434, IMG submission 184086) | Marine viral communities from the Subarctic Pacific Ocean - 13_ETSP_OMZ_AT15268 metaG (SPAdes) (version 2) | ecosystem: Environmental > Aquatic > Marine > Oceanic | place: Pacific Ocean | collected... | reverse complement strand
AAATTTGAATGGCTGTAAAACTTCACGAGGGTCTCCATTGGTCAAAATTATTTTGCCCGGTCTAACCTCTGGCTTAGCGCCGCGAGGAAGCCGAGTTGCGTCAATAGCAATCATGGGGTGGATCGTGAGACTTAGCGCATCAATCCTAGCGCGAAGCTCAGTATCCAGTGCTTTCTGGCTGTTATAACCTTTTTCACAAACGCCACGACCCCAAAATCGTCCTGGGACTACATCCCAAGGAAATGCAACAACGGGCCTATCGCCCATCATATATGGATTTTTTGTGGCTTTGAGAAGTGTGCCGCCGTTTGCGATAACGACAATAGCCTCAACATACTTAGAGTCTTCTTCAACCTCTACGTCTTCAGACTCAAGAAGCTCTTTAGGCACCAAGCCATAATACTTTGTAATTCTTACTTTGTCATCATTATATATAGTAAGGTCTTGATCTGGCTCAAGTTCAGTGTCAGGAGCAGCAGATCCGATCATTGCTTCTTTGTAAACGCCTTGTTCTTGCAGTAACTCTACCGTATGTCGGCTAACAAATTCATCAATAGCTACACCGTAAGCATCCTCTATTGAGGTTGCTACAGGGTCTATTAGAAAGTTTTGCGGCAATATTGGTTTTAACTTTACAACAACCCGATCTTTAATATTTACGCCAACTGCCTGAAGGTCTCCATCCATTAATGGCTCTGTAGCTGGGGCCATCTCTTTAATTTCTTCAATAACAACTTCGCCAATGCCCGTCCCAAAAACAGCCGCATTAATAAGACACTCTGCAACCGCCTTTCGCACCTTACAAGACTCAAAGTCTTCACCAAGCTTTTTGCGTAAATACACAATGTCTTGTTTATCGCCATCAACAGCGTCATCTGCGATATCAAACCATTTACCGCGGCCAAATGTAGCCTCCTCAAGCTCTGCTACATTAGACTCTACAGCCTGCTGTAATGCAGGGCTGATTATTCTAGAGCGTTCAGAGCTTCTTTGGGCATCTGCTGGATCCCATTGACCGCGCCAAAGTCTATAATACTCATCAAACCTGTCTTCATAATTTGACTCGTAATAATCGCGCCAGTTCTCGCATTTGTTAATAACCCATCCAGCAAGAGATTCTTCAACCATTAAGGGGTCGGGTTCGTAAATTTCATCTGCCATGATTTTTTCCTATTAATATCCAGATACAACGTCTAGAATTTCGTGATCGTCAATTTCATACTCATAATCGTATGCAACCTTAGCCAACTGATCTATATAAGCTAGGGCGTCAACTAAATCATCATGCGTTAAAGCATCTGGAAATTGAAACAGCTGGTCAAGAAACCGCGTGTTCCACTCGCCCTTGTTTAAAGTAACATAACCGTTTTCAAATCGCCCCTGCAAAGCCCACATGACGCGATCAGTTTTCTTTTTGTTTCCGTGGCTAAGCTCTTCAACACGAAAGAACATTCCGTACCGTTTCATTAAATCCGTAAGCGGAGACATTACCGCCTGCTTTGCAATTCCTTTTTCTATGCCCACGCTGACAGGCTTGTAATCGCGAACAGCTTGAAAAATTTTCATTGCTGTTTCGTTGAGATCCCACCTTCCATAAATAATGTTTTCAACAAACCACCCGTCAGGACTTACCTTTGTAACTGCAATTGCTGTTTCGTCTAGCCTAGTGTTTTTTGTTCGTTTTTTATTAACGTCTTCAAATCCAGCAAGGTCAATAGCAATATAGTAGTCGCCATCGTTTTCGTCTTCGCCAACCTTAACCCAATCTTCCTTAAACATCTCTGAGCCTCTAGCTTCAAAGGAAGCCATAAACTCTTGTCGAAAGGCATAACTCGACATTGATTTTTTAGCCATATCAATTTCAGATGGATCAAGTATTGGATTGTCATAGCTTGTAAAGTGCCATCCTTTATATGTTTCATCATTTCCAAGCTCAGCGTATTTATAGAGTTCATAAAAATGATTGCGACCCATAGGGGTTCCAATAAACAAAGCCTCCCCTTTTTGGTCTGCTAGTGCTGGACGAAGAATCTGCTCCCAAACATCAGGCTTCATGTCTGCGTACTCATCCATTACAAGAAACTTCAAGGACACGCCACGCATTGTCTCGGGCCTGTCTGCCCCTTTAAGACTAATCGTGGCCCCGTTGACCAGCTTAATCTGTAAATTGTTGATATGAGAACCAGCAATTACAGGGTGTCCTAGCTCCATCAAGGTTTGCCACAAAATATCCCTGGCCTGTCCTTGAGTGGGCGCAACGTAAAAAACATGGCCTTTATCTGCCTGCAGGCCATTAATAATTAATAACCACGCAGCTAGACGAGACTTCCCTGTTCGTCGCCCAGCTGCTACTACCTTAAATCTAGCGGGATCAGAGTAGACATCCTGCTGCCAAGGAAGTAACTGAACATTTAAATCAGCCAAAACTAGTTACAGGTAACTATAACTTGACCTGCGGCGTTTGCTGTTGCTACGCAACCTTTCTGTTCAGTTGCCATTATGTCTTTCCATACTAGATTGTTAGCAGCTGAGTAGTTAAGCCAATTGGAGGTGTTTGTGACCAACCCATTAATCCCAGCAATACCTACGTTGCCTGTGGAGTTAAGGCCCGCAGTTCCCAGGCTAACCGCAGAGTTAAGACCAGCGGTAGCAATGGATGTATTGGCGTCAAAACCTGCCTTACTAAGATCCGTCAAGCTAGTCATGCCTGTAGTACCGAGTGTGACCATGCCATTAACGAACGGCGTGTAGTCTACATTCCCCATCGCAGTCATACCGGCTGCGGCAACGTCACCAGTAATCTGGTTTGATGAAACAAACGATCCATACAGAGCTTGTTGTGTGCTGGCATCAGATGAAATCCTAGCGAGGTCAACTTGTGAGTTGTACTTTGCCATTTTTTTCGTGGAGTCAGACTGCATCCACATCATGCCTAGTGATGTAACTGGCGATGCAAGTATAGATGCCCACTGCATTGCTTCTGATTGCTGGGGTATTGGCTGAACCGTAGCAGTCTGCGTTAAAGCCAAAGCCATTACTGCGGCACTTGCCGCTTGACCGTCACCACTTGCTGCAATCTTAGACAGTGCGTCAAACTTTGCTTGTGATGCTTGCGAGCTTGCTTCTGCTGCTCGTTGAACGGCTTCATAATACTCAGAACTGCTAGAAGCACACCCAGTAAGTAGTAATACTACTAATACCGATACAATAATCTTCATAACTCACTCCTTGATCTTGTCAATAAGTCCAAAGTACAGGGATGCTATCGCGAATATCGAGGTGAATGAAAGCGGAATCTATACCAATTCCTGTAAATCCCTGTTGAAAAGCGTAGTTAATTAGTATGAATCTGTGCACTGCCCTAGATACAGCGATATCAGCGGCAATGCCTTGTGCGTGAGTACCTGGGGTGTCTTTTGCCGCCTCAATGGGGTGGTCTTCACTTCTATACCCGCTAGTAATCACAAAGGGGAATCCACAGACCCCCCTTAATCTATCTAACTTCTCCAAAAACTCAGGGTTCATCTTATTTTCCCCTGTGTATTGGCAGTTAAACTCAGATCTAACGAAGAATTTCATGGAAAAACTGTTCTATGCTGTCCTTAATCGCTCGGATCTTGGATCGCAATGACTGTATCTTCTTCTTCGCCCTCTGTTGCAGCTGCATTCGCAATAGACGTAGCTCCAACACCAGTGATGTTAATTTGTATCGCGCTTCTTCCAGCATCTTTGATAATATCCTTTTCAAATGCAGCCACAGGAAGTATTCGATCCATTACTAACTTCCACGCTGCGGCCTGATTCCTGTGATCGTGGTCTAATGCCGCCTCAAATATGGTATCCATTACCTTCTTTGAGCGCGGAGAGGCCAGCATACGAGCCTTATACTCGTTTATTATCGTGGCGTCACCCTTTGGACGCCCAACTTTCTTCCTGCCTCCAGCCGAATTAGAAGCAATATCCTTCTTCGACGGCCTTCCAGAGTCCTGAGTACGCTGATTATCCATGCTTTCCCATCATTATGATTGAGTAGCCATCTACCTTACCCGTTTCTTCTGGGGTTTGCTTAGGATCGTGCATGGTTGGATAGCCAGCCTTCTGCATTTGCTTCACCCTAGACTTAGACTTCTCGCACATTGAGTGGTAATCAATGGACGTATACTCAACTGTATGGTCTTTATCCTTCATCTTTAATCTCCTTAAAAACTAAAAGGGCATATTACGCCCTCCTACCCTCCCTATCCTATAGATAAATACAGAGAAATACAAATACCTCCCCGATATTACTTTTTCTTCTAACAAATCCGCCTCTTAGCTAGTATCTATAACGGTTTCCTTCTTTTCAATTTCCGCTTTTTTTGTATCTGGGTGGGAACTATATATATCACCGGCGATGCTCTGCCTCCCCCCGTAGTGTTATTCGACCCCCATCAGGTCAACGTGTCGTATTGTCCGGTATGGAAGAGTGTGAGAGTCTGGCTGGGATCCCCTGAGCTATTCAGTAGCTATCCACATTGGTTATCGACTAGCCCGATCTAATCAGAGTGAGCAGTTGTTGTCGGCAGCTTTGTAGCCTTTGTCCTGCATTCCCAAATGGCAGAGGGGTTGCCTTCAATCCTGATTGCTCACACGGATTCCGTTTTCCGCTGCTCCTCACCCTTGTCGCTGCAGAATCCTTTGCCGTTTCCGAGGTCAAGCGCCATAAGCGATATGTCCTCTATCGATAGATTTGTACCCGTCGTAGCCTGACAACCGCAACGAATTCACAGTCTGCACCTGCTCGCAAGGGCCGCGAGAATAGCGGTTTCCACACGTTCGGGGCGCTCTATTTTTCCGCAAAGCGGAAAAGCTTCCCCTCACAATCGGGCCGCTATTTTTTTCCGCAAAGCGGAAAAGCTCGCCCTCATACGCGGACCCTCCGCGATTCACGCTTAACTTCCCCCTTGCAATCAGGCACAGCCAGTGAAGTTCTGCTCATGTCGGCAACGACACAAATCAATCAATAGAGGAAATATCATGGCACTTAACATCGAAAACAACAAAGGAATAGCCTTCTACAACGACAAGGGACTCGAGCGCAGCGAAAAAGCTCCATCCTTCAAGGGAGAAATCATGCTCGAAGGCAAGAGGATTGAGATCGCCATTTGGGAACGCAAGACAAAAGCAGGTAAAAAGATGTTGTCGATGGCGGTGGAGGATGCTCACTCTGCTCAGATCGAACGAGCCGAGAAGACACTTGAGTATCTCCGCAACAAATCAGAGAAGCCTGAGTCTCGTGACGAGTTAGCTGAGAAGCCTGACACGACTGAGAAAGCAGTTCCATCCAACAAGCGCCGCAAGGTAGCTTAATCATCGAGGGGCCTTCGGGTCCCTTTTTTCTTTCTGCAAGGAGTTTGAGATGTTTGGTTATTGCGAGAAATGCAACGAGGCGTTAGAGGGCGATGGCTATGTGACGGTGCTGCACTGCCCAAATGCTGACGATGACAAGGTAGATGGCGTCGAGCCAGATGCCAATCCAATTTTCTGTGACTTTGAGGAGTGATGACATGAAGTGGTCAACGATGTTCAAGCTGTTGTTCCCGATTTATTTGGTAGCGGGGACTGTGTGTTCAATTAATGGACTGATGACGATGGACCCACAGGATGTGTGGTATGGCGCTGGGATGTTTGTCCTGGCGATGACGATGGTTGCGGCACTTATCTGGTGTCCGTTTGAAGATGACGCGGAGCTTTGATCCCACGGCGCGCCATTATACCCGCTGGACAGCGCGGGTGGTCGCGCGCGTGTGATGCCTCAAAGCATCCGCTCAATCAATTGTTGATAAGGAGTTGTTATGTCTAGTGAAAATACATATTGGATTGTAGATCACACTGGTATTCATTTAGCAGAGGTGAGATTCCATACCCGATTGGACGAAGGGCTGCATCCTATTTACTTGCAGGATATCTGTGAGTCGATGAGCGCATACGGTTACGCAGCTGTAAAACAACCCGAGCTATCTGAGTTCGGTCAATTAATCGCTGATTAAGGAGATGATTATGGAATCTGGTTTTATGACTGAGGTAAACCCTGCTGATTACTTTGACATGCTGACTGAGGTTCGTGACTCAGGTGTGATGAATATGATGGGTGCGCCAAGGTATCTGCAAGAAAACTTTGGGATGAGCAGGCAGGATGCTCGTCGGACATTCATTCTTTGGGTTGAGAGTTTGCAGACCTCACACGAACCTGAAGATACTGGTAAAGACAATTGGAAACTGGAGAGATTGTAATGGGACTTGATCAATATGCATTTAGTGCACCGGAGCAGTTGGTCGCCGAGAAAAACAGTGACGGCGAGTACTCAATCAAGGGCATTCATGGTGAGGAGTTTTACTGGCGAAAGCATGCCAAGTTGCAGGCGTTTTTTGAGGCGTCAATCAATCTGGGGATGTTGGAGCCACTAGTCCCTGGCGAATTTAACTGTAATCCAGTAATGCTGACGTTGGATACGGTCAAATCTTTGGAGCGGCTGCTTAAGGATGACGGTATGCCCGAGTCCGAGGGTGGCTTCTTCTACGGTCACCAGTTCCAAGACGAGGCAGCAGCCGAGTACAAGGAGCAGGATATAAAGTTCTGCCAGTGGGCAAGGGACACAATCAAAGGAGGTGACTACGTTTATTACGATTGTTGGTGGTAAGTTTGCATAACTTTGCAAAGGTTGGTAAAGTTTAACCAAGGTTGCGGGGTAACTCGCAGCCTATCTTCAATTAAAAGGAGTTTGTTATGTCTAAGAAATACGATCGTATTGTTGGACTTGTGTCTGAGGCAATGAAAGATGAATTGACTTGGCACAAAACTTGGCAGTCTCAATCACGGCTGCACTGTAACTGGTTGAGCAAGCGTGCTTATACCGGAACCAATCAACTGACAACGATGATCTCGGCATGGGCTAATGACTATAAGAGTCCATATTGGGTGACGTTTAATCAGGCAAAAGACCTTGGCGGCTCAGTCAAAGGGCAGACGGCGACACCAGCTGTGTTCTTTGGCACTGGCACTGACAAGGATGATCCCGAAAAGATGTTCAAGTTTGCCAAGCTGTATAACCTTTTTAATCTAGATCAGATCGGCATTGAAGTACCGCCAGTTCAGATGAGAACAAGTAAATTAGAGAAGCCATATGAAATACCAGAGGCTATTCAGGTCACGCTTGACTGTAACTCTAGTAATAATCCTTGTTATTCACCTGTCACTGACAAAATCAAGATGCCGATGCCAGGACAATTTGAGTCAGATGATGCCCATCAATCGACGTTATACCATGAGTGCATTCACGCCACTGGTCACAGCAAACGATTAGATAGACCGCTTACTGGCATGTTCGGCAGCGAGGACTATGCGAAAGAAGAACTTGTTGCCGAGCTTGGCAGCGTGTTCTTGTGCGCTGAACTTGGCGTGTCTTATGACTTGAAGCAGCACGCTAGTTATCTACAGTCGTGGCAGAAAGCAATCAAAGATGATCCCCAATACATACTTAAGGCTGCGTCTGCCGCACAGAAGGCGGTCGAGTATGTCATGTCCCAATTCACTATGAAGCGAAAGTACGAGGAGGCAGCATGAGTTATTACATAGCGCCGCAGGAAAGAAACATTGAAGCCGGAGAGATAGTTATCTACCGGGTTGTTAAACGGTTATACGACTTCAAGCCAGAAGACGGCAAGCTGTATCGTGTATTCAAATCCAAAAAGGAGATGCAAGACTCTGGCTACAACATGATTACTTGTTATCGAGGCATCAATGGCAAGCTGAAGAAATGCAAGACTGAGTTTGTATTGAGATTTTAAGGAGGCAGCATGAGTAAGACTCTTTATGAACTGGAGCTTCTTGATTGTGGCAACGTCAAGGTAACTTGGGTTGATAACAACAGCGATCCAGCTCTCGGTGTCATTCAGCGAAAAGTTGTCAAGCCTGACGAGCTGGAAGATGGTGTTCGTGAACTGGTCAAAACCTTTATTGACAAGGAATGATCTCGGCTGGAACTGGCCCCGATCCGGTAGGTGCGGGGGCCAGATTCCCGCCTCAATCAAAAGGAGAAAGAAACATGGCAAGAGTAATTTCTATTGAGTTAATTTCAGCTGCGTGTCCTGAGCTTGTAAAAGCTGAGTGTGCTGCATTGCAAGACCATCTTTACGATACGGGTTCAGATTACAAGGACGCTCAAGCAATTCAAGCAGTGGCAAGAAGTTTGTTCCCGTACTCTGCTAAGCCAAAAGAAAACGTAGTGCATTTTGATGATCGTCATTATGTTCGCTCAATGATTGCGGTATTAACTCAAGCAGATGAGCTTTTTAAACTCTTAAGAAAAAAGAATGACAACCTTGCACAGATACAGCTAGACGTGCAGTGCTGCATTAATTATTTAAACGAAGAGCTAGGTGATCGTAATGCCTGAATCATTTGATACAGATAATTACTATCCCAGTTCTTTAGTTAAAGCTTACTTTAATTGGTGCGCTGCTAACGACATAAAGCCAGATTATAAAGGGCTGCATGGATTTATTTCTGAGGTAATTGGTAACAAGCACATTAACTTTATCCCTAAGCACAAAACTATTGAGGAGATTTTCAATGTTAAAGATCAATCAATTGACAGCTAAAACTGCTGCGATGGAAGACTTGCTTTTTTGGAGAAGTCATTTCCGTGATAGCAAGGCAAGACAGCTGCGTGACTATCGCCGTTACAAAAAAATGTGGGGTGATCGTGACCCTGTTACTTGCTGGATGAATGGGTTTGCTACTGGATTAGATAATCCTTTGTCAGCAATTGAGCATCTAATTATTAGAGAGGAGGGACGCAGCGGTGAGTAATGTATCTTGGTCACACCCAGCATTAGGCGTTGTAGTTGAAATGTATTACGAGCCAGGCAATAGAGAAGAGCCGCCGTATACTGAGATAGAAGCTATCTATGCGGATGGAGTTACTCCTCCAAAAGATATTCAACGTCTGTTTAACCATGATGAAGTGATGGATGACTTCTGGAAATACAGACCAGACTTGGAGAATTGGCAATGAAAGTAACAATTGATAAAGATGTAGAGGTTCCTTCAAAAATAAGAGGGTACGGTAAATGGCAAAAGCTAATGAAGGAAATGGTTGAAGGTGATTCAGTGCTGCTGCCTTTCTATGCAGGCAAATCATTTGCATCTTCTATGTACTGCAATGGAGTGCAGCCAGCTACCCGAGCAGAAAAAGTTGATGGCGTTCGGATGTTAAGGGTCTGGAAAGCAGGAGTGTTCGATGAATAAATGCGACTACTGTAATGAAACAATATGGCATTCTGCAAAATGGATGCCTTTAAATTTACCTGATGATTTACCCTGGGAAAATAGCTGGGACGATATGATTTATCACCCGAGTTGTTTTGATGAAGCGGTATCTGACTTCAGGCAAGAGATTGCTTACAAACATGGAGCAGACTAATGGATAACGAAATGGTGATTGGTTTGATCTGCGTCATGGTAGTTGCCCTGGCATGTTTGGCAATGGGCGGTGTGCTATGACAAAAGATGAAGAGTTCCGCGAGTGCGAAGAGTGCGGCAAGGTAGTCGAGTCTGGGTTTATAGACGACGATGGATATTGTGATGTGTGCTGGGAACTCTGGACTGAGCGGAACGCAGGTGATGTAGACGAGTCACAAGAGTGGCATGACTTCAATCCTGATTGTTAGTACACTCGGCCTTGACCAGGGGTTTCCACTCCTACCCTGATTGAGCTGGTTGGCAGCGCCCAGTGGTCACAATCGCTGCTCTATTCCACCTCTCTTTCTATAAGAATATCAATGTAATGGCGGGCTTTTCTAAGGTCTTCTATGCCACCTTTAGTTTTCCACCTTGAAACATATTTAACTACAGCATGTTCACAGACCCCAAGATTGTTTTGCAACGCATACTCGAGCGGCTGAATCTTCAAAGATTTGTAATGGCTGCCGCCAATTTGATCAGCTTTCCATTTCATATTACCTCCCGATGGCACTAGCCTGCAGGTTGTAACCGCAGGGCTAGATGCCTGCGACCCCTATCTAGCTAAGCGATGTTGCCGATTCCGCAGGGCTTTCCGACACGGTAGATGGGACGATGTTCTCAGATCCTAATGCCCCTTCGATGGCAACGCGGGTGGTGAATGGCTTGCCCTTGGCATCAGTAAAATATTTGATCCCTTGCGAATCCAACACCTTCATTAATTTAGGCGTAGTGTATGCCTTGAAGATGCTAAACAACTCTCGGTAGTAAAGGTATTCAGGCTGTGCGCTCATTGTCTCTCCTTAAAAGCCCCGACTAGCGGGGCATAATTTATTTATTACCAAGGAATGTCATCGCCTGATGACGCTGGTGTTGGTTGCGGCACAGCTTCTGGCTTCCACATGTTGCGTTCAGCATACCATTTGCCAGATCGGCCCTCTTTAATCTCAATGTTAATCCACTCCATAGAAGGATCTTCTTTTTTCTGAGCAGAGATCCATGGGCCTAACTCATCTAGCTTTAATGACAGCTTCAGCTTTACAAAGTCAGGAGCTTTTTCATCTGGCAGTTTAATAATCATTCCATTAACAAAGTTTTTATCTTCACTCATCTTCTATTCCTATTTGGATTGGTTTTCATGACCTTGTTTTCATAGGTCGTAAAGATTCCGCCTTTCGACGGCGCTAAATTTAACACCTCCTTCACACTGTTAGGTGCGTCTTCGATGACAGACCTAAGAAGATCCCACTCTTCATTTGCTACGGCTGCTTTAACATCGTAAACAAAATCAAAGTTATCCCGAACAGACTCCATGTATGCAAGGAATTCTTCATAGGTTTCTACCATGCTCTTTTAGTTCCTGACTCTGCTTTATTTGCATCGTCGTCCTTGTCCGCACCAATGCCTAATGCCATTGATAAACTATATCGCTTCGCATATGTCACGGCACTTCCAAAGCTTTGTGCTGTCGGCTTGTCTGCTCTGACAATCATCTTGCCGGTGCCAAATGTTTCACCGTAACCAATCAAGATGGTTTCAATACATGCGCCAACCTCACACTCATGACTAATCTGCTGAATCAAAATGCCACGCTCGTTCAATGCTTCTTTGGCATAATCCCACAGCGCCTCAAAAGGAACGTACTGGCTCTTGAAGTGCGGGTTTGTAGCAGATGCAGTAGCATGTGATAGGTGGCGTTGAGCGTTTAACAAGTTTTCATACAGCTTGCTTTTCTCTTCAGACATTGCGATTCTCCTTTGTTGATTTCCTTTACTGTAGTCATTCATTCAAACAATGTCAACCTTTGCAAACATTATAAAGTTAATGATAGTTGTTGACAAGTAAGCATAGTTGAGTCACAGTTGTAAGGTTTCCCCCCTCAAAAAAGGAGTGTTCTATGTCAGACGATTGGGCTGCCTATTGTCTTGAAGAAAGTCAATTAGCTAATACCCCCTCACAGGCTCTCAATGGCCCTGTATTAAACGAAACAAAACCCAATGGGGTAGCTCACCCCAGCCCAGTATCTTCTCTCAGCAGGCTGCGTAACGCTTCTATCAACGGAAGAATTAAAGAGTTAGAAGATCGGCTTTTAAAAGAGCGAGATGTAATCCCAGGAATGATAACCACAGGGACAGTCACCTTAGTCTATGCTCCAAGCGGCGCAGGTAAAACTGTTTGGATATTAGGAAATCTATTTCAATCTATAAGAAATAACTTAATCAGTGGGTCTAATGTTATCTACTTCAATGAGGATGACGGGGCCAAAGGCGTGTTGCAAAAAGCAAAGCTAGGTGGCAAGCATGGAATTACTATGGTGACTCTCGCAAACTCACCTGACCCAAGTCTTCGCAATACAAGTGACGCCTTGCATTTTTTAAATGCGATAAGAATGGAAGGCGAGGCTGATGGCAAGATTATTATTTGCGATACCCTTAAGAAGTTTGCCCCAGTTTTAAACAAGGCTGATATGCGAGAAATCTTGCACGTTTTCCGAGAGTTTGCTGCAGCAGGCGGGACAGTGGTATTACTGGGTCACTGCAACAAGCACAGAACAATGGATGGCAGACTAGTATATGAGGGCGTGGGAGATCTAAAGGCTGACGTAGATAATATGTTCGGCCTTGACCCTCTGAATGATAAGTTTGCTCCATACCAAGAGCTATTAGTAATTAATGAAAAGGATAGGAGCCAGGTTAGCTTTGAGGGCGGCTTTAAGTACAAGCAGACATCAGGGCTAATTGACTATGAAGAGTCTGTAGACTCAGTAAAGTTTATGAGTGCAGATGACATTGCAGATCTTAAGCACCGACAAAGAGCGCAGGTCAATATAGGCAGGGCGCTGTCTAGGTATGAAGATGAGTTTGTATTTCTTAGCAGCGTCATGAAAAACAACAAGACATTTTCTCAAAGTGATTTGTTTTCTATGCTCAACGATGATGATGTAAACCCCAATGCCTGTTCGCGCAAAACTTTAAGAAACTGCATCGATCTTTTAAAGGGAAACCATTTAAAATTAGAGCGCCGAGGCGAGCATGGCAAGAAGTTCTATTCTTGGAACGCAAATATCTAATGCCCAGAATGCCCACAATGCCCACAATGCCCCCAATGCCCATAGTTTAGGGGGCGGGTTGAGCCAACTGGCCCCGTAAAACATGGGCCTGCTGGACTTTCTGGGCAAACTGGGCAAACTGGGCATCCTGGGCAAACTAAAAAAGGAGTGGTTTAATGACTGTTGAGCATGTAGATGATCGTGTATTGGAGCTATTTGTAACCCAAAAGTACCATTGGAAGTCAATGCTGCCAAGCCAGCAGCGCGCCATGGCAGTAGAGTTAATGCGACATAGATTAATTGAAGGGCAGTTATATAAATTTATTGAGTCAATGACTGAAAAAGAAGATGCCTTACCTGAGTATCGCCGGTTATTGTTAGAAGCAATTAAAAAACAAAAATAAAATCAGTCGGTTACGGCTGGGGGAATTATTATGAGTCATCCATTATTGCAGTTTTGTTCAACCGAAAAGCAAGCAGAAGTAATTACTCTTTGTTTTGTTCAAGGAATGTCCCAACGCGCTGCGTCTGTTCAAACTGGGATGGCTCGAAGCACTGTAAGAGATCATATAGAAGCAGTTAAATCCAAGGCAGTTAGGAGGGGCTACAGTCCCGACAATGATTGGCACCACCCTGTACCTGACGGACATAAGATTAAGGGCGTGTCTACTTTTTATGATGAGGACGGAAGTCCGGTGCGCCAATGGGTTAAATCACAGACTGATGAGCAGCGCCAGTTTGAGATACTTATTGAAAGGCTGGAGTCTGCGTTAGAAGGACTGCCTAAGTTTGCACCTACCCCCGCACCAAAAGCCTACGACGATAATCTAATCTCTCTATTAACTATCACTGATTTTCATTTAGGCATGTATGCTTATGAGGCGGAAACAGGAGACGATTGGAACGTAAAGATAGCGCGAGATGTATTCCTTAATTCTGTTAGCGATATGATTGATGCTGCGCCTAAAGCCGGCACAGGGTTTCTTTGTCAGCTAGGAGACTTTCTGCACTGGGATGGAATCCTTAGCGTGACCCCTCAGTCTGGACATATACTAGATGCTGACACGCGATACGGGAAGCTTGTCGAGCTAGCTATGTCAGTTATGTCTGAAGCAGTAAGGATGATGCTAAGAAAATTTAATAAAGTGGTGGTAGTTTCTGCCGAAGGAAACCACGACATCTCTGGAAGCATCTGGTTAAGGAAGCACATTAAACAACTATTTTCTGATGAAAAAAGATTAGAGGTAATTGACAATGAGTTTCCGTATTACGCTTATCTTCATGGAAAAACAATGCTGGCGTTTCACCACGGTCACAAAGTAAAGCTAGCGCAGCTGCATAAGTTGTTTGCTAGTGAGCCACGTTTCCGAGAGATGTGGGGCAAAGCTACTTACACTTACATTCATACCGGCCACTATCATCATGAGCGTTTGATTGAAGACGGTGGCGCTATTGCAGAAATGCATCCTACGTTAAGTGGCCGTGACGCATATGCTGCCAGGGGTGGATGGGTTTCCCGCAGAGGTGCTAAAGTAATTACCTATGACAAGATAGATGGCGAGATTGGCAGAGTGACAGTGAGGCCCAGAGAGTGATTCCTTTAATTGGCGTAAAGTTGCCGAACGGTAATGCAGTGCTGCTAACGTCAACCGTTGGTGGCGCAACAACAAACCTTAAGAATGAAAAGCAAACAGATGTATACACGGATACATACCCAGATGGTCTTACAATCGATATGCCCCTAGAAGACTTCTATGATTTATGGTTAGCTAGCTTGCTTACTGAATTAGAGATCACAGAAAAATATTACAAGATGCATTAGGGGAGTGCTATGTCGCATCGATGGATGGTAGACAGCAAAGAAAAGGCAGAGTTTTTTATTGCTTTTATCAAGGATCAGTTTCAAGCCGGAACAGTTTTAACCTACAAAATTAGAGAAGAGAATAGAACTGAGCGGCAGAACGGAGCCATGCATATGTGGTTTCGCCAGATTGCAGACAGGCTAAATGATGCTGGAGATTGGGTTAAGCATCCATACAGTGATACGCTTGAGATCCCCTTTACAGATGTACTAGTAAAAGAAATGCTTTATAAACCTGTCATTAAGTCTATGTATGAAAAGAACTCTACTGCTAAGCTGACGGTGCGCGAACTAAGCGAGTCTGCTGAGGTGCTGGTTCGATGGCTGTCAGAGCATCGCGGCGTCTACGTTCCCTTTCCTCAATCGCTAAAGGATCAACTTAAGTGAGAATCAAAAGAACTCCTGCCGACCATTGGTTTAGTCGCTGCGTTAGGCTGCGAAATGATTTCTATTGCCAAGGATGTGGGGCAAAGTACGAAGAAAACAGCAAGGGATTGCACTGCTCACATTACTTTAGCCGAGCCAAGAAAGGTATTCGTTATGATGCCCTCAATGCTTTTGCCCACTGTTACGGATGCCATCAGAAGTTTGGCAGCAATCCTGATTACTTCTATCGACACTACATAGACACCTATGGCGAAGGAGCCTTGGAGTTAATTAGGGAGAAGGTCGAGGATATTATGCTGGGCAAGCGCATGGTAAAGGAAGAAAAGCAAGTAGCTAAGCATTACAAAGCTGAAGCCGCTCGCCTGGAGAATGACAGAGCGGCTGGTATTGCAGGTTGGTTAGAGTTTGAAAGCTGGGACTAGTCTTCTTGCGGCAATCTTTTTTGAGTCATCATTCCGCCAAAGTCTTGCAGTGGATCAATCTCAAATCGCTCGCCAATATTTCTGCCAGTGCGGCCAATGTCTCTAATTAAAGGAACCTCTGAGGCAAGGCGAGCCACGGGATACTCTCTGTCAGCAACTCCAATTGTTGTGCCAGCAATATCAAACGGCCTAGTAACAGTTATTGGCAACAGTCCTTGAGCAAATGTCAGCATAAGACCGTTCTGCTTAATCTTTCCAAATTGATAGTCATTAAGACCCAGAGTATTAGCAGTCAGCAATGAAGCCCATGCATCTCCATATCCCCTGGCAAGACCACCAAATGATGCCTCTCCATCGCCAAAAATAAACTGCCGGCCTTCATTAATAGCCGCATATCCCCCAGCACCATACACTGCATATCGGCCTAAAAACTCTGCAGCCTTTTCTGGTTTTCCAGCTTTAATGTTTCCCATAACCTCTCGAAGCGCAAGGGCTTGCTGCTTTACTACAAATCCTCTGAGCGCCCACAATGGGCGAAGGTTAGGGTGTCGCGCCCATGCGGATGGTCTTCCTGCTGCGCTAATTAATTGTTGCTGACCAAGACCCGCAAACATAAGCTCTTCAATTAACTCTGAGCCCTTGCCTGTGTACTTTGTCCAATCTTCTCCATGCTTTCTTAGCTGGCTAGACAGTATATCTAGCTCTCCCTTATTAAAATAAAAGCTCCAATTGTCCGCTAGTGTGCCAGCTTGAGCGTCATCAGATGCGCTTTTAAGAACCCCACGCATAACACCTTGCTTACCAACACGATCCATAGCAGCAAAGCCAGAGCCTTTCATTAAGAAGTTAGCAGTGTTCCGCATTTTTTCTGCAGTAGTTACCATCCAATTTGAAGCATCACTAGCCTGATCGTTTATGATGTTTACAAATTCTCCAAATGTTTGGTTATCAAGGCCCATCTTTTTTAGATCGGCGTTAGGAACAGTTTTAAATCTTGATGGAACCGCAGCTTTTGCGCCTTCACGAACTGCGCTGCCACCGTACTTAGCCCCAACTAAAGGAATATCAGCTAGGTTTAATACAGCAGACAGTGGGCCTGCAAGCGTAAGCGCATACGCCAGGGAATTTGCAGCTTGGATTAATGGGTGTGGTGCTTTAGCTTGACCCATAAGTGCTTCAGTTATTTCTCGTACAGCAAATTCAGATCCGTCTTCACTAATTCCTTTTTTCTTAAGTGTAAACTTTAATGCGTCCATAAACTCGTCAGGAGTCAACGCGTCTGTTGACGCTTTGCGCAGATTGCTTGTCAACAAAAAAGGATCAGTAGCCATCTCTCCGGTTCTTTCGATAACAGATGATGACTGCTCTACTGCTCTTTCGCGCCGAGGCCCAGCTTTATAGTCATCAATGCGAACTCCAAACTTGCGCTGTATTTCTGCAAGTCGCTGCATTTTAAATATGCGCCGCATATCAGAAACAATTGGGTTTTCATACTCAGTAGGGTCAGGACGTTTTGAGTCTGACTCATCAAGATACGATCCACGAGTACGCTGTTCAAAGGCAGGATCCTCAAACATTTTTTCAATCTCTGAGTCAGTCATCCCCTCTTGCTTTAACCTGTCTCGATATCCTCTATTGCGAGTATGCAAGTAGGTAATGTCACCAAAACTAGCGCCAAATACTTTTTTATTTAGCTCACTATTTTTCTTAGCGCTATAACCAAGATAACGCTTTAGCGTACTCATATGCTCAGCATTTAGATCGTCAGCTAACTCGCGCTCAAGGCGAGCTAATGAGTCATCAAATTTCTTTCCAAGCTTACCTGCGGCAAAATCTAACAACACGCCTTTTGCTCTAGTGCTTTCATTAATTGCTTTAATTACAGGGACTAGCTCTTCCGATAACCCATCAAGATCTTTGTTGACGATGCGTAGTGCAGTCTCGTCTGCTGCTTGGTAACGACCTCTGACGTCTTCGCTAACCTCACGACCAAGACGATCTGACACACCAGTAAGTTTGTCATTGTAAAATTGACGTAATGACCCTTTTAATCCTGTCCACAACTCACCGGCAGTCTGCGCCTCAGACAAAGGTTTTACTGCATAAGCAGGATTATCTACCTCTGTGTACATAGTGGCGTCTTCAGCTTCATCTATTGCTCTTTGAGCAGCTTGAGTATCAACGTCATATATCTCTTCCGAAACATCGTCAGCTTGCGTTTTTAATCCGCCTTGTGCTTTTGATGTAGTTGCAACATCAATGACCTTACCAATAGTAAGACCAGCAAGACCACCAACAGCAGCCAGTGCAGCACGTTCCTCAAATGTCTCCCCAGTGCCTGCACCATACAAAGCACCTTCTGCTGCGCCAGCCTTAGCTACAGTTGTTCCTAGTTTTGTTAATCCTTTAACAAGCAATCCGCCTGTGGGAATAGCACCAAGTATTTCTAGCGGCAATGCTGCCCCTGCCATTTCTGGGTTTTGTTTTTTCCACATTTCCCTGGCTACTTCGTATTCTGCTTTAGCTTGGTCATACTCAATGCCTTCTTTAGCCGCTCTTGCATTGGCAACAAGCTCACCAAGAAATCCAAAAGTAATTCCTTCACCAAATTCTGTGGCTAAAGCACGAACATTTCTTTGGCTTTGATCTCTTCTACGCTCAGCAATTTCAACTGCAAGATCCATTGTTTCGTCAGAAAACTTTGCATCATTAGAAATTTTTGGCGATGTTTTTATTTCAGAACTTTCTTCAACGCCCGCAAGAATTTTTTTAATATATCCCTGAGTTTCATCTGGCAAAGTTTTAGGGTCGCCATTGTATTTATCTGCTACTCCTGCTCCAGCGTTATAAGCAATAAGTTGTTTTGTCATGTCTCCATCGTAACGATTAGCAAGCATGTCAAAATATGACCTACCAAATTGTCTATTTACGCTTTCAATCCCTAAAAGTCTTTTTGCTTCTTCTTTAGTGCGCCCTGATGTTTGAACTCCCAAATCTTCTGCAGCATCAAAAACATTTGGCACCCCAAAACCAGGGTCCATAGCAGTTGCAGGCATTACTTGAGAAATTCCAAGCGCACCAACTTGCGATGTAACAACGTTTCCTTTGCTGTCAAACTGTCTAGTTCCCGACTCTTGTTTTAACAGCCTTTCCCAAAGTCCATTTTGATTAATTGCCGCATTGCCAGAAGTTTTTTGCGATTCATCTGGTTCAAAAACATCGTCAATACCAAGACGCCGCTTAGCAATGGAATCAGCAAGAGCCAAACTTTCTGCCGATAAACCAGAGGTTTTTTTCACTTTAACTTTCCTCTGTAGGTTGAGGGGCGCGTCTTGATCTCATATTCCTTTTATATTCTTCTAGGTTTTCTACTCCTCTTTGGTATGCATCACTTAAAAAAGGCATTCCTGGTTCTCTTCGGTATAAAATTTCTTCTTTAGGAGTCTTGTCTTTTCTTCCTAATGCAGCCTCAGCGCCAGCAAGCGCAAGCTCTGCTTCACGTTGAGCAACTGCTCTTTGCTTTTCTGTTGCATCAGCAATGCTAATTCCTTTTCCTTTTAAGATACTGTTAACTAAGCTGCCAATTTCTTCTGCTTCAATTTTATTTTTTTCATTAAAAGCTATAGACCTTCTCATTGCATCTGGAAAATTCTCACGCAACCATGCATTAACCTCACTTCCAATCTCGCCTTCAGACAATCCAGCAACACGACCCATTAGGTCGTCTACTTCTTCATCGGTCATATTAGAAATTTTGGTATCAATATCTCTGTTATAAATGAAATCAACATAGTCACCTTGCCTAGATATAGCTTTAAGCTGCGCCCTTACTATAGCTTCAGCTCTTGTTTTTTCTGGCGTGTTAGTTGATCGCAATGCTATCTCAGTTTCTTGTTTAACTTGCACAATTCGAGCTGCATTAAAAAGCTTTCTACTTAAAGGGCTGCTAGCATCTGTTATAGATAATCCAAGCTCTTTTGCTTGAGCCATTTCCTCTTTGCTTAATGGGCCTACCTCGCTTTCTAACTTTGTAATTTCAAGACGGCCTTTTTCTAAAGTTTGCATTTTTGTTTCGTTATTTATAACAGCCTGCCCTAAGCCTTCTGCCTCAAAACGATTTACAAGCCTGTCGTATTCTGGGCTGTCTTTATCAACACTAGCCAATAAATTTTCAGCAACGCTAACGCGTTTTTCTCTTAGCTCTATATCTCTTTCAAGACCTGTTAGGTCAGTATTGTATTGAATAGATGCCGCCTCAGTTACGGCTGCGCCATTCTGTTTCATTTTGGCAAGCTGAGACTCAAGCGCTCCTTGAACTTTGGCTCTTTGCGCATACTCTTCATTAGTTAATGGAGTTGTATCATTAGCAAATTGTTGAAGCGCTTCTTCAGTTTTAAGAATAGACATTGCTGTATTAGTTTGCTGTTTCTTTTGAGTGGCTGCTCGTTGACCACCTACAGTTGTCATTCCCCTGGTAATTAATTGCCGAGACTTTTCGTTAGTATTGCCTGTCAACATGCCATCTAGGGTTGCATTAACCTCATTAAGCAACCGCATGTCGCCTTGCTCTTGAGCAACCTGAGACTTTCTTAAAAGCTCTAGTGTTATTTCCTCGGTATCTCTAACCTCAGCAGCTTCTCTTCTTTTTTCTGCGCCCAGCATCCCTAAGCCTATTGCACTTCCTGCTGCTGCAGAAAAGTTTGGCCTAGCTAACGCGCTTAATGTGCCGCTTCCTAATCTTAAATTTGCCATGACTTACTCCTAATTGCCGAATGGATTAATGTCGCTAAGAAAGTCTGAAAGCTCGTCAAACAAACCACCGCCTGACTTACTTTGCGCGCCAGCTGCTAAAACTCCAGCGCCTACATTGCCAATTAAATCTGACTGACCTATGCCAGATGCAAGCAGGGCTTCAATGCCTGACATTTTAGCCTCGCCAAATAAACCAGTACGGAATTGCTGTGTATTTTCCCGCAGCTTAGCAGCGTTTAACTGCTGTTGTAGCAAATTAAGATTGGCTGCTTCTGGCATCAAGGCTCCTTTTAATGCGCCAAGGGACTGTTGAAGCTCAGACGTTTCAAGAGACTCACGCCCAGCTAACAGCCCTAGTCCACCCTGAGCGTAGCCCATGCCAATGTCTTTCCTAGCCATCTCTAATGCTTGAAGCTGACTAGCAATGCCCCCTCCTAGCTGCGTAAACTGCTGCCCTAAAGCCCCAGCCTGCGCTTGCTCTGACTGTGCTTGCTGCATAGCTTGCAGCATAGCCATGTTTTGAGACTCTGATTGAGCTTTAGATAATGCTAGTTGCTCTGGCGTACCGCCATACATATTAGTTTGAACGCCTAACCTTCCCTGTGTAAGCAATCGCTCCTCAAGCTCTAGCCGGTTGCGCTCTTCTTCTGGTCGTTGTGCTGCCCGTATGCGCTCAAATACCTGCTGCTCTCGCTGGCCGAGAGGCATACCAGCTTGGCCCATAAAGTTCATGCCCTGGTTTAAGGCTTGCTCTGACGCGCTCATCATCTGACCATATTGAGCAATAGGCTGGTCAAATTCAGTGCGAGATCTTCCAATAAGATCAAGACCTAAATTACTAGCAAGCTGTGCACCCGAGGTTTCTCCGGTAACATCTTGTATAGCTCGGTTAAACATTTGTTGCTGGGTAGTTAGTGCTTGTCCGCCTAGATAACTATCTAAAGATCCACCAGCAGCAATGCTTGATGTGCCAAGATTTGATCTAACAGTAAAAGGCTGGAACTTTCCTTTATCATAAACGTCTTGAGCTATTGCATCAGCTTTGGTTTGTGCTGAAGTTCCAATACTTCCTAGTTTGTTATAAGCAGCATTAATTGCAGCCAAGCCAGCAATGTCACCAAAAAGTGAAGCAGACATTAGTAAGTCCCTCCGTCTATAGTGACCGTATCCGCGCTGCCAAGGTCAACAGTCACATTTCCTGTAATTGTCAACGCGGGAACTGTCACTGTCCCTGTAAAAGTAGGCGAGGCAATGTTGGCTTTTGTAGCCACCGCAGTTACGAGAGCATCAAACTCCGTATCAAACTCACTACCACGAATGATTTTATTGGTATCGCCAGAGGGCAACGTGTCCTTAGCGCCAAAGTTGGTTGTTTTGCTGTAGTCACTCATACTGTTTTACCCATTAACGCTAATAAATTAATTTCCTGAATAGATAGAATTGCGCCATTTATGTCTGACTCAATGCCAATTGTTACCGCTGTACCGTTACCACTTGCCTGAACAGACTGTCTTGTAATTAAGACTCCGCCGGTATATGTGCCAATGCCGTATTCTGACTGACCAAAAAGCGCTGTAGTCTGGTCGCCTACAGTAATCTCGTAGTTCTTAAATGCAGTTTCAAAATCGTAAGACCATTTAACAAACACAGTTCCGTCGTTCAAGCCAACAAACGTAGGGCGTATTTTTTTAAGTAGCTTAACTCTGCTTGGATCTCCAAATGTCAAAGCAGGACTAAAATACCTAAATCGGTAACTTGATGTATTGTCTGTGTAGCCATCATACTTGCCAACACCAGCAGTAGAGCCAATATACAATGTGCCATCTGTATGTCTTGCAAAAGACTTATGGATAATAGACGTCCACCTAGTCACTCTGTATGCATTATTTTCTAGCCTGCCTTTAAGATCAAAACAAAAAACAGTCTGCTGGCTAGGAAAACAAATTAAGTAAAAAGAGTTCTCAGGACTGTATATAGATGCAAGAGGCTCTGTTTCAGCTGAAATAACCTCAATCAATTCTGTCTTAACATTTATGCTAAGGTCAGATATGGGTAAAGATTTTTCTTGAATGGTTCTACCAAGACTGCGAAGGCCTGTATGAGATAAAAACAATACATCTGTACCAATTCCTTGTATTGAGTTTCTATCAACGCACCCTACTCCAGACACAGTATCGTTTAGCGTCATTGATGCCGGGCTAGTAGCTCCTGAGTAAACAAGAATGCTATGAGCGCCAAAGACAATTAGTAAATTGTTATGGGCTGCAAGTCCAACAACCTCGTCATACCCATCAGGCCATGCGTGGGCTACGTTAATTGAGCCGCTGCTTCCGCCGTTAAAGTCAACGCCATCAAGAAGGTCAGACCAGTAAACAGTCTGTGATTCATTTGCATTGTCTGTAATAAAGATCCGACCAAACGCCGCTATAGCCTCATTACACTTTAAAGTTGCATCTGTTGAATTGCCTTTTACCGTACTAAAAGTTCTAACGCCAGTAGCATTGTCATAAACTAAAGGATCAAAGCCGCGTTGAAAAAAGTAAGCTTTGTTATTAAAGTTAATAATCTTCCAATCATTAGCTGAAATCGAATAAGACCCTGGGGTTGCATCAACCAAGGTTGTTGTTCCTGTAATAATCTTGTTATTGCCAGTACTAAAAATAACCTCGTTGTTATCTTCATCGTAAAAATGATGAATTTTGTGCAGGTAGTCTGTACCCAAAACAGTTTTGTTTGTGGTTAAAACGTTAATTCCTTTTCGAGAAGCAATACGGCCACGCTTATCAATCACCGCATTATCTGCAATATCTGCAAATGACGGATCTTGTGCAATTGGAGAATCTTCTGTGTTTACCCCTTTAAATCCTGGGGCAATCAAGTCAATGCTTTGTAGTGGTTGTGCCATGACTGCTCCTATGGGGTGTAGAAAATTGTTTCTTCAGGATGCCGTTGCGCATCAAGAGCAATTGCATCTGATAAATACTTATCTGCAATAGCAAAGTATTCTGCTGTAGACGTTCCGCCGGTTTCACCACGTTCTCTTGCAAGCAAAGCTATAGCAAGGTGAATAACAGGCTGACTAGGAATAGCTAGGTTGTCTGTATTGTCGCTTAGGGCAACATTCCTAATTACTGTCTTTGCTTTTAAACTATAGACACCATCAGGCTTTGGATATACTTCAATCTGAGCATCGCCATTAGAGTCAACTCCTGCGTAAGTGTAATACTCAGGCGCACCCGATGCCGTGTTTTGAATAAAGAACTTATCATCAAACCAGCTTTGAGTTTGATACGTCATTTCTAGGTTGGAGGTGTCATTAATAAGTCTTATTAGCTTACCCTTGCTGCCTGTTCCTGTTAGTGAATAAGTATAGTCATCAGCAGCTGTTGTGATTGTAAGGCGAGTTCGGAGTGCCGACCAATCCCAAGCAGACTCAACCATATCTTTGGCATCATTAACAAAATCACTAGCCATTATGCTGTAGGTATCATTATCAACAGATGGCACAGTGTCCTCTCGCAAGCGGCGAAGCACATTATTAACCAGATCTAAATATGTCATGTAAACATCCCACCTGAATTTCGTTTAATAATTTCATCAAGTTGTTTTTCTGGACTAAATAACTCAAGCTCAGCTAAATAGTCTTTATTTGTAAAGTTTACGTCTTGTGGAGTTGGGGGATTAAAATCAAATTTATATTTAGTTTTCTGCGCTGCAGGAGGAGTAAAGCCGTCGCCGCTCGCAGCAGCCCCAAGACCTATTCCTTTAAACAAATTTAATACGTCACCCTCTCCGCCTCCGCCGTCGCCAGGATCTTTAGATCCTCCCTCGGTGTCTTTTGTTGCAAGGCTTTCTACTGAAAGTTCGGTGCCTCCACCGTCTTTGTCATTGCCTGCGCCAAGCTCAGGTTCTTTTTCTTTTGCTTCAGACTCTGAATCTTTTCCATTAATAATTTGATCAATAGTCTCACCATCCTTGGTAGGGTTGTTTAATATTTCTAGCTCTTCTTCTGTATCATCTTTGGTATTTAAATCTTGATTTGCCTCTTCTCCTCCGTCTCCATCTCCGTCACTTCCGTCTCCGTTACTTCCGTCACCATCTCCGTCTTCGTCACTTCCGTCACCGTCTCCATCTCCGTCACCGTCACCGTCACTATCATCCCCACTGCTGCCATCATCGTCCTTAGTGGTGTCAGCTAAGGCAGAGTCTTCTGTGTCTTTGTTAATCCCTGCATTGTTGGCTACATTTTCAGCAGTATCTTTTTCTAGCTGCTCTGCTAAATCATCGTCCTTTTCTTGCTCCGTTTCTTTGCTGCTGTTTTCTGCATCTTTTTGTTGCTCTGCGGCTTGATCTTTTGCTCTTTCTTCTGCCGCATTTGCTGCTTTGTTTTCTCTGTCTGTGTCAACTTCAATTTGCGGAACGCAGCTTCCATCAGGATATGAATATCCAGAAGGGCAAAATGACATAGTCCAATTATCTGAGGTTATTTCTTTGTTGTCTTTATCTTTTTCTGCCTCAGTATCCTTGTCTTTTTGCTCTGCCTCAGCAGCGTCTTTATCTTTTTCTGCTTCAGAATCTTTATCTTTTTGCTCTGCCTCAGATTTTTCTTTATCTTTTGCTTCTGGCTCTGCGGCGCTGTCCTTTTCTTTTTGCTCTGTTTCAGCAGCGTCTTTATTTTTTTGCTCTGCAACAGCAGCGTCTTTTGTTAGTTGTTCTGCTGTGTCAACGCTATCATCGCCACCATCATCATCGTCATTATCATTATCGTCGCTACTATCATCATTATTATCAGCACCATCATCGTCATCGTCTTTAGAGACGTACTCTGATTCAACAGAGTTTAATACTGAAGATTTGTATTCATTCCAACCATCAAGATCTGACAAAAATTCATCATCAAAATCTTTTAACGCGTCAACAGCTTCTTTTCCTGATCCAACTGCTTCTAACAATTCTTGCCATTTTTCAGCTTCTTCTTGCCGATAAATTCTGTCTATATCGTCTGAGCCTTGCTCGGTTTGATAGTAATCATTTAAAAGAGTGTTAAATAAATTAGTTACAAAATTTCGCCACTCAGATGCATTATCAAAATCTTTTGGCCCAGTTGTACCTTCCTCGTAAAACCAAGACATCACTTAGACCCCTTCAACGCAAGCAGCTTGTCAGCGCCACGAATACCAAAGGATGCAGATACAGCCATGAATAACAAGTACTGATACCAATCAGGTAGCCTTGTTAGCTCTTCAAAGGCAAGACCAATACGGTCTAGTACTTCCAGGTCATTCATTCCTATACCCCACATAAGCGCCACTATGGGCGCACTAAGCAACAACGTAAACCATTCGTCTTTCCATGAGGTAGCACTGGCAGACGCCATAAGCTGTTCCCAGGAAGCTGTGTTTCTAATAACCTCTAGCTTAGCCTCGTGTATGGCGCTTTTCTCTTCAGCTTTGTTCTTGAGTAACTGCCCAAGCAAAGAAGTAATTGGAGATATAAGTGCTTGCCACATACGCTACCTCAACAAATACCCAAGCCCAGAAGCAACCGCAGCTAACACAAGCCAAACCAAACGCTCACCCGCTTTTACTGATTGAGTGTTTGTAAGCACTGTGTTGTTTAACTGCTGCAAGTCTTCCTCTTGGTCGTCTAATCTTTTTTCGTGTCGATCCATGCGTTTAAACAAAGATAAAAGTTGTTCCTCAACACGAGCAATTTGAGATACAGCCTCAGTTAGTTTGTCTAACTTTTGCTCAATTCGGTCAAGCCTATGTCCTTCTGACACATCCATTACTCTTATTCTTTAGGCCAAGAGGCAAACGGTGAAGGATTATCTTCAGTGTTTTCTAGCAACTCTACAAAGGCAGCATGAGTATTCACAGCATTAACCTGAGTCTCTAAAGAGTTAGAATAAGAACGCACAGCAGCCCTGTAAGTAAGCACGTCAGCAGGGATAGCAACGTCAGTTTCAGCCTTTCGTACAACGTACCAATCAGTAGGAGCCAGCAAACTTCCTGCCTCTGCTTTGACCTTGGCGCACTCTTGAGATTTCAGACCCAGAGTCACAACTTGATCTCCAAGCTGGTCAAGCATCGGCTCGCCGTCTTCGTCTACTTCGTGTACGTCATCAAGTGCTTTCGGTATGTCTGCCGCCCAGTAGAACCGTGAGTCAAACGGAGCAGGGTCATCTACCCACACAAGGCCAGCCGCAGTCTTCTCTTCCTCTGACCATGATCCCCAGTTAGTTGGGTGTTTAATTCCATCATCATTCGTCCAGCTTCTGCCTTCGCGGATGACTGTAGTGTTATATGTCCATGCCATTGTTATTACCTCGCGTTGGCGTATTTGAAGGGCATCTCAGCGAATGCCATGTAGAGATAAGTGCCACTACTTGTGTTTAGAGCGGTACCACCAGCAATCCTTAATTTAAATCCGTTGCTTACAATATCTAACAGCGCTGAACCAGCAGGGTTTTCGGCATCAGATGTGCTTGGATACAGAGTATTATCAACATAGTTATAGGGGTCGCGGGATGTGTCATACATTAGCCAATCCACCGCTGAGTCAGTACGCTTAAGCATCACAAAAGCTGGCCTAAACCCTGTGTAGATAAACGGGCCGTCTGCGCTTCCGTTGCCTGTGTAGCTACCGAACTTGCTGAAACCTTCGACGCTGTGGAAGCAGTAGGCTACAAAGTTCTTCGTATTTCCGTTCGTTTGAGAATTGCTAGTTACAGTAATTACACTGGAAGTTGGGCCACTGCCCCAGAGACCTGCGTATCCTGACCCATTAGTACCGTCTAAAAGTAAATAATGACCGCTGGCAAGTTGGTTGCTATCCACAAGCCAAGAAGTGCCGGAGTCAGTTCTATTTTTAATAATATAGAACTCAGGAGTTTTAGATAAGCCGTGGCCTATTGTTGTAGTTGAAGCCCCATCACCCGTATAGGTAACAATGCTAAAACCAGCATCAGTATTAGCTGACACGGTAGATGTAACAGTGCCGTCTGTGTTGCTTACGCCTGAGCCGCTAGCTTTCCAGTTCCATGCGGCATAGGTTTCGCTTGAAGCGTTCCACCAAGAGCTAGAAGAGTTTAAACTAAACCCATCAGAGTCAAAGGAAGCAAACTGACCGCTATTGGCAGAGTCTCCGCTTGTTTGGTTACACGCCAAAGATACAGATGTACCCCTTAGCACATCTACCCACACATGATCTCTTGCGACACTTCTATTCTTTAGCCAAACTAAATCAGGCTGAAAGCCAACGCCTGTAATGTTGTTGGTGCTACCGTTACCCGTGTACAGCTTAGTATTAAAGTGGTCTTGTGGGCTTGCGTCTAAGGCAGGGTCAATAGCCGCCACAGGATCAGGCAGGTTAGCCGTACATAGGGCTAGGTAGCCTGCTGGTGGACTGTAGTAGAAGTCACCGAGTCCGTTGGCGTCTGTGTTGCCTTGTGCTGTTTTGTTTCCAGCAAAGCTGGAGTCTTGACCAAAATTTACAACAGTCTGATTATTCCACTCGCCAGTTATGGGGTACAAAGTAACGTCTGACGGAATATCTACAGTGCTTCCTGTCTGTGTTTGTTGTGTTCCGTTTAAATTAAAGGTCATTTCATTGTTATCACAATCTACCTGAACCTGCACAACTGTACCCGCAGTCAGTCCAGAGTGGCTTCCCTGCTCGACCCCTGCTTCAACAAAAACCTGACTTCCAGAACCTCCATGATCGTTTATAAGATAGGTAGATGTAGCGCCTGTAGCGTAGCTTGAATATTGAGGATTAGTCGTAACGCCTGCTGAGTTGTAGCGCCAAGGCGATACGCCTAAAGCACTTTCTAGGAGCAAAACCTCAAACACCCACTTTCCTGTTTTTGGCAATGGGATCGTAGAATATCCCCACGCATAAGTACCTGCGGGATTAACAAATTTAAGATTTCCTTCACTATAAGACGGGTTTGTGCTGACGCCAGAAATAGGATTCAACGTAGCCCAGTTATTCGTCGGGCTGTCCAGCATCCAATCAGTAGACGCTACGTTTGTGTCAGTCCAGTTGTTTCCTTGACCGGAAGCATCAATAGGGTCGGTAGCCCTAGTAGCAAAGTCTAAATAGAAATCCTGACTGCCATAGCTACCTTCGTACTTCTTAGGTACCCATGTATCTGCCTTGGTTTCGCCAAAACTTGTGGGCGCTAATTGTGAACCACTAATGTAATTAACTTCAGCTAGATAGAAATCAGCAAGGAGTCCTTGGTTGTAAGCATTTTTGCCTATATCCTGCACATCAGTAGTGCCACTGCGACTACCCAATCCTTGGGCTGGATAATTAGCAGTAACAAAATCAGTTTGTTGTTCGCCGTTGACATATATTTTAATTCTGTCTGATGCTGTCCCTTGAGACGAGTCATATGCCACAACAAGGTGATACCAAGCAGACGGATCACGGAACTGCTTGGAGGTAACTACTTGAAAATTTATACCACCGTTCCACTGGTACACGTTTAGTCTCTGGTTAGTGGCATCCAGATAGATAAGAAATTCTCTAGTACCTGAAAGACCCGCACTAAATAAGAACCCTCCACCAACACCAAATGAAGTAGTTGCTAAAGTTGTTTTTATCCAAGCACTCCATGTAAATGTATCCGCATTACTGCTAGACGATGGTGTTCTTGAGTAAAAATCACCAGAGACTAAACGCGCAGAGTTGTCTATCTTATACGGATAGAAGCCCGATGAGTACATCCATTGTTGTGAACCTACTGGCCCTGACATAGCTTATCCTTAACTAAACGCGAGTTGGGGAGCGCCAAGCAAGATGCGGCCTGATGCGGCTACAACGTAAGGCACAATGTCTGTAGTGCTTGCGGCAGAAGACAAGGTAAGCCCTGCTCCATTAGCAGTCTCGTAGTCAGTACCAAGAGACACCGTTCGTCCACCAGTACCGTCTTGGATAAACACGATAAATCCAGACTGACCTATAATCTCTGTGCTTGGGTTAACCAGAGTCACGTTACCTGTTAGCGTCAGTACAAAGTTTTGATTAGCACTAAAGTCCAGCGTTACATTGCCAGTGTTGCTTGTGTCGGTGTTAGTACTAGCAGTTGCGGTTGTAAATGTACCTGCTGTAAATGTGCCTGCAGCGGCTGTAGAGCCACCAATAACAACGCCGTCTGCTGTACCACCGTTAATGTCAGCAGTAGGGATTGTAACCGTACCCGTAAAGGTTGGTGAGGCAACAGCAGCCTTAGCATCTAGCTGGGTTTGAATAGCAGAGGTAACACCGTCAACGTAGTTAAGTTCTGCTGTAGTAGCTGTAACACCATCTAGGATATTCAATTCCGCTGCGGTACTTGTTACACCATCAAGAATGTTTAATTCTGCTGTAGTACTTGTTACTCCGTCTAGCAGGTTGATTTCTGTTGCGGTTGCAGTAACTGCAACATCTTCATTTATTTTAGGAGAGGTAAGAGTTTTGTTTGTAAGCGTGTCGGTTGTTGCTTTACCAACCAGAGTATCTGTAGCGGGCGGCAGGGTTAGCGTTACATTGCCGCTATATGCGCTGTGAGCAGATGACTGAAGCTGTGTGTAGTGAGCATTGCTGGATTCGCAATAAAACTTTACGTTAGATACTGAGCCAGCGTTCTTCAGAACAATCTCGCCTGATTGAATATCTACGTTGCCGTCTAGCCGTACAAGGCCGCTACCGTTTGGTGTTAGTGCAATGTTTCCGTTAGATACACTAACAATCGCATTGCCGTTTACGTCTAGGTCACCGCCTAGCTGTGGGGTCGTGTCTTGGACAACATTTGAAATACCACTGCCGCTAACAACTGAAGCATCAACATAAGCCTTAACTGACTGTTGACTAGGAATAGATGTAGCAGAGTTGCTAGACATATTGTCTTCATCAACAAAGGCCGTAACACCGTCCAATACATTTAACTCGGTAGCCGTTGATGTAACGCCGTCTAGTATATTTAGTTCAGCAGCAGTACTTGTAACGCCATCTAAAATGTTTAGTTCTGCTGTTGTAGAGGTAACCCCATCAAGGATATTTAACTCAGCTGTTGTGCTGGTAACCCCATCCAAAATGTTAAGCTCTGCTGCTGTAGACGTAACGCCATCCAAGATATTCAACTCGGCGGCTGTGCTGGTTACTCCGTCAAGGATGTTTAACTCAGCAGTAGTAGATGTCACTCCATCCAGAATATTCAATTCCGCAGTCGTAGAAGTAACACCATCAAGAATATTTAATTCTACGGCGGTTGAAGTCACGCCATCCAGAATGTTTAGCTCGGCAGTAGTGGACGTTACTCCGTCCAAAATGTTTAATTCTGCGGGTGTTGCGGTAACAGCAGTCCCTCCAATAGAAAGGCTGCTTGGATTTGAACCCACCTCAATAACAGCGCCGCTACCGTTCTCTGTGTACAGACGCCTGTTAGTCAGATCAATCGCTGGTTCGCCTTGGACTAAATCACTAGCTGCAGGCGCACCTGATCCGTTTTTAAGTTTAATAGTGGTTGCCATGAACTACTCCAAGAAGAACACGAAACAAAAGGGAAAGGGGGCCGAAGCCCCCGTGTAGATTAAGCAGATGGTACTGCCAGTACAAAGCCTGCCTCTGGGCGGTATACCTGAACACCGTAAAGGGTGTCTGCGGTGTACAGCGTAGAGAGGTATTCTTGCTTGTACTGAGTCTGCGAACGCACACCCAATTGCTCTGCCATTACAACAGCTTCGTTGTGGAACAACAGGGCAGCGCGAGTGTCAACGCTAGAAGCAGTGTTGTCGCCAGCAGCTTCAATGGTTCGGCAGTTGGCAGAAACGTAAACGTCTACACCATACAGGTTACCAATAAGTCCGCTATTGACTGACTGCCCGCTTACAAAGTCAGAAGACACATACCGATCAATACCCATAATCGCATTGCGCGTTGCAGGGGGAATGATCAAGTTACGATTTTCCATCGGCACATTGTTGTCATCCATTTTCTGGATCATGTCACGGAAGAAAGCATCCGTAAACTCGTCACTAGCTACTAGAGTGTCATCAGTGTACTGAGTAGTAGTTCCGCCATCGTTGAAAAAACAACCACTGTGCTGGTAATCAGTAGCAGCAGGGCTAAATACAATAGCGCCACCATCACCAAAACCAGTACCAGCTAAGTGAAGATCGTTATCAACTTGCACAGCCAAAGAGTAGCCAGCGTCTTCAGTGTAGAACTGACGCAAAGATCCAAGAGCTTGAACCTCTACAATGTCCTCAATCAAACGCGAGTATTCAAAGTGACGGTTAATAGTAACTGTCAACTCTGACTCAGTGTTAGCAATGATTGTTACAGCAGTATCAGCTGCTTTAGCATTTGCATCGCCGCGAGTAGGCTTGGGAATGTGAATAACGTCACCTTTCTTGCCATTCATAGCAATACGCTTGACAAGAGGAGCCATCTTCAGGTTCTTTTGATAGGCAGCAATAATTTCATCTGACCAAATTTCTGGTACAAACGTTGCTGCTTCGGTTAATGCGGTATTACCACCCGCGCCAGGATATGTTGCAGTAGCCATAGTAGTTCTCCGTTAGACTATTTTACTCGACCCTCCGCGTATGCTCTTAAAATTTCATCTGATAAGGACGCATAACGTTCGGGGTCAGTTTTCATAAGTTTAATAATGTCAGCCCGACGATAAACTTTCTTTCTTGATCCTTCAGCTGAGCCTCTAGTGTTGCCTGTTGCTGCTGACTTTACTGCATTCTTACGATTCAAGCGTTCTGCTTTAGCTGTTTCTTGAACGATACTAGAGCGTTCACTCCACAACGTAAACAATTCGCTTGCAGCATCGTAGTCATACTGCTGGTCAGCTTGAACAAACAACTTTGTTCTAACCTTTGATCCCTTAATCCATTCGGCAAACTTAGGGTCTTCCAGAACTTGATCCATATTTGGGTGGTCGGATCGTAATTGAGCAAGAGTGGCCTGTTGCTTGTACTGTTTGTTGTACGTTTCTGCTTCTTTAATTTTAGGGTGGTTTTCTATAGCTCTATTTACAGCGCTTTGCGGATCAACAAAAAAATCAACATCACTGTTGTCATCTTCTTGCTGTGTTTGAGGTGCTTGTTTTCCGTCGAGTTCTGTCTGAATGTAGCTATCAACAACTTTTCTAAGTTCGCCTACTTCCGTACTCTGTTTGCCTGAAAACTTTTCAAGCTCTTGGTTCATCTGTACAAGTTCCTCTACAGACTTACCACGGTACTTTTCTGGAACATTAGATTCTTCAGGTATGTCCTCTTTAGGACTCTCAAGAACCTCTTCAGCTATTACCTCAGAAGTTTGTGTCTCTTCTTCATTTTGACGCTCATCAATGATTGTTGCTCTTGACATCATTTAAACCTATTCCGCCTAATGGTTATGGAATTAATGGGATTGACTCTTTTCGCGCTGAGCTTCCCGTCCTTTTTGCCCCGCCTTTTCATGCTCTCGTACCCACTTCATGTGCCTTCCAGGAAAATCTCCTGTAGACCCATCTAGTACAAAATTTGACGCTGAGACAATTTTTGTAGCAACGGCACCACATTTGCACCTACTAGTTGTAGTCCCGTTTTTTACAAACTCTTCAAATATATGGCCTTCTTTGCAGCGAAAGTCAAATATCTTATACATCTTCTTTGCCTAGCTCTTCAAAGTTAGTGCTTATAGTTGATTCAAGATTTAGCATATGAGCTAAAACCATTAACTGCCCTTTGCGAATATACAAATCATTTGAATCTTTTGTTGCTTCAACACTATTAATTGCTAGAGCGTTCTGCCTTAACTCTTCGATTAACTGCTTCCAACCATCAGTCATAAACAGGTCAAAGAATTTGTTGTAGTACTCTTCTACTTCTTTATCTATTGAGGCCATAAGGTTATCTCTAGTTAAGTTTTCTTTTTACGCCTCCTTCCAGAGGCGGTTACATCATGCTTGATCTTAGCAGGTCCAGTTTTCTTGGACTTAGATCTTGCTTTTTCAGCAGCAGTCATTTTTGCTGCTACCTTCTTAGGGCGACAAGACGGATAAGGTCGTTTGGATTTCTTTGCAGACCTTCTGCCACAAGGCTTTCCGGTCTTTACGTCAATCCACTCTTCCTTAAACCACTTTGTTAAACCCTTTTTAGGTTTAGGCATAAGTTCCGCCGCGTTTTTTGTATTCCTTTACAAGCCATGCATTAGCATAGGCGCTAGGATATACATCAAACTTCTTTTTAGCCGCAGCCTTAACCCTTGAGTAAAGAGCTTTATTCTTTACGTTGCTGGGTATAGACCCCTTTGCTTTCTTCTTAAGAGCCATTACTTTTTTACTGGCTTCTTTTTCTTTTTAGGTTTTGATTTATACGCACCTGTTCCGTAACCCATTGCAATCTCCTTACTTTTTGCCTTTATGAACCTTTTGGACAGGAAAATCAACTGACTGTGAAGATCCTTTATGAGCTTTATAACCACCCGAAGGGTTTTTCATTAGCTTAAAACTCTTACCATTCTTCATCCAGTGATATCCATCAGGAGCTTTTACTTTCACTTTCGCTCTCCTTTATATATTTGTGAAGCGCATATTGACGTTTGCAAGCATGGCATACACCACACGCAATAAACCCTTTTGGTGATTCTTTGGGCTTTCTACACGACCAGTATGATTTACGCAACTCTTTTGGCATTGCGTAATAAACACCAAGGCTTCTTTCTAATGGCGTTTTGCTCATGTAATCAAACGGAGCAGCCCATATTGGCTTAGCCTGTTTGTTTATAAACAGTGAACTAAAAACTCCGTAAGCCTCTGCGCTTTCTTCTTTGCTCATATTGTAATCGCCAGTAAAAACAGCAGCTACAGGATCGACCATAGTTGAAACAATTCTTCCAGCCTGAAATAGAGCTAACGACATATCACGACCGCCAGGGTATTTATTCTTGTATGAGTATGTGCAAGATGAAAATTCAAACTCTCTTTGATTATCCTTTAGCCAATTGATGCTTTTATAAATAGCTTCGCCTTCTGCTTTATATCTATTTTCTGAGTTATCAAGGTGGATAGAATGTATATGAACTTTATGCTGAGTATGCTCCAGCAAACTCCAAGCAAGAGAAACGCTGTCCATGCCGCCAGAATACATAACAATAACTGTGTCATTTTTTCTGGTTAAGAGCCTATGGTACTTAAGTGCGGTATAAATAGACTCTTTCGTTTTTAGCTTGTATTTGTCTTCTAACGCCATTCCCACTCCTTAATTGATTGCTTCTATCGTATACACCTTGGTTATTGAAATTACCCACTGTTGCGGGATTACTAACTCTGCATCACCCTCTATAATTTTATTATCTTCAATTAACATGTGGGGGCAAATTATTAACTTCTTTTCGTCGTTTAGCAAAATGGTGCCACAAGAAACAGCGGTAGCTACTTTAATTTTAGTTAGCTCTTCTATCTCTCGCCAGCCCACATTAGAACCGCCTTGAGCATCTTTCCAAACTACACAATATAAATCTACCATTTAACTTTATCAGCCCAATAGGCAGCAGAGCATTTTCCTTTAGCAATGTTTTTAGCGTGTCTAGCTTTAAACGACTTACGCCTAGCTTTATCTTTGGCACTGCTAGGATTTTTACCTGCACCGCTAACTCCTTGCTGACCAAATCTAATTGTTTTAATTGAGCCGTCAGCACATTTAGCTACAACTACATGAGACTTCTTAGGATGATTAGGAGTCCTCTTTGGTTTGTTGTACCCGCTTACTCCCGCTCGATCCAGCCTTGGATCTTTTTTCTTTGTCATTAAATCTGTCCTCCAAATCCTTTAGGCGGGACTTGAGGATTTTCAATTCCGCTGTTTGGTCTTGAAATGCTGCGTTGATCTGGCTCAGCAGGTTGTTGATTTCTGTTTGTGTCATTAACATTTTTTGACTTCCCCTCCATTTCTCGTTCTTTCAAAAGCCTATCAGCTATCTTAAGTCTGCGATCAAACTCTTTATCGTCAGCATCTCCTACCTGAAGATTTTTGGTAACCGCTTGAATTCTATCAATCTCAAGCTCTTGAGGTGCAATTTCGGTTTCAACAGCAATCTTCGCAGCCCTTGCTTGGGACTCTGCTGCCTGACCATTCAACGCATTTGTTTGACTTTGCTGAAGCTCTAGCTGGGTTTGCTGAGCCATTGTGGCTAGCTGTTGCGCTTGCGGGTTTGGCTGAGAAGCTTGCTGCATGGTAGCAATTAACTCTTCCCGATTGCTTAGGTTCATGTTGTCGATAATGCTTTGAATTAAAACCGGATACATGGGGCTGTCTTGCTTCATTGTTTGTAGTAACTGAACTAACTGAGTTACCTCATACTCCCTAGCAATAATGCCAAGCGTACTAGTAGCTGTAAATTTGTAGTCGGCAACAGGGTATTCTTCTGGATCGAACTGCATATACCTATGCGCTGCCTTAGTTACAAACGGCAAAAGAAAAGATTGTTGAAAGTTTATAAGGGTGCGCTTATGTCTCTTAATAATTGCACCGAGAGACATAGAGATCCCAGCAGCAGTACTTTCACCATTGACCTGTCCAGCGATCCCTGCTGAGTCCACAGCGCCTGTCGCTTGTTGTACCATCTGCTGAAGGCTTGCAGCCTGAGCAAAAGTAATTTGCCCAACTTCTCCAAATTTGAATGGCTGTAAAACTTCACGAGGGTCTCCATTGGTCAAAATTATCTTGCCCGGTCTAACCTCTGG
>Ga0208434_1000167_pt1 | contig 36349 bp, 26 predicted proteins | sample 13_taG_FD_184086 | JGI IMG/M metagenome (GOLD analysis project Ga0208434, IMG submission 184086) | Marine viral communities from the Subarctic Pacific Ocean - 13_ETSP_OMZ_AT15268 metaG (SPAdes) (version 2) | ecosystem: Environmental > Aquatic > Marine > Oceanic | place: Pacific Ocean | collected... | reverse complement strand
TCCAAATCGTCGAACAAACAAATCGTGAGGCCACCCTCGAACGTGAGGTTACTATCAATACAGCCCAAGCCAACGCTTGGAAGAAGGAGTACGATAAAATCAAAGACCAGTATCAGGGCTTGTACGATGACAACGTAGGATTCAAGCGTGAGGTTGCTGACCTCAAAGCTCAGGTGAACGCCCTCGAACAACCAGAGCAACCTACCATGCCCGTCATCCCCAAGGCGGTAGCCATCGCCATCTTCCGTGAAGGTGTGCAACGCGGGGTGGAAGCCGCATGCGCCGAGCTTGAGGGTCAGAGAATCGAGGTAAGTGAGAATGAATACTGCGGAAACTTCGAGGTGAGCTTCAACAAAGAGATTGACCTCGACGACGAGCTTGACCTTGACTGGATGCGTGGCAAGGTGGGCGACTACTCCGAAGAGACCGTCATTGATGCACTCGGCAACCTGTGTGCAGACAAGAAGTTCGAGTGCCGTATCCACGGAGTTGATGACCAAGAAGAAAAGAAGAATGACTGACGAACACATGGAACACCTTGCCATGTGCATCGATAACAAGATGCAGGCATACGAGCTATACCGAAGGCCTCACGACAAGATGATGCTTGAGTGTATGCTCAGAGACTACGAAGCAAAACAAAAACTAATGATGCAAAATGAAAAACTTAAAGAGATACAGAGTCCGTTTTCACCTCGCCAAGGGTGACAACTTCATGCAATGGCAGGTGTTTGACAAGCAGAACAACATCAAGGAGTACCACGATCCTGAGACGCGCAGTATCATCATGCGTAACTGCATGCTAGGCAATCAACCCGCCACTGCACAAAAAATTTTCAACGGAGACAATAAAACAGTTTGCGCTTGGGTTGCATGTGAGGAGGTTGTTGTCGTAGATTCGGTGCCCTCTTTGAATCGCATGGAGCACTACAAGTACAACCCACGAAAGAATCCGCACTGGTTTACAGACAATACAAACAACGCTGATGGCAGAAAATTAAAAATCATGGTAACCAACAAACGAAAAGTGTATGGATAAATACATGAGGTTTCTTCGCAACCTATCTAAAGGCGAAGGCGGAAGCGCCCGATCAAGACGCAGACTAATGGAACGTGAACTACAAAAACTAAAACAACATGACGGAACAGGAAGTGATGGAGTGGATGGAGAAGTATCTCGTCGGGACGAAGGCGGAGACGTCGGCCCTCGGGATGATAAAGGCTGACATCGATGAGCAGGGGTTTGAAACCTGGCTTGAGTTGCCACCCGAAACTATTGTTCACACGTACTTGGAGGTGTCAGAAGAAATCTCACAAGAGCTCGTGGATAGTTTCACCACCATGTTCGCACAAGAACAAGACCTAGAACAACTAGGCGTTGAGCAGAACTTTACGCTCGATCCCACGGAATGTGTAACCGCTATGCGTAATGGCATGACCGACATCATGCGGTCTTTGCTGTATTACATCGACGTTCAGCGCATGGCAAATGCTCTAATTCATGAAGACTGATATTGAACAGATACTAAACAACATACGTATTGCCTACGAGTACGAGGTGGGTGAGTACCTTGAGCCCGACAACAGGCGAAGAGAAAAAGTAGAGCTACGCAACGCTCTCGTCAATGCCGCTCGTCCATACGGGACAACTAGGCAGCTTGCCTTGATGGTGGGAAAAACCAACCATACAACCGCTATCCACATTTGTCGTGAGCACGAGGTGTACTACAACTACTCTCCGAAGTATCGACAGAACTACGCAGTCGCATTAGATGTGGTTGAGAAGTTCGCAAGGAGACACCAGCTACTTCCTAGAGTTAACGGGCAGGGTAGGACCTTGTCCTCTTACGAGCACGAGATCGAGTCGATAAACAAAACCATATTAGCACTACAAAAAAGACGAGATGGCTTCATTGAATGCTTGGATTCCAAGAGGAAAATGGCTATCTTGCACAAAGAATCAACAATTTAATACATGTCTAATTACAAGTTTAAGACCACGAACATCCGTGGCAAGCAGTACGTTGAAGTCAACGAACGCATCAAGTTCTTCCGACAGGAGGACCAGTACAAAGGGTGGGGCATACACACCGACATCAACATGCTAGATGGTGACCAGTGCCTATGCAAATGCACTATCGTCAATGAAGCAGGCGAAGTAATGTCGCAAGGCCATGCCCACGAAGTCAAGTCATCATCCAACATCAACAAGACAAGTCATGTCGAAAACTGTGAGACCTCAGCCGTGGGACGAGCTCTTGCCATGCTCGGAATCGGAATCGACACTTCTATTGCGTCGTCTAACGAAGTCGAGGAGGCCATTGCAAAACAGCAGGAGCTTGTTGACAACCCTCAGGTTCAGAAACTTGCCAAGAAGCTCGACGCCCCCGTCGAGAACATCATGGACAAGGCGGTAGGATACATCAAGTCATCTACCGACAAGACCAAAGCGTTTGCGGCCATCACGAAGAAGTATGGTGATCAGCTTTCAGAGAAGCAGGTAGCAGGTCTCAAGAAGTTCGTGCGATGAACATGCGCGACAGGTTGACGGAGAGTGTGGGCAAGCCCCACCTCTCTTACTCATCCCTCAAGTATGCACTTGGAGACATGCGTCTCTGGGAGATGTACATGCGAGGGCAGCTAAAGAAAGAGTCACAAGCCCTGACCTTTGGCTCATTGTATGACATGATGCTATTTGAACCAGACAATGTTAGAGACCGCTTCTATTGCCTTGACGATTCTGATATCGTTGCTACTATTGGTGGCCGCAATCCTAGAAACACGAAGAAGTATCGTGAATGGAAAGAAGAATCTCTCCAAACGACGCAGAACGCGGACAAGGAGCTGGTTAGCACGGAGGAATGGAAAACAGCGGAAGAGATGATCGAACGACTCAAAGTGAGCGGCTTGTATGACAAGCGATTTGCTGGGGGTAAGTATCAGGTAGAGTTCAATGTTGACCTCGATGGTGTACCATTGAAGGGATTTTTGGACTGCCTGCAAGACGACTGCATCATTGACTCCAAGTCTTCCCGTGGTGTTAACAAGTTTAAGTGGGACGTAAACGGTTGGAGCTATGACATTCAAGCGTACATTTACACCAAGGTCTTTGACATCAAAGACTTCTACTGGGTCGTGCAAGAGAAGACATTCCCATACTTCCCCGCCGACGTCAAGTGCTCAGAAGAAACTCTCTTCAAAGGAGAGATGAAGTTTCACGAAGCCTTAGAGAACATCAAAGCATGGCTCGATGGCGACAGACAATCAGAAAAACACTATGCAGAGTTTATTGTATAAATCATGGAAGGTGGTTTGGTACACCACCGTATTCCTTTCATTTCATTACACCATAACTAATTTTTTATTCTCATGAGCGATAAGCAATATGATTCAGTCCTCGTTGGATACGTGGACGAACCTCGCTACTACGAAGGCGAGCTCGGTAACTGGAGTTTCAGCATGACTGTTGACGAACTTCAAGATGTCATCAACAACTACTCCTCCAAGGTCCAAGAGGACGGCAAAGGAGGTAAGGCCTACTTTAAGCTCTTCATGAGCAAGAACGGCAAGGCCTGTTGTTCAGTGTACAACCCTCACAGCGAGGCTGCCAAGGCACGACGTGCCGAAAAGAAAGCCAAGCAAGCTGAGGCGGTAGGGGATGACCTCCCCTTCTAAGGCTCCTATCTACTACATGAACGCTCGTGTCGCCTTCAAGAAACGGAAGGTTGTACACGAGCGTGTCGTGTGGATAGTATCCGTCTTTGACGATCCGAATGACATACGCAATTACGATTCCAAAACAATGTCACGCCTACAAACAGAGCTGTACGGCAAAAACTCCAAGTCTGAAAAGCAAGTTATCATTCGGGAAATCATAGACAAAAAGTTTGTATCACACTCAACACTTTCGTTAGATGAACACAGAAAGCAAAATAAAATCGAAGTGTAAGAAGCTAGAAGCCCTGCTGCTTGAGAAGAACGCCAAGTATGGCGACGCTTCGATTGAACCTCTTAATATCTTCTCCAAGTGTAATGCTGTTTCCAGCATCAAGGCGCGTATAGACGATAAGCTTAAGCGCATAATGAATGCAGGCCCAATAGATGACACAGAAGACACCCTGCAAGACCTAGCAGGATACCTAATACTCTTAATGATCGCCCAAGACAATGCAAGTAACGATATTCAAAAACGTCTTCGACAAGACAACACCACACTACATCCCACTACAACAAGCGTTGGAAAGGATTCAGATTGGGAAGTCCAGTACGCTAGTATCTGAAGTCAGGGATGGCGACAAAGAGAAAAAGAAGGAGCTCCCCGTTGTTTGTTTCAGCGGGGAGTTTTCGTCGCGTTCCGATGACGCGCTCTTCGAGCATTCGGGACTTGTTGTTCTGGACTTTGACCACGTTGACGTTGACTCGACCAAGACGTCCCTTGCCACGGATGATTTCATTCATTCATGCTGGACTTCGCCTAGCGGAAACGGCGTCAAGGCGATTGTCAAGATCACGAACCCCGAACGACACAGGGATCACTTCCGAGCTCTCATCAAGTACTTTGAAAGAACACACGGACTTGAACTAGACGAGTCGGGTATCAATGAGTCACGGGCTTGCTTTGAGTCCCACGACCCAGACATCATCATCAAGGATGATTGCAAAAAGTTTGGTCACTTTGCAACGGAGTTTGCCGAAGCGCAGACACCAACCAACGAAGCCTACGATTACACTGACTACATGAAGCTCAACCTGGCTGCGCGTATGATTCGCAATGCAGCTGACGGTGAGAAGCACAGCACACTTGTACGTGCAGCGCGATTGTGTGGTGGTTACGTGGCCGCTGGAAAGATGGAGCAGGACGAAGTTGTTCGAATCCTGCACCGCGAGATTTGCAAGCGTGACGTAGAGTCAGAGTCTCACGCCTTGAATACCATCCTTGACGCGATTGAGCTGGGCAAGAAGATGCCCATCAGAGAAATTATCGACGAGGAGAAGACCGCGCAACGCGAGATGCTACTCAACGATGGCGACATGTCCTTTATCTCGTCTGACGACGAGGACTGGAGATGGATTGACGATTACTCTCAGGGAAAGATTCCGATCGGTTTAGACACGGGCGACACCATGCTTGACGAACACTTTCGATACAAAAAGGAATTTGTCATCATCAATGGGCACAGCAACGTGGGTAAAACTACTACAGCCCTGTACATGATTGCGAACTCAGCGATTCGTCATGGTTGGAAGTGGATTATTTACTCCTCAGAAAACCGTACCGCATCCGTGAAGATGTCCCTCATGCAGTTTGCAGTCAACCGAAAGGTGGGCGACATGAACTACAACGAGCGCAAGCAGGCATACAAGTGGGTTAACGAGCATTTCACTATCATCAGTAACAATCAGGTATACAGCTACAGTGATATTATTCTCTTCATGGAGAAAGTCATGCGTCAACAACCGTGCGATGCGATCTTTGTAGACCCATACAACAGCCTCAAGCTTGATATGAAGGGAAGCGGTCTTCAAACTCACGACTACCACTACGAAGCGGCCTCAGAGTTCCTCACGTTCAGCAAGACTCATGATGTAGCCGTATGGCTCAACATGCACGCTGTGACCGAGGCACAACGACGCAAAGGCGAAGACGGTCTTCCTGTTGCCCCCTTTGCTGAAGACACAGAGGGTGGCGGAAAGTTCGTAAACAGAGCGGATTGCTTCCTTACTATTCACCGAAAGGTTCAATCGCAAGACCCTAGTATTCGTAAGCTCAGCGAGTTACACGTTCGCAAGGTGCGAGAGGTAGAGACGGGTGGTCAACCCACTCCTTTGGACGAGCCGTACAAGGTGGTGATGAATCTTTCCCACACTGGATTCACAGGTTGGCTTTCCAAAAAGCCTCTGTTTCAGCCCATTACGATAAGCGAGCCCACACAGATGCCTATGAACATAACCTTTTTAGGTTGACATTGTAAGTCGGCAGGTGTAACTTCGCCTTCGTGAAGAAACAAAAGGCACGAACAACCAAACGTCGTTCTTCCCGAAAAAAACAACTAGGTCGTTACGCAAGCAGTCTTGAGAAGTACTGCGCGGATCAGTTAAAAGAATACGGGTTAGCTTTCGACTACGAAGAACATCAATTCGAGTTGATGGATCGATTCAGGTTCCCCAACAAGTATTTTAAAATGACTGCAAAAGGTAAGGAGATGGCAGACCGATCTGGGTCTGCTGTTCTCCCTATCACTTACAAGCCTGACTTTGTGGGCAGAGATCACGATTGGATTATAGAAACAAAGGGGTATCTACCGTCTCATCATGACTTTCCAATGAGGTGGAAGCTTTTTTTACGACATTTAGTTGGTAATCAAGCTAAAACGATTGTATTTTTAGCCAAGAACAGCGGTCAAGTAGATCATGCTATTCGGGAAATCCTAAAATCAATCAAAGATGGAGAAATCTAAGCTAAGCTCCTACTACTATCTGGCATGTGACCGCATACATCAAATCGTAGACGATCTGTACGAAGCGGTTCATGACGAGTTTGGAGGGCCAGTAGAGACATCTGAAGAGGTGGAGAAAGCTATAGGGGATGTAAAGGCGTTGATCTGGCACGAAATAGATCTAATAAAAAGCGTCGTAGATGAGCACGAGTCCTAAGCGCAGAGCATACAGCAATGCGACGGGCCGCATGGCTGAAGTAAGGTTCGTAAGGTCAGCAAGAAATAAAGGCTTGCTAGTGACCAAGGCAACAGCCAAACAAGACATTCACGAGCATGTAGACTACTGGCTTGCCATGAACAATGACGGCAAGAACTGGGGCGTAGATGTCAAGGGCAACAACTTGCCTGACGAGATATGGGTGGAGTTCAAGAATGTAAGAGGAAATGATGGTTGGCTCTATGGGGGTGCAACCATTATTGCTTTTGATATGCCAGAGGAAGGCGGGTTCGCGATCGTAGATCGAGAGGAGCTCGCCCTTTTTTGTGAGAAGCATGTACGCGAAGAAAAGGTTACAAATAAGAGGGATGCTTACTTAAAAAGATATACTCGCAAGGACAGGCAAGATGTCATATCTATACTTAAGTTACACGATCTCAAGGGGTTAATGTCTTATCGAGTCTGGGAATACGATCAAAGATATTGAGTATCTTTATCGGTCCATGAAAACAAACAGACACAAGAAGATTAAGATGAACATTGACAGATTGCTAGAATCGAACGCCAGGTATCAGGCGAACAATGTGTGCGTAACCAACACGCCTGAGCAGCAGAAACAAATTAACGATTACTGCAACGAGAAGTTCATCAAGCCCATCGAGGATATTGACCCCGAGTGGTTTGGCATCATCAATAAGCAAAGCGAATAATTCTTATCTTCGCGTTGTTACACAGGGATGGCGCTGTGGAACTTCGCTACTAGAGGGGGGGGTTGAGCAATAAGCTCTTCCCCCTTTTGTTTTTGTAACTTGCCACACTAACCTAATCAACCAATGAGACACTTATTTCTGATGCTTTCCCTTGTAAGTCAGGCAGTTGCGGCGCAAGAGTGCCTGGTCCTTACGCCAGATGTTTTACCCATGGGCTACTCCAGGATTGCTGTTGACCTAGAGTCGACGCCTGTCGAGACACTGCCCTTGGTCTTCCATGTTGTGCACACTGGTCTTGGAGATGCGAACAACATCTCTGATGAGCAAATACAATCTCAAGTGGATGTTCTTAACGATGCGTTCCTTGACAGTAAGATTCAGTTCTGCATGGCAATGCGCACCCCTGGGGGTGTGCCTACAAATGGCATCACAAGATTTGACGGTGGCGTATGGGATAGCTATACCGAAGATGGTGTAGCGCAGAATAGCCAAGACGGTATTGAAGACGCAACTCTAAAGTCATCGGCTGGATGCTGGAATCCCGATGAATACATCAACATATACGTGGTGCACGAAATCAACGGCAATGACGGTGGCAATGGAGTTCAGGGGTACGCATACCTTGGGCCTACAGGAGACTGCAGGGATGGGGTTGTCGCTCTATATAACACAGTGGGTGTCGTAGGAGAGTTGAAGCCAGGAAGAGAGCTGGGGTATACTGTGGTGCACGAGATTGGGCACTACCTCAGTCTTTACCATACGTTTTCTAACAGTAACGACTGCATCGAGACAAACTGTGAGACTCAGGGAGATCAAGTATGTGACACCCCTCCTGGGTTAGCCTCCGTTGGATGCTCTAATACTTGCCCTGACATCAACGGAAGCAATTACATGGACTACTCCTCTGAAACCTGCAAAATTGAATTCACTGAGGGGCAAGCCTGCAGGATGCACGAGTGTTTACAGGGACCAAGGTCTGCTCTGGTTGTTTCACCCGCGTGCTTGCCTGTAGTTGATTATGACATGACGCCATCCACAGCATATTATCAAGATCAATGGTGCACTCCCTATCAAGACATCTGGGTGGACGTGGTTAATCAAGGGGTCCAGACCATCCCCTTCGTTGACGTGACTCTTTATTGCAACGGACTTGAATATCTAGAGACGCTCTTTGATGTGACGCCAGGAGGATACTCTGTATTCTTTGAACAGGTTTACATCGAGGGAGCACAGATGTTTGAGGTTCAGACGGAAAGTATTGATGACTATCCAGATAATGATTACTCATCATGGCCGTTAGAGACTGTGATGGGTGACCTATTTAAGCTAACGGTGGACGTAGACTTTTGGTCTAATGAGCACAGCTGGATGCTGTTGGATGACAATGGTAATGTCGTAATGGATGATGACTATGATTTTAACGAAGAAGGGTTGTATTACTATGAGGCCTGTGTCTTTGACGAGTGTTACACTTTTGTTGCAGAGGACTATGCGGGTGATGGATTCTGTACGGCAGACTTCGGGGAGGAGGGGTGCGACATCGGTAGTGATGGATACTTCGCCACAATCAACCAAGACACTATTATCAGTATGCCCTTTGGGTTTGAGTTCAGTGACTTCTCTCAGAGCTTTTGTAACACCCTGCCTGCTTGTGAACTAGACTACGATGGAAATGGTTCCATTGGAAACGGAGACATCTTGGTCATGCTCAGTGAATGGGCTTGTGACTTTGCTTGTCAGACAGACCCCAACAATGACGGCATCGTAAACGTCAGAGACCTTTTGTATATGCTGTTTAACGTAGGTGAATGTGATATCGAAATAGAGGGTGACTTTTCTATTGGTACATACATAGACCTTGTGGCAGATGAGGGAATTAATTTGGGAGGTAGAAAGCCAAGAGTGTTTGACATTCTTGGCAGGGAAATTGATACTCCTTTTGAGCAGCTTGCAACGGGGGTGTATATTTTGAAGTGGAAGAACAAGACAAAGAAAGTATTCGTGCAATGAGAAAGCTAATTCCTTTTCTAATTCCACTGCTTAGCTTCGGGCAGTGCGACATGGAGATCATTGGGTTTAACCCTATCTCCACCGACATGACTATTGCTGTGAATGGGGGTTACTGCGGAACGGCTGCCGACTCTATTGGAGAGTTTCTTCTGGCATTAACGTTTCAGCCCTCCATTGAAAATGTGCAGGATCAGTTTCCTTGTTTTTACGAGAACGGCTGGGCCTCTCTCATCTTTCCCCTTGACTTTCCTGGTTTTAACATAGGCGAAGGAGAAGACGACATCCTTCAAACTGGAGACACCTTGTCATTCAATCTATTTGAAGTCCCTTTCTTTGGCTCAGGCAGCGCAGCATGCTGGGTTGATGTTATGCAAAGCGGATCTTACTTTGAAGAGTGCCTTATACTTACGATCTGGCAAATAAACGACAGCGGTTGTTTAGATGGCTCATGCGAAGGCTTGGGGGGCTTCCCATACCCAGATACAGATATTTGGAATAACTGGATTCAGTGGTCCTTAAATGGCGCCTGCGACCCGCCTCCGCCTCCGATAGTTTATGGTTGCACAGATATGTTTGCTTACAACTACAACCTTGAGGCCACTCAAAACGATGACAGCTGCATATATCAGGGTTGTCAAGATCCTGAAGCTCTTAACTACTGTGAAGAGTGTGAGGTCGAGGGGGACTGCATATACCCTCCAGACGATGGAGGATCAGAAACGGACTGTAACGACCCTAGCATATTTGTTCCCAATACATTCACGCCCAACCAAGATATGGTCAACGACTATTGGAGGCCTATCACTAAGACAGACTGCTGGTGGAGGTGGGAGTGTCGAGTTTACAACAGGTGGGGTACGCTTGTATGGATCAGCTACGATCCAAATGACAAGTGGCTTGGAGAAAGGCTTGATGCCTTTGTTCCTGACGGTGTTTATACTTGGATTATTGAAGCAAGCTCATGGGAAAGCCAGAAGGTAGTAAGGATGGCAGGCCACGTAACGGTCTTCCGATAGAGATGTATTTTGTCAATTATAAACCTGACAACATCTTGAGAATGTCAGGCTATTGCCTTAATTTCACCTCTTGGTGTCAGGATATATCCTTTCAAATAATTACTCTACCTTGTTCTTGGCGAGAAGGAGCTTGATTTCCTGAATGTCCTTGAGTAACTGCTTTACGTCGGCCTTAAATTCCGCGTTGTCTGTTTCGAGGGCGTGTACTCTTGCGCTAAGCTTTCCGTAATCGTTTTGGAATTTTATCCAACCCATTACTAGAGCTCCAGCTACAGTAAGAAATTCAAAGTGGCTCAAATTTTCTAACATATCTCTTATCCGCTACAAGATTCACATTCTTCAGGGCTCTCTGTGTTGCACACCAGCTCCCCGCTCTTAAGCTTGTCCTCCTGAGTTTTGAGTTTGTCTTGATCAAGAAAATCACACCCAAAGTCCTCTTCTTCTTTTTTCATTTTCTAGATTTTTCAATGGTTCTACCTGCGAAGTATGCACCAAAAGCGGTAAGCATAAGTATCTCTAACAAAGATACATAAGAATCCTTGACGTTAAATGCCCAATTATCCATGCTGTCGGCAACCATGGTTACCATAAACATGCTCATAAGAGCAATCAAGGTCACTGGCCTGATGAGCTTTGCAAGTTTTACATCGCTCCCCATGTCTGCCTTCCATCGCTCAGTCACATTTTTCTGAAACTGCACCTCTGCGTCTACCATAGCTTGAGCTTCTGCGGGATCCACGCCTGGCTCCTTGTCTAGCAGGTTTTTTACTACGCCAAGAGCGCCTTTATCTGGAAGCAAGTCGCCTACGACGTCAAGCACCTTGGGTGCCTTCCCCTTTAGCCAAGCCCCAAGCTTGGTATTTTTAATCTTCTCCCCTGAGTTCTTCATGCCTCCTGTTGTAAATGGTCATTACTCTTCTTTGTCTTTCATCAAGCTCATAAAGCTTGTTGATTTTCTCTGTTCTATCCTTGATGTTCTTGGCCAATCTTCTTTGAGCCCTAATAGTTTTAAGGGCCTTGTTGGTTTCCTTAAAGAGCTTGTCCAGCTCTTGGACGCCCGTGTATCTTCCTGGGGTATACATAGGCTCTTTTGCAAGTTCTTTTTTGAGCTGCTGTATTTCAAAGGTGTTTTTCTTGTACTTGTCGCTATCAAAGTATCTAGACGGCTCCCCGTAAACTTTTCTAATAATCGGTATCTGACTGGGGCGCATTCTAATCTTGTTGTCCCCCTGGAATCCAGAGGTAAGCTTTTCAAAGGCCTCAAACGACATCCCTTGCTCTGACGCCAGCCTGAAGGAGTTCCTTGACATCTCATACATGTTTGTCGCAAGCTCACCCGTGTTGCCCACAAACCTTCCTGCGCTTCCGATGTAGTACTCGTACAGGTACCACAGCTGATCTGGATTCGCATCAAGGGATCCCGACCTGTACTTGCTCCCACCTGTGGCCTCATTCATCCACTGGAAGAACTCTTGGAGTTGTTCTGGTGACTGGAAGGACAGCTGAGAGTATGGGGTTGTCGAGAACGGCAGGCGCTCTTGATACACTTGAGACCCAAAGTAAGTTTCGTTAGCCGCGATCTCCACCAACGGCTTGATTAGCGTAGGAGCTGCAGCCTTGCCTAGGTATGTGGCAAAGTTCTTGCTCTGACCGAATCCGATTGGGGAGAAGGCGCTGAAAGCAGACATGCCCAAAAACATTGCGCCATCCATGGAGTCTCTGTTTCCTGTAGATGTCTCAGCGAGTACGGTTCCAAGGTTGTTGAAAATGTTGTACCCGTATGGGAGCGGAATCATGCTGTAGTTCTTTCCGTCCCTGTGCATGAAGATTAGGTTTCTCTCCTTGTGGTAGTCTGGAATCTTGTTGTACCACAGCTCACCATCGTCAGGGTCTGTGCCACTCATCGCAATGTTTAGCGTAGCTACGAGCCCGCTGAATGCGCTAATGCCAAACGCAATCTTTTGAGGTACGGACACGCGTTTGTGCCAAGACTCAAGCTCTCCATTCTCTTTTCTTACGTCCTTCAGGTAGGTCATGGATCTTAGGAACCTGTAGTTACCCTGCATCGCGGCGTTGAAAAAGAGATACACACTGTTTAGGAACTGCCACTCTCCGCTTCTATTGAAGTTTACGGTGATGTTCTTTGAAAGCTGTGCTGCTCTTTCTCTACTGATTCCGTTTTGCCTTGCAGCGATGTAAGAAGCAAGCCTGGTAGAGGCCTCGAAAGCCTCATTGATACCCTCAATGTAGTTTGCAAACTTCCTGGGCGTGCCCATGATAACATCAAACTCTCTTGACGCACCGTCACCCGCAAACTTGGAGGCCTGCTCAAGCTCGGCAGTAATGTCGTTGAGAGACTTGGTGTATCCCCACCCAGTCTTACCTCCATCTGCTGACCACTCTGCCATGTAGCCCTCCATTTCTGAAGTCATTTCAATTCCAAAGGCAGCGCTCTTAAACAACTGACTAGTAGAGAGATACATGTTGGACATCAAGTCCTTTGCAAACTTCTTGTGACTCACGCCCTGGATGTAACCCCCGTCCATTTCGGCCTCCGCCATCGCGTTATAGGCGGCTGCCTGGATGTCGCGAGCGTAGTTGCTGATCATGAAGTTCGGGTCATACACCGTAAGCATGTTCCGCATAAAGCCAGTCATGGAGTTGAGGCCTCTTGTGAAGATAGAAGCTCTCTCAACGGTCATGCCGTTCAGGGTGTTAGCATAGTTTTTGTCTTTGAAGTACAAGAACTCCGTCTTTCCGTTAACCCTGATTGGAACGGTGTGTGGGTTCATCTTCATTTCTGCAACAGACATGCCTTCCTGTTGCCCTGCTTCATTCAACCTCGTGAGAGGGAAGGTGGACGTGTTGATGCCCCAGACTTTCGAATTGGAGTTTTCTTTGATGAGTCGGTACAGGTGCATCATGGCCTCGTTCTTCCTTGCGGTTTGAATGACCATGGCGTTTTGCATCACGACCTGAGCCACGATGTTTGCCTTAACCTTGCTCTTGCGCCCTTTAATTTTCTTTTGAGTCGTTCCGTAGACCCCCATACCAGCACCGCCTGTTGGATAGGCGATGTTGTTCTCATCCATTTCATCAGTAGCAAGGCCTGCGAGTGGAACGTAGTTTCCAAACAGATCCTTCCATGCGTCGATTGTCTCTTGAGTTTCCAGGCCAAATTTGACCATGGTCTTTCTTGTGTTGTCGATGATCGAGTACACAAGCCCAGCCACGCGCTTCATTTCAGGCGTCTCCAGCTCTCTTACCGTCTGAGCTGCCCACACGTCACTCTCTCCAGACCCAGCCTTATTGTCTGGATTCTTAGAGGCTACGTATGCGTTTCTCTCTGGTGCGTGCTTTGCATAGAGGTAGTCTGAAAGCTGATCCGATGTAATCTCCGACTGAGCCATTAGGTCCTTGATCATGTCCAAGGTAGACTCAAGGGACTCAAGGTTGTCTCTTGTCTTTCCGTACATGAGGTCAAGCGCAAGGTCAAAGTCCTGTCCAGCCTCTACCCTCTGCTTCTTGTAGTTTTCTACATCGTTCTGAAGCATGATGACATCAAAGTACTTGTCTTGTAGCTTCAGCGCGACAGCAGAAAGTGCGCCTCCAAACATGTTGCTGTCAGACTTTTCCCACTGACCTGCGCCATGGTGGTAGATGCGTCCAGCTCTGCGCTTAGACATGAGCCCTGCAAGTCCTGAAGCCTGAGCGCCAATGCCTCCAGTGTATCTTTCTGGGTTCCTGGCAATCATCATTTCCTGAACCTTTGACTCGGTGGCAAACTCGTCAAACATTACGAGACCCTTAAAGCCAGTTACGCCGTACAAGTAAGGCTTACCAGTAGATGGATCCTCGGTCTTGAATTTTGCCGCAGCATTGTCAACAATTACCGCACCAATAATATCTCCTGTAGCCGAGCTTGTATTTAGATGTTCTTCTGAGCTAACTAGATTCAAAAAGTCTTTGGACGAAGGAAGGTCTAAATACTCCTTGCTTTCGCTGCTACCTAGGTGCTTGCTATTCAACAGCTTGATAAGAAGAGGCTTTCTTATCTCAAAACCAATTTTGTTTGATTTTTGATTAACGAAAAACTTCTTAAAGCTTTTATAGGCAAGCTCGGGCTCCATTCTGTTGAGTCTAAGAGATCCGTTTTCCTCGTAAAGACCGCTCCCCTTCAGCTCTTTGTCGGAAAGCCTTTGAAGCAGTGTTCTTCCGTTTTCCTTGTCTACAGGAGTTTTCTCTCCGCCACCGATGCTGAGCTTTGCCTTGTAAGTCTTAGCCATGATTCTGTTGATAGAATCAACAACCATTTCCACAGCAACGCCTGGATTGGAGGAGCTTTCTATAGCTGCGTCAATAATCTTAAATGCACCCTCGAAAATCCCTGGGTCACCCGCAGGGTTTTCAGCGCCGAGGTTCTTGATGAAGATGACTGATATGTCTTCATTGTCAGCGAACTTCATAGCCCTTTCCTTAATGTTATCAAACACCTCTGACTGTTTTCCAGTGTTGGTGTTGGTTATTGCACTAATCTCGGAAGGAGATGGAGCCCTGCCGTTTTTCTTCATAAAGTCAAAGTACTCCACGATAGGGGTGTAAACACCACTCTTTACTGGAATCTTCACCTTTTTGCCTCCAACCTCAAAAGTGGCCGTTCCGTAAGATGTGGGGGCATACTTTGCAATCATTGCAAATGTACTTCCGTCCCCAAGAAGCCTTACAAGCTCCGCCCTGAAATCATCAATGTTTTTGACTCTGGTCAAAACCCCCTCTTCTACAGCACTCCTTTCGCTAAATCCAGTAGTGTGTGTGCCAATGCCTTCTACTTTTCTTCTTTTGGATCTGTATCCAAGCTCTGTGCCCTTTCTGTAAATCTCAAGGTCTTTTGGCACTAGCTCCCTTGCGCTTATTCTGCCAGTAGCATTATAGTTGGGTGCGATGATGCCAATGTCGTGGGTGGTTCCTGGCTCTTCTGAAACTCTGGAAAGAATCTGCACCTCAGCGTACTCAAGGTCAGACAAAGTGTACTCACCGTAGTTGTAGTCAAAGTACTCGTCGAGATTGATGTTGTTTTCTCTTGCGAGATCCCTAAGCCTTGTGAGTCTTTTTGTTTTAGAAACCTTCGCATCACTTCTTGATTGAAAAATAGCGTTACGAGAATCCAAGAACCTTATCTTAAAGGTTCTGATGTCTACAGGCTTTATCTGCCTCACAGTTCCATCCCTGTTGTAAACAGGTTTTGGGGCACGAATTAAAGCGTAAGAACCGTCTTCTTTTTGATACTGAATCTTGTCAAATGGCTGCGATCCATTGCCAGTAATCTTGGCAACCCAGTTTCTGTAGTGACCGTAATCCTTTGCCTTAAGTTCAAAGACTCTTGCGTCGTTGTTCCTAATGTAAATTGCCTTAATGGTTTTTCCTGCGACGAAGTCTTTGCCTCTTTGCTTCGACCTCAAACCTTCTGTTTCCTGAGACAGTGCGTCCTCCGCAGAGGTTTCAATACCCTCCGTGCCCTTCAGTATCTCATCCGCCTCTCTCTGCAATCTTGCTCTGTAATCAGCCTCAGACTCAGTGTCCTGACGCGGCCCCGTGACTGGAGTCGGTACTGATGTTTCGGTAAGGTCAGCCTGTGGTTTAGGGGCCTCAACTGGAGTCTCTGCAACTTGGGCCTCCTCAGCAGCTGGTGTTTTTTCAGCAGCTTCAGATGGTTTTTCTTTAAAAAGAGACGCGGGGTCAAGCTTTTCCTTCTTTGGCTCAGGGCGCTTCTGCTCTGGGGCCGCGACCACTTTACCCATCCGCTCCATTGGGCTTGCGACTTTTTCTGTAGTCGGCGAAAAGTTTGGCTGATCGGAAACAAAACGCTGAAACTTCTTCGCAACAGCAATAAGTCCGTCGGCGTCCTTGATGTCAAGGCTTCGAACGGATGGGTTGCGAAGAGCCATGAAGTCCCAAAAGCCTTCGGCGATTCTGTCCCTAACACCCTTTTTAACCTCTATTTGCTTTCCAGCGTCATTGAATACGTTCCACTCTCCAGATACGTATGCTTGGAAGAAGTTTTGGATAAGCTCCTCCTGAGCCACCTCATCCTTGCCCAGCTGTTCTCTGTTTGAGTTGTAGAGGTCAATGGTAGAATTAACCCACGCCCTGAATGTTTCGTTGCCCTTTATGTTGGCCATGTCGAGAATCTTCTCAACAAGAGCGGTTCTTTGGACTGGATTGTCGTAAACGGTTCTCAGGACCACGTGTCCCACCTCGTGCTGTGCGTCGCCTTTCGTAGACCCGTTGTAAACTATGAGCCTTGTAATCTTGCCCTCTTCGTTTCTCGCGGCGTATGCACGCGGAGACGCCCCGTCCCTGCTCATCGCTCTAGCAATGTCTGGGTCGGCCTCGTATGCCTTTTGACTTCCGTAAGTGATGATAGTGAGATCTTCGCTTGCGAGGTCTGGAGACACCATTCTCAGGAAGTCCATAACCCCCTTTTGCATCTTGGACTCGTCAATGCTGCCCTGCTCCATGGTAGCCCCGTCCATGCCAGACAGCATAACGATTTGATCGTCCTCCATTCCAGCATCGTAGTCAAGGTCAAACTCTTCGTCGAGTTCGTCTTGTGCTGATGCATCCTCTGCGTTTGGCCTTTGCGCTGAGCTCAGACCCTCCATCTCTCTCTTTTCCTCCGTAGTGGCTTCGCGCTCTGTAAACGATGTTTTTACGTCTTTCCCATCTCTGTCCTTTACAACAATGGTGCGCTGCTCCACAAGAGCCTCGGCTACCGCGTCATCAAGCTGAGCTCTTTCTCCAATGGCCTTTTCTAGCTCCGCTTCGTATATCTTCTTTACATCTTCATTGGTCTCCTCCTTTACCATGCTGGCAAGCCCAGAAATCTTTTGGCCAGACAACATGATTTTGTTTGCAAGAGGGGCATCCTTTTCGAGCAAGGCCAAGGCCTTGTCCATCCTTGACTTCTGGCTTTTTTTAAGTGTCTTTCTTTTCTGAGCAATCTCCTCGTTCATGTGCTGGACAAACGAGGGGTCGTTAGATACGTCCCTAGTCTGCTCCATCTCAACGATATCGCGAGCATCCTTGTCAAGCCTATCGTATTCGCTGTTGTATGCAAAGCGAAGCTGATACATATTGAACTCTTCTGGGCTCATTTGCTGTATCTGACGCTCCTGCATTGCAGTCCCAACAACAGATGTCGCTGTCCCCATCAATGGAGCCATAGTAAACCCGCTCAAACCAGCCTTGCGAACGCGAGAAATAAACTCATCGGTGTTGAATTCCCTGTCCTCAAATCCAAGCTCTGCGGAGTACTGAATAGCCTCAGTAATAGCTTCTTCAAGGGCCTCTTCGGGCATGCTAATGCCTACAGCGGAGAACATCCCCACAAGGTATTGACCGATTCTTTTCTTTGCTGCCCTGTTAAGAGGTGTGCCAGTGGCATATTTGCCCAGGCCCTTGAAGAACAGACCGCCAGCAACCTCGCCTGCAGCTTCACCTCCAGCGTGGACGGTGGTGTAGCCAAGGATGGCAGCGTCGTTTCTATCTCTTGTCAGCCCAAGGCTTTCAAAGGTGGCGTTTGAGTTTCCAAAAAACTGTGCCTCTTCAAGCATTCTCTGGGCAGCAATAGGTGACACCTCAAGTCCTTCAGAGTCGGTAAAGGATGAAAAGAAAGGGTCGTCGTAGATCTCTGCAAACTTGTCTGCACCCACCATAGTTGCCATAGGCACCGAGGCCCCCAAGGATGTTCTTCCAAAGAAGTTAAGCAACCCCGTAGCGCCCTTGGCCGCCTTAGACCCCTTACCCCTAGTTGCAAGAGCAAATCCCATACCGATAAGGTTTCCAGTCTGAGACTGAGGAATGCTTTGAAAGGCCTCTAGCCTTTCCATCTTAGAGAAAGAATCGTCAAACCCAACGAACCCCTTAAGAACACTGATTATGCTTGCTTGCTCCACCTCGTCTATGTCCAAAGACAAGTCATCTCCAGCCAACATAGCCTCGGTGCGAGTCATGTAGTATCTGGTCATGCCTTGATTTATCTCATCGGCAGCCCTATTAAGCTCATTTTTCCTATCCTTAAGCTCATCCATTCTGATGTCATAGCTCTCGTAGGTCTTGTTGTCGTCATTGATCATGAAGTCAAGCGCCTTCCCCATGGCATTGGCCGCAAACATGACGTTGTTCCCAGTGGCTCTCAACCTCATTGTAGACGCGCTCATGTTGGTCCAAAAGTCGCCTTCCTTGGCGGCCCCGACAGTGTTGTTACCATCAAGGTTGATGTAAAGCCCAGTGTCGTCAAAAATGTCTTGTTCCGCCTGAGACATTTCCTCTGGGGTCATGTTCTTTAGGTCAAAGACGTTTTCCTTGGCATACTTAGAAAACCACTCCTTCATGTATGCGGAGCGGTACGCATCCTTTCTTTTCATCTTCTCTGCAAGGGCAGCCACAAAAGCAGGATCGCTTGCAAAGTTTTTGTCGTTTCGTTTGCCGTAAATCATCTTGACCTGAGACATAACGTCGTCAGGTGCGCCACTTACAAGAACAGGATAATCAGACGATCCAAGGTTGAAGCTTTCGTCCATGGAGTTCTTCATGGCGCTTAGATAGCCTTCGTCCCTGAGCATTTCGTTATGAATCTCAGTATCAGTCTTTTGTGCAAAGATGTGTGTGCCAAAGTCCAGCGGAGAAAACTTGCCTGTATTGCGCTGTTCCCCCAGTGCCGACTTCCAGCTGTATGAATTTACTCTCTCTGGAAGCTGCGTGATTGCAGCAAGAGACTTGTCCATTTTAATTGTGGACTCGTAAAACTCCTTGTTTTCGTCTTCAAGAATGTCCTCTGCGGCATCGTTCCAAGACTGAGCATTGTAATTGTACTCCTCTACTTGATTGTTGTAGAGCTCAAACACAGTAGACTGCTTTTTGGCCCTAAAGTTTCTTTTTTCAGCCTGAGAGTTGTATGCCTCAAGGCTTTTGTTGTACGCCCCGTCAGTCGTTACAAAGCCCCCTTTCGGAGGCAATGGCCTGATCGGAGGGTTCCTGAAGTCATGTTGAAACTCATCGTATATATCCTGAGGAAATGAAGGCTGCTCAGGCTTCTCCCCTATTTGAGACACGAGTCTTGACTCAAGGTCATCCTTCGGTTCTTCTTTGGGGTGAAGAATCGGTTCCCACATCTCAGGGGCAAACTCCTCCGAAAGTCTTTTTTCAAGCTGTTCGTCTGGCAGTCCCTGATTCCTGTAGTCTTCAATTATTGATTGTACCTCAGATTGAGGCGAGCTAAATCCTGAACGTAGTGGCATGGTGCAAATATAAGTTAGCGGATGGTTTCGTAAACCGTTTCGCCAGTCTTAAGGTCAGTATATGGTCTGCGGCCCTTGTCAATCTCCTCCATCACCTCCTGAAAGCGCTTTGGGTCCTTCCTCATCCACTCTTTCCACCAATAGGCCTCATCTCCAAAAACTTGTTTAAGCTTAAGATCAAGAGAGTACTCTCTCATGGGCTCCATATTTCCTGGAAACTGCTTGTTGTAGTCGATTGTGGTGTCCGCTGGCTCTCCAGGGAGTAGCCCTGCGTCTTGAATCTGAACGTTAGGTAGTCTAGACTCCGCAGCAACTTCTGATGGCGGCTTGTTGTACATGTTAAACATGTGCTCCCTTCCCGCCCTTACAGCGTCGTCGGCCTTGGGGTCAACCTTTTTCCCAACCTCCTGGAAGAAGTTGTGCCTAATTTCCTTAGGGATTAAAACATACTCAACGCTTTCTGTCTCTGGAGCCTCCGTAAGCCCTGACGCCAGTTCGATCTCTGTGAGCTTTCCAGGCACCATGGTTACAACCTTTGCAAGCATTTTTTCATCCCTGTCTATCGCAACGGCCACAACTTTCGAGTCGGAGCCAGCCTTAAATTCGGTTGGTGGGATCTCGATCATTCTGTCGATGTTGTCAAATTGATCTGGAGAGTGAGATGGGAACACTCCTGGGAACAACGCATCTGCTCCCTTTTGAAGGACACTCTTGTCGTCTTCGTAAGCCTTATTGATTTTCTTTCTTTCCTCTACATTGTCCCTCTCAAAAAGCTCAAACTTAATCCTACTGTCGGCTTCGGCTGGAGACACTCCAGAGCCACCCATTGAGCGATCCTTCTTTTGATTTTCATCAAGCCTTCCTGTAAACTCAGAAATCAACATATCGCGCCCAGCATCAACCATTTCTTGAACCTTTCTAGACATAGGTGTGTCCGAAAAGATAAGCTGTGATGCGTCTTCGTTGGCTGTGATTCCGTAAGTCTCAACAGGCTTTTTTCTAAACATGCCCTTTGCGGCATCAAACTGCTTCCCCTCAGAGATGTAAAATGATCCAAGCTGATTGAATACGTCTCTTCTGAACTTTTCATTAGTCAGAATCTCATCGTTGTACCACTGACCCACCTCTCTAGCACCGCCTCCCTTTCCAACCTTTTGTGTAAGCTGAGTTGAGGCAGAGTAGTCCTGTATGGTGTTAAAGTTAATGTCAGAAAACTCTGGCAAAAAGGAGTTTCTGCCCTCATCGCTTGCCAAGTAGTCGTTAACTGGAATTTCCACGTGACTGCTTGGATTGCTAGGATCTCCAACTGTTAGAATCCACTCAAACTTTTCGTTGTATCTGCCTCCCAAAACCTGCTGATCGGGTGACTTACCCTTGTTCTTGGTGTTGAATCGGTAAATTAGGTTCTTTTGAGCCGTCTCTATATCTTCAATGCCCCCGTCCATTCCCTTTATTATTAGGTCGGCGTCGTCATAGGGGTTATCCCCAGCGATTGTGGAGTTCATAGCCTTGGTGACCCCCCAAAACGTTGGGTCGGTATCTTTAGAAGAGGTTGGGTTTCCAACAGAGGCCTCGTATGTGGCCTTGTATCCCTCTGCATTTCTGCCAAGACCTACGAGCATGTTGGTGTACTCAAGCTCTCCAATATCGCCTGCCATCCACGAGTTTCCGATTGCAACCCTCTGTTGATCAAGCATTTCGGATTGCCAGTCCCACATTCCGTCCGCGTCAAAGTCTCTTCCGTCGTCGGCAATTTGAGATCGAATTTCAGCTTTTCTTTCTATTTCAGCTTGATTTCTCTGAGCCTGTAGCTTTGCCCTAGCGTTTAGAGATTGAGAAACACTGTTAAGAGCACTTCTTCTGGAGGCATCGAGCTGCTGAGAAATGCCCTGCGAAAAACGCGTGTATTGTGATAAGTAGTTAGGCATTATGCTTGAAATCTTTCTTGTCCCAGCAAGTTACGCATATATGCGGCCAAAGCAGCTTCAGCTCTTTTAATTTCCTCAGGACTTGTTTTGTTCTTTCTTCCTTTGCCAGCATATCCCATGGATCCAGTGGGATCTGTAGCCTTTGTGAGATCCTCTATGTTTCCTGAGTCTTCGTCGTTAAACACAAGCTCGCCACCAGTTGTAACAACCTGAGGAGGTACGACCTGCATGAGCTCATCAAAACTATTGACACCACCCTGGTCCATAACCCTCTTCAGGTCCTCTTGATCAAGAAGTACTTGATCGTTTCCTGTTTCTGGTTTGCTAGGGTCTCCGTGGTTGAACTCGCCCTGAGTCATGGCGGCTGCGCCCCCACTCTCCATTGCGAATCCGTCACCCAACCTTGCTCCGAGCTCAAGGAGCTTCAAGCCTCTTGCCCCCAGGTCATCAGGTGTGTCAACTGTTCCAGTGGTGTCGTTAGAGGAGTCACCCTTGTCATCCTTGTCGTCCTTGTCTTCCTCGTTCTTGGTGTTTCCGTCGTGAGTTCCCATGCCTGAAAGAGCCTTGGAAAAACTTTCGAAATCGGGCCTTACAAGCTCTGTAATGCCCTGCGAAAACCGAGCCTGATCTGAAGCATAATCTGGGACCTTGATACCCGCTTCGGCAAAAGGCCCAGCTTGCACACCCAGGCCTGTCATGTCGTTCATAAACGAAGTGGTTCTAGCCGCAGCCGTCACACCAGCCTGGAGTGGCATCACGGTTGATTGATAATCAACTCCATACATAGCCTCGTACTGATCGTTAATCATGTCCGTAAGGTTTGAGTACTGATCGGTTAAGAACTGATTTTTTGCTTGCGTGTAATCTGTATCTGCCTTAAGCTTATTGGAAGCATTCGTCTTGTTTACGTCTTGCTCCATTTGAGATGCAAACTGCAGGGCCTTTTGATCGTCCTGAGCAAGCTCTGTAGCACGCTGCTTGTCGTTCATCCTGAACTTTTCCACAGCCTTTTGCCCCACAAACTGCTTAAGCCTGGGGTCCGCCCCCGCTTGAGCCAGCTGAGTAGACAAAGCCAGCGTATTTGCTTCGTTGAAGTTTTTGTAGGCCTCATCGCTAACCGCGTCATCTACCGCATCTAAGGCGCTAGAGCCTGTTTTGACTAGCTCGGGGGTTACTCTGGCTATGGGTACGGGCATATTTCCCGATTTAATCTGCTCAAGCTCGTCGAGCATGTCATCAACACGCCCCTGTCTGTCTCGGTTTTGATCCTCTAATGCGGCAGCAGCTTGACGGGCAAGATCTCTTTCCCTCTGGTTTGTTATAGCCGTGCCTACTCCTCCAGCAAGAAGACCGATTCCTAGTACTATTAGTGGCATAATTCTTTTTTTTACAAATTTACTTCTTTTTCTTTTGTCTTACGGCTTTTGACATAGACTTGTTTCTTGAGTTAAAGCCAACCTCAACAGAAAATAGCTCTGAATTAGGGTCTGTCGATAATGAACTCATGGTCAACTCGACATTTCTTCCAATAAGCGGTTGTTTTGCGTCAACGAACACAGAGTAAATCTCCTTTAATTGTCCATTTGCCTCAGCAACAGCAGCAACCCCTTCCCACGAAGTAATCGCGGCAGCTCCAACAGGAACACTTTCTCCAAACTCACTCAGAATGTTCAAAATGCTGGAAGTGTCATATTGCGTTCCAAATCCCGACAGGGCTTGTAAGAGGTCTTCTGTGTTTACAGTTCCATCTTCATTAGTGTCATACAGCAAAATTTCTATAGGTGAGAAGCCTTCAGACTCTATAATTTCATATATTATATTGGTGTCCTGACTGAATCCAGGAAAATAGTAAGACATCAAGGGCAAAGCAGTGACGCTAAAAAGGTCCTGAGCTAATCCCACGGCCCCACTCCACGCTGAAATTGATTCATAGTCAAATCCTTCCGTTGCCGACCACAAAGGGTCATTTGCGCTTACAAGAGCTTCAAGAGCGATTGGAGGGATAGAAGTCAGTTCAAAAATTAGCTCGACATGGTTTTTAGATTCTGACTTTTGCACTTCCATGAGTCTGTACCCAGGGGTCTGTGAAGGATTGGGGTTTCTTGGGTCTTTCCCAAGAGGAACAAGGGTTCCTGTCTGCGTTTTTTCGTACATCAATGAGTTTTTGCCAATAGGAAATGGCGTCATAAACATCGGGTGCGAAGAAGGCACATACGCCTTTACAAACATTTTTGACTGATCAACGTCATACTTTATCTTAGGCAAAAGTCCCACCCATTCATTTTTGTAATGACTCTTAGGAACGGTGGGTATTGCAGAAACTCTATTTGTCTTTAAGTGATGACTTGGCAAAACATTAACGCCGTCGATGATTCCGTACAGCCTATCATTATACCTTTTAAACTTAGAGCTACTTATGTTCATCGTTTCATTATCAGACTTTACCTGAACGCTCCACGGGTACTTAGCGTCTAATATAACAGACTCAAACTCCTTGATTTGAGTAGGGTCCCCCCCAAAAGCACAAGAAAGCTTTGTGTCATAAGCTTGACCGTAAAAAGTGTTTTTGTTGGCGGTGAAGTCATGAAGCCATGGCTGCACAACGCCTTCTGAGCCCTTGTGAAATGAAATCAAATTTTCTCCCAAAGTAGTCATTGATGGAGAGGCAAAAGAATACCTTGTCTTCCAGTTTTTCTTGGACAGAAGGTCGAAGGCCATTGTGTTCATTCTAACATCATTGCCGATATTGGAATCAAACAAGGTTTTCGAGAAGTCTCCAGCTTCAGAAAGAGAAATTAGGAGCTCTTCGTTTTTAGGGTCATAGCCCATCGAGGCTCTGTACGCTCCAGACTCAATCCATTCTTCTACTTTTTTCTTAAAGTAAGACCTAACCCCAAGATCAGTTATAACCTGTGGAGCCTTGCCACCCTTAAGCATGACGACCCTCTTTTTTGAGGCGTCGAAGAAAAAGTAGTCTCCGTCAATTTTAATTACAGATTCTGGGTGTCCAGAGGTTCCAGACTCGATCGGAATCGCAAGCTCGGTTCCGAGCACCTTTGTGCTCGCGACAACCTGATCGGTTTCTCCAGTAGAAAGAATGTTTCTTTGGAACGGGATCTTCAAAACCCTGTTTTCATGGAACGAATTCAAGAACTGTCCGTCAAAATCTATAGCGTCAATCTGCCCAAATTCAAAAGAATAATCCTTAAAGTTGCCTATTCTTGGGAAGGAAAGCCACCTAGGTTGAAAAGACCCTAGGGATGTTTGTTCAGAAAACGTAAGAGAGTATTTTCTTTCCGCCTCAGATGCGTCCCTATCTATGAAGTGGATTCTTCCGTAGTCGTGAGTGTTAGATATGTGAGAGTCGGTAAACCCTTCAGTTTCAACAAAGTACGGTGTAAAGTTGCTTTCCGACGTGTCGTTCGTCGCCGATCCAGAAATAAGAGAGACGAACTGACTGTTGACAATGTTTTGAACATTCATGGGTACGGCCCTAAAGTACACGTCACCCCTTGTCATGATTATCGTGTTGTACTGATGAGTCTTGCCTAAAGCCCCGTCCACGATAAGACCTCCGTAGTTTGTTTCGTAATACGGAGAATCCTCCCCAAGAGGAAGCTTTGGCCTGTACAATTCAACCAAACATCTGTGAGTCCAAAAAGACGATCCAGTGTTCACAGCCGCAGCCGCAAAGTTTGTGTTGTCGCTATTGTTTTCGATAACCAAAAACTCTCCATTTCTCTTGTTGTCAGCGTCTGGTGTGCCAATGATTTCTTGTTGCTCCGAAAACAAAGGGTGGTCATCCATGGATGGGATGAGATTCTCAACACCCAAAATCTTATACTCATAAGAATTGGATAGGTACACCTGCTCTCCAGATGTGTCTGCATAGTTGAGTATTCTGAGCTTGTCTCCAGGGGCAAACCTGTAAATCCTTTCACTACCGTCTTGTTGACTTACGGCCCCGTAAGCATTGGTATATGCTATTGGGCTTGACTGAAGGTGGGCAAGAGAAAGGTAGATTTTATCCGCCTGAGCCTGATCTGGAGAGACAAATGCGTTTGCTATCGTATACTGCACAAACTCGTCCACACTAGTGTTGCCAGCGTAAACAATCCTGTAGTGCGCAGCCCAATCTGGTGGAGCGTGATCAATTTTTAGACCAATAGCCACTGACCCATAAAGCCCCTCTGCCCTTTCAGAATCGTAGCCAGGAACATACACAGACCCTATTGGCTGTACAGCTCCATGCCTCCCCTTTTCATCATAGTACACAATGCCGAACTCATGAGATGCTTTTGTTTTAAATGACTTTGCACCCAGGGCTGCGCTATCGGTATTAGACTGAACAATATTTTGGATCATTGCACCCCCATTCGTAGCACCAGTAAATGGTATAACTACGTTTTTAACAAATCCAGCCGCAAGGGGAAACATAAAGGCATCGTAGGTACCAACATCAAGTTCTGAGGACGTGATTCCACGCGAAGTCGTGGTAACCCTAAGCTGTTGGGCGTCATACGGTAGAATCGGTCCTTTTGACTCTTTTATGTACGCCACCGAAGAGCCCCTGTTGCTTGCATCGAAATACCTTGGCGGGTGATTCTTAAAAGGGTGATTAAATGCCCTGTTTGAAACAGCAAGCTCACGTTGCACAGTGTTGGCCAATCCCGCTCCAGGAGTGTTTCTGGAAATGTTTTGAAGTATGTATCCAGGGCAGTTGTCCGTCCACCCAATAAGACTAAAGGCGGTTACAGACCCCCTTATGTTCGCATGTCTACCTAAAATGCTTTGCGAGGCGGTAGACAAATCGTGAGTTCCCATGGAAAGCGGGAAACCCCATCCGTCACCTAACCCTTCTCCTCTTTCGGCTAGATTTCTTGTTGCGGCCTGGAACGCACCTCCTGGACCCATGTCTCCATCTATGAGAGAGTACACGGAGTTGCTGCGATATGACGATAAATTTACATTAGGATCAGTACCACTGAGCGGCCTTTGAGTTCTGTATAGGCCAAACTTGCAGTACTGTACCGCGTTTATTGTTGTAGTCAATGTGGCGTCATCAAAGGCACCTGCCCAGTGCTCGCTAACCCCTCTGAGAAGCGTCGCTGGAGATCCCGTAATCTTCTTGTCTCTAGCCTCATTGTTGAAAGTAAACGTTTCTTCCGAGGTCATATTACCCGCGTACCCATACGTTTCACTCCAAGTAGCTTCTGTTATTGATGAGGGGTCATCAAAAACGTACCACTCAGAGATAGGGGCGGGCATCCACGCAACAGGCTCCCCGCTGTTTTCTGCAAATGAATCGGACCAAAGGGTTTGTCTTTGCTTAAAGTTTCCAGCAGTAGATCTCACTGGACCGCTTATTGTACCAGCAGCAGGAAACGGTCTGTCTGTGTCGTCAAAAACATATTGTACATCAGTTTCACTGTGCTGCCAATTAGGGTCTGAAGTAAAGTTTTGTTTTGCTGGCCCCATGGCTCTTGCATCAGTAACGTATCCGTTTCCATCCGCAGCGGACGGTATGCTTAGGTTTTTTTCTATGCTTGGCCACGCAATGTTTATTGATGAACCGTCTGAAGATACATCGTAGTCCCACGGAGAGGTTGACCTCAACTGATACAACATCGCTTTTTCTCTGTCTGCGGCGACACTGAATTGTGAAAAATTTTGAACCAAGGCATCAGCGGCGTCAGTCGACACAAGAGATCCAAAACCTGCCTTGGGGTTGGGAATGCAGGTCTTGAAATCAAAATCTTTTATGTTGGCCAGCGTCAGCTTCATGCCCCAAAGAGACCTAACTTCTCCGTCTTCTGACTCAAATTTATATTTTCCAGGCGAGTTGTCGTCTTCTCCAAAGTACTGATTTGACGCCCCTGTTGTATCACCACCCCTTGCTGGCTCTAGGCAGAACTGCATAGTTGCCGAGTTGACTATTCCGTATGCCAAAGGGGCAGGGTTCAGGCTCCCAGACTCCTGAACAGACACAATAAGGTCGGATAGCTCACTGCTTTCGTGGCTAAAAACCTCGCCACTATTTAGGCCTTTATCAAACACATGGGTTGCAAACCACTCGTCATCACTTAATGGGTAGTTTTGAGTCCCAAGATTTGCCACAAATATAGGATTAGTGTTTGATGGCAAGCCCCAAAGAGCATGCACAAGAGAATCCATAAAGAGATCTTTTGTTGTGTCTCCCGTAACGGTTATGGTGGCTGAAAAGTTGAGATTGCCCCCCTGAAAAATAAGAGGCGATCTAAACGTTTTTCCAAATGTTACGTTTTTTGTCCCAGTGCTAGACGTCCAGGATACTGTGTCTTCTTGCTGATTATTGCTGTTTGAACCTCCTACAGAAATGTTTAGCCCCTTGCACTTATCTCCAATATCCGATCCTGGACCCGTCGCCAATTGATCATCGGTGATGATATTTGGGATTGCAAAATCTCTTCCCCTTACCTTGTGCCTAATGGTGTACACATTGTCCTGTGCTTCAATCGGAGTGGGGGTTATTCCCGAGTCTTCCGTCGGATTTACGTTGACGTCAGGTACACCCTGTTGAAAATCAGTGAAATATGGCCCTGTACCTACCAAATCCACGCTCTCCATGGAGTTGGGAGAGTCCATCTCCCCCACAAAAAGGTGAAAGTTTTTAAGGGGAGCAACTTGAATGTTTATTTCATAAACGCCCGAACCTACAGTATCTGGAACAAATGTATCGTCAAGAACAAAGCCTGCAGACGTTATGTACCTGTGCACATCTAGTCCTGTGTCTTGGGGGTCCATAAGTAACGCCCCACTGGAACCCTGACCAGTCGCGCGATCTGAATAGTCTTTTGTTCTTCTTCTGAAAAGAACTGGTTTTGCCTTAACGTCAAAGGAAAATCCAGGAGGCGGTGACTCGCTAAAGCTTACACTAAGAGTTGTGTTTGTCTGAATGTTTGAGTACCCATCTGTATAGTTCCCGTATATAACCCTGTCTCCCGCAACTTCTTGAGCTTTAGGGCTTCTTGGGACAGCATCAAATGTCTTGAGCCTGTCCGTTTCGCTCATGACAGACCCCCTTACATCGTTGTAAAAGCTGTAAAAACCAGCGTAAGGAGATGTGGAAGAAAAATCTATTGTAAATTTTTGAGATCCCGTGTTAAGGTAAATGTCATCAATCCTTCTAGCAACACCATCATTTCCTTCTCTTACAATCAGTCTCACCGCCTCCACCTCATTGCTTTGCCTTGGAATTTCCAAAATGCAAGTATTCTCTATTGTAAGCTCAGAAAGGGGACTGTTGCCCGCTGAAAGAATTGCTGGCGGAACCGCTACATTTGAGTATGGGGCGGGGGCGCTAAGAAAGCCCTTTTTGTAAATAGCCTGATAAGAAAACTGAACTCCCCTAGAGTCCGAGAAAGAAGAGTAAAGCCTTGACGGGTCGTTGGCGAAGTAAAAAGATATAGGTGAAAGCGGTACCCTTGGACATGCGTCCACAAAATCCGCCCGATCAATGGCGTCACCAATGGGTGTCAACTTTCCGTTAGCGTCAAGCTCATCTAGACATCTGTCTACGTCAACGCATTTTGGCTCACCCTTGCCTCCAGTAAAAAGAAGTAGTGTTTTTTCAGTTGACTCTTCGTCAACAAACACACTTTTGTCCAAATCACTAGCCATCAGTATCTTTTCTTTTTGTTAGGTGAAACCCCAGAGCTCTTCAAAGAGTCAGCTCTTTTGGCTCCCTCTTCCCGATTTCTGTCGGAAGACAAATTTAACGAAATTGAATCAGTTGTATTTGAGGGTTGATTCGAATCATCAACGCCCCCCACCGACTGTCTTTCGCCCCCAAATTCGATTGGAAATTCAGGCGGGGGCGACGAGCCTATTCCAAAGGGGTCGTCTGGATCTGTCGGCCCACCGCCTCCTTCAGGAGGGACGCCAGTAGCGTGATACTGAAAAGGACCGCTTTTAGAATGAACTTGCTCTACACACAGTTCGTTGTTAGAACTCTCAAAAAAAGTTTCGTTTCGAAATCCAGTAGCAGAAATTATGTGCTTAACAGTATATCCAATCGTATCCGAGAGACTTTGGTTGTCGGCGGTCGGGTCTAGCTGACCTTTATTGTAAAAATTATAGGAAAGCATGTGTGATGGATGGACCGTCAGGAATGACCCTGGAGTCATATTTAAACTCAGCCTCCTGTATCTTCCGTGGGTCGGGGTGGGGCCATAAAGACTTTGGTCGTAACCAATAACTGCATTTTCAGGGCTTTGAACCAAAGTTGAAGAACCTGAAGCAATCTTGGGTTTTTCAAAAATACGCATTGAAACTCCAGCATCGCCAAGGTTATAAGAGTAACGGGCAACCCCATCCTGGAGAGAATACGCATTTTCTCCAGCAGAGTATGAACCGCAGTACCCTGTCCCAATGCTTCCGCTCAAAAGGGCGGTTTGCCCGCCTGGAATCGACACTTCTGTTTGGTCGTGAGGCCCAAACGGACTATATAAGCCAAGGTTGCCTGTGAAGCTGGCAATCGTACTTGAGGTCAACTCAATAGTAGCCAACTGGCCCCCCGTCGTTATGCTTGCAGCATAAAACCCCAGATAAATAGGCAACCCGTTTTCTCTTCCCCAGTGATTCAGCAAAACATTTTGCGCGTCTGAAACGGTCGTAGGGGAGTCATTCCCTGCCCCGAAAATTTCCAATATAAAATTCCCTCGACTCGTTGAGCCACTGTTGGCGTTAGCCGAAGTGTTGTTTGAAGGGGGCACAATCGCAAAGTCCCCATTATCCTCTTGAGGGTATTGAATAGGAAAGTAACTGTTTAGAATCGGAGTGGTTGGACTTAACCCCCCCTGAAATCCGAGGATGGCCATTGACGAATTGTGCGCGTAGTTTCCATAGGCGTATACCAAAAGCTCTGGCTGCGCGGATTCGATTGTATTCACTTTAAACTCACCACCACCTGTGGATGCGGCATCGTTGAAAGATCCACTAGGAGATGAGTAAATAATGATCTTACTCATAATGTCCTTCCATATTGGTGCCGCAAGAAGATTGTCTTTTCCATTGGAGTTGGACGCGCTGGCGTCTTGCATAAAATTGCCAGCATCATATCCGTCGGTCAAAAAGGGAAGCGGCGCTTCTGCAGACTCGTTAACGTAGTTTTCAAACAAAAATTCAGGACCGATGCCCTGGGCGTTCTTTTTAGGAAAAACAACAGCAGTTTTGTGATCAAGCTGCGAGAAACCATCACTTTCCAGTGGAGAAAAACCATATTCCCACAGCCCAAAGCCCCTGTTGTTGGATGGGAACATTGGGTAGACCCCCATGCTAAGGTTGCTCATTCTTATTGTAACAGTGGCCTGTGCGCCTGCTGGAATAAAAATCCAGGACTGCTCTGATTCTGGTGCGTGCCAGGGATACCCCGTGTTGGATTCCTGCCCAGGAAGTCCATCAATAAATTCAAAAAAGTTAAATGTATTTCCTGTCTGAAACAGGGTATCATTGTCTATAAAGGATTTTACAAAATTTGGCTTTGTTGCATTGGTTTGCTCAATAAGCCCATCGGTGGTGTTGTTTACGGCGTAGTCAATCTCCATTCCATTGTACCAGGAAGAAATGATTCTGCCGATGGAGGCTCCGTTTAAAAATTCAAAGCCACCTTCGAAACCAAAGATTTCTCTTGCTTGACGATGAGCATTTGTCATAGGGTCTATTGATACGTTAAAGTATCCGTCAGACTCTCCGTTGTTTTTAACCTGAAAAGAAAACTGATCTGAGCTGCCCCCGACAAGAGCGTCTTCAGTAGCGCTGTAAACTCTAGAATCAAGGCTTATGCTTTCGTCAATCTGCCCATTTAAAGAAATCACAGAAACTGGAGACGGTACATTGGCAACCGTGTACTCAACATCAACATAGTTAATGGCATAAAAAGGAGCATCGTCGGTGGGGACGGATTCGCCGAGGTTAGAGTCAAAAGTGCTTAAACCAAAGGGAGATCCCGTATCCCCATTGATAACCGAAATCGAAATGGGCTGAGTAACAAGAACGCCTTCAAGGCCGTTGGTGTCCCATTTTTTTCCAATGTAGACCTGTTTTGTAGCCGTTTTACCGTCTACAGAAGATGTAAAATCCGAAGCCTCAAGAGGAAAACTTAAAGAAGAAAACGGGTCTAACTGATCATTTACGATTTGAGATGGATCGGTGTAAAGACCATTGTTACTGCCCTCATAATCACCGCTAGGGCCTCCTGCCACTCCAACGCGAAGGCTCATTTCAGGCAAAAAGTTTCCTGCTTCTAGCTCATTTTGAATTGTGATTTCAATGGTTAGAAAACCCAAATACGAAGCGAGTGAAGTTTCGGGCGTTTCTATACCCCCAAGCAAGCCTGTAACTGGAGATCCAGAAACACCAGTAAAAGACTCTATTATCTCTATGTTGGAGGAGTCACCTTCAAGGCCTGAGGAAGCAGAAGTAGGAGTGGCTACTATTTGCACAGGATAAGACGGAACAATAAACTGAAGCCCTATGACTCTGTCGTAGTCTACGCTTATAGGGTTCTGATTGTTTGGACCTGGAGTCTCCTCAATCAAAAAGTTAAATTCATAAGAGGCGTCCGCAGGGTCTACGCCTTCCGCAATGATTGCTCGAAAAGGAATTACAGCGGTTTGATTAGACGAAAGGTTTAGTGAGACGGTACTGTTGGCGCCAGCGTCAAACTGAAAAAACACATTGTCTAAGTTGCCAGAAGTAATTGCTGTGGTTACAGTAACCTCACCATCCTCAGATCCGATGTTTTTAACCGAAAGCTGGCCAAAAAAAGTTTTTTCTGAGCCATCGTAAAGAGGGCTTGTAAGAAAATTTGGCGGAGAGGTTACTATGATAAATGTTTGATTTTCAACAACCGTTGTAGAATCGTTGTCAAATTGAAAGTCAAAAACATTAGTATCGTCTCCAGACTCACCAGAAATCGTTCCGTCCTGAGACAAAAAGCCTATGTCTTTTTTCGGTGTTTTAATAATGTCTGCAGCAACATGCTTGTCAAAACCAAGGTCAAAATCCCTTAAAAGAAGTGTGAGTTTGATGTTGTTTTCATCAACCTGCTCAGCGAGGTAAACGGACTCACTGCTGGCGCTCTTGGTGAAATAGTATACTCTTTGAGACGACTCATCTACAACCTGACCAATGACGTCTTCAGCAGAACCTCCATCGTCCTGAAATAAATTTGCGGAGTCGTTGGCAAGAGCCTCAATATTTCCGTGCGCCTTTTTTACAAGACTAGCATCATTTCCTTCGCCCCCAGAAGCAAGGACGTTTAGTGCGTCCATCATTTCTTCAGGCTTAATCAAAGAGATTTCAGCCTCCTTGTTAAGCTTTCTTGGAAAAATCTTTCCGATCATAATTTAGGACTTTGCTTGAAGTTCTTTCTAATCACCCTCAAGGCCTCTTCTTTCGTGAAGTTGGAAAGCCTAGACTTGGCTTTTCTCATTTCGTTGTACGACTCCTTTCTGGCCCTTGCCTTTTCCCCTGCGGGGACACTAGACTTTCTTTCGATAAGCCTATAGTAAGCAAAAGACCTAACCGCTTCTTCTGCGTAAATGTGAACGGTTGGATTTGTATCTAAAGCTGGATCAGAAATGTACTCAAGAACAACCTCGCTGTACCCACTAGAAGTATCTATTTCAATTCTGTTTTGATCTAGGTTAATCCTATACTCCCCGTATCTTTGTCCTCCGCCGATTCCGTAAAGTTGACCATAGTTTCCGTCAAGAAGGTAGTTGTTAAACACGTAGTGGTCAAGGTCTTCTGCATCATTAGTTCCTCCGCTAAACCCTGCTGTGGATGATTTTGAATCGGTAGTCCCCTGCTCTGGCGCAGCCGTAGTTCCAGCTGCGGCCATCGAGTAGTTTACGTTTTTGTTTTCGCCGAAAACATACACCAACCCATCACTACCCACAACGCCAATCTTTACCACGTCTACATAGTCGGCAGGCAGATTGATTGTGTTATTTGTAGAGTCCACTGGAATTTTTGTTGACTTCACTCTCTTGTGAATGTCGAACTCCATTTCCCTTATAGCTCTTTTTAAGTAGTTTAAAACCAAGGGCTTAGACACGTTTGACGTGTAGTCATCCTCTTGAACGGATAAAAGAAAGTCGTTCGCAAGGTCATCTAATGTTACGTAATTTCTAGCCATCAGTTATTTTTTGGTGCCTCCTTTGCCGTTTCTTCAGAAACTCCGTAAGAATAAACTCCAGTTTCTTCCAACTGTATTCCAATAAGCTTTGCCATTTCATTTACCACCTCTGAGTGAAAAGACGGAGGTAAATCAAAGTTTAAGCTCGCGGAGTCGTCAATTTCATAAGAAGCAGAAGCCGTAAGGTCAGAAGAGGAAATGAAGGAGAGAGAGGGTTGAGCGGTCGTTTCAAACCCCGTGTACGAGACAGATCCAGGCGTCCTCGTGTACTTAACATACAAAACAGATCCTGGACTTCCATTTGCAACGTGAACTTGAGTGCCCGACACATACGCCACAAGCATTATGCTACTAGCCCCAACAACGTGACTACTCTTTGAAATTTTGCTTCTTCTTAAGCGATTAAACCTGTTGAGATCGTACTCAATCTCAACCTCTTGAGCGCCACTTCCAGGAACTCCATAATACTGACTAGAGGTGGTGCCGTAAGAAAGGTAATTAACGTAATTACAGTTGCTTGGAAGATCATAAACCCCTAGCGAGGACCCTGTGTCCTGATAGTCGGTTTCAAAAAAAGCAAGCTGTTGCTTTGATCTCTCTCTAAAGGATGAGTCTCTTTGAGATCTGGACACAGAAGAGGACATTAGCTCTTTAGCCAATATCTCGTTGTAGACATTCATTTGTGCCGTCTGAGCAAAATCATTGAAAGAGTAAGGCGTGATAAAACCCTTTTGCTCCTCGTTGGCCAAACTCTTTAAAGTTCTGTATACAGAGGCTATACTAATCATTCTTAGATATTTGAGCAAATATACGAAAAAGGCCAGCATAGCGCTGGCCCTTCGTTTTGGTATAGAATCGGTCTTAGAGCCCGAGTTGTTTCTCAATCTCTTCGACTACTGACGCTCCTTTTTCAGTAAGCAGGAATCTTACCGCAATATCCTCTGCGTCTTGACCGTGAGGAACTGAAACGATGATAGTGTTAGAATCAAACCACCGAACAGCATCGGGTTTTATTGAGATAATTTGATAGTCTTTTGCCTGCCTCAAAAGAACCTTCATTTTTACAGACGGATCATCAAATGATTTTACAAACCTCGATGGGGACTTCTTAGCTATCTGCAAAAGGTCATATTTAACCTCACTCATTTTTCTGTTGATGTCAACCTTAAAGAAAATTGCTACTGCGAGAAGATCTTCAACCTCAGAATTTTTAATCATCGAAATGGCTTCAAACTGATTCATCTCCTCGTTAAGCTTGCTTTCAGCAGTTGCAGCCTCATCAAGAGCCTTAAACACAGCGCCCCCGTTATTTATGTTGTCAGGATGAGCCTCCAAAAACATTCTTAGGTTTGGCTTTTCCCTGGGAACTATGAGCCTACCTTCTGTAAACACGATAGACTCTCTTTTTGCATTAGGGCTTTGCTCGTCAACCCAAATTGAAGGTTCATTTGGGCAATACCTAATTTCCCGAACCACGTCGCTTTCCTTGTCATATACGGTAACTCCGCTCTGAGGGATCATAAACGCTACCCCGCCCCCTCTTGGAATTTCGTAAACACGGGCAATGTGGGGGTCTGGCTTGCTCCTTTTAATAGAAGCCTTTTTCTTGGTTGGAGGCGGTGTTGCTGGGATAGCATTAGCCTCTGTCTGAGCTTTTTTGGGGCGCCCAGGAGCCCGTCTAGTTGTTTGTGACATTGAATTAGAATTAAAAACTTATTGCAAATATAGCAAAAAGTCAGGAAGTGATTATACCGCTTGACTGAGTGTACCTAGTATCCCAATCAGCTTCGTACACGACAACAGCAAACCAGTTTTGGTTGCCACTTAGATCAGCGTCTGCTTGAATCTTTATTTTAAGTCTTTCCCCCACGCTTACGGGTGCGTTATCAAACAAGAAGTGTACTACATCTTGATCGTCTGAACCCGTCACAGCTACCGTTTCTGACTCTACATCTGTGTCCGCACCACTTCCAATAGGGTCTTTCTCTACTGTAAGGGTAAGGTTGCCACTAGAAGTAAAGCTACTTCCTCTTAGTTGAACGCTTTTAACAACAATGTTGCAGGGACAAACCCAGTCTGTGTACGAGTTAGCATCTGAGGGCTGTTCAGTTGGAGCCCCGTTAAGAGGAAGATAGTGAATGCTAGTTCCTATGTCATCAAAGAATCCACAGGAAATAGCCCCGTAGGTGGGGCCTGCTGGTCCCGTGGAACCCGTTGACCCCGTTGGTCCTGTTGGCCCCGTTGGTCCTGTTGCCCCTGCGGTGGAGCTAGGGTCTGCTGTTGTCGTAATTGAGGAAATTCCCGTAACGTCAAGCACAGAAAAGTCATCATTTACATCATCGTAAACAAGAACGGACCTGCTTGTAGATGCGGTGGTACCGATTATTCTGTTGATGACGTCACCTGCTTTGCCTGAAGTGACAGAAAGGACAACCACGGCAGTAGCGTCCTTTCCAGATTTAGTTGTCTTGAAAAACAAGCTGACAGAAGTGTCAGATGTGTACTCTGTTCGCAGAAGAGCAGAGGCGGGCAAAGCTACTACGTCTGTAGC